>Ga0307511_10000976_pt1 | contig 30361 bp, 25 predicted proteins | sample 13_EM_MG_FD_200266 | JGI IMG/M metagenome (GOLD analysis project Ga0307511, IMG submission 200266) | Populus trichocarpa ectomycorrhiza microbial communities from riparian zone in the Pacific Northwest, United States - 13_EM | ecosystem: Host-associated > Plants > Roots > Unclassified | place... | reverse complement strand
AGCCGTAGGGACGAGGCAGCATGTTGCTCCACCGTTCATCCCGAGCTTGTCGAAGGATGCGTGGCGGAGGGAGTCACCGGGCTGGGCGCGCGGCATGAAGGGCCATGTTCCCGTAGCGCGCGCGTGCCTCGGCAAGCTCGGCACGAACGGAGGTGGGGCGCGATCGGGGCGATACCGCCGGACTACTTCACGGCGGCCCACAGCATGGTGAGCCCGGAGGCCAGCAGCAGCGCATCCATCAGCAGGCGGAACCTGTCGGCCTCCATCTTCAGCACGAAGCGCTTGGCGATGAACGAGCCCGCCGTGAGGGACGTGCCGATCAGCAGGCCCTGCGCGATCGCTTCCAGCGGCAGGGCGCCGTAGCCGCGGAACACCGCGCTCTTGCTCAGGTACACGGTGAGCGAGGCCATCGCCTCGGTGCCGAGGAAGGCGCCCTTCACCAGCCCGTAGGAGAGGAAGAAGGGCGCGTTGATCGGGCCGGTGGAGACGACGATGCCGGTGAGAAAGCCGATGAAGGCGCCCAGCGGCGCCAGGTGCCAGAGTTTGAGCCTGAGCTGGCGCGCGGCGAGCACGCGGCGCATCGGGATCATGGCGATGAAAAACACCGCGAGGGCCGCCTCGACGATGCGCGGCGGCAATACCAGCAGGGTGCGCGCGCCCAGCGCGGCGAAGGGCACGCCGGTGAGCGCATAGACGCCGACCGCGCGCCAGTCCACCTCGCGCCACCATACCGCCACGCGCGAGCAGTTGGCCATGATCGCGGCGACCGCCATGATGGGCACCGCCTCGCGCGGGCCGAAGGCGATCACCAGCACCGGCATCAGCATGATGGAAGAGCCGAAGCCGACGATGCCGGAAATCACCCCGGCGATCAGGCCGACGCTGAGGACGAGAAGGTAGGTCATGGGGAAATTCTGTCTCTGGAGCTGGTTCTTTTATGGGTGCGGATACGCGGTGCGGAATGCGGCGCAGGCGCCATTCTGACGCAGAGGCAGTGCCGTGGAAAGAACAGCGCGCATGGCGTGCTGTCCCCAGCGCGCATGGCGTGCTGTCCCACTTCGTATTCCCTGATCGGGGCCATCCAGCCGAACAAGCGCGATTTCGCGAAAGGCGTGCTAAATCATGATCCGACGCCAATTCGGGCCGCGTCTCGTGCGGAGCAGCGGAGTGCGAGGTAGCTGAACTCCCGAATCGATTTAGTAGCCGATCGCGGCGCCGTCGCTTCTCGGGTCGGAGCCGCCGGCGTAGACGCCGGTGACGGGATCGATGGTGATGCCGTGGGCGTGGCCGGCGAGTTCGTTGAAGGCGCCCCAGCGGTTGAGCGGGTGGCCGCGTTTTCCCAGTTCGGCGATGCAGGGTTCACCGAAGCGGCTTTCGATGTGCAGGGTGTCGCGTGCTTCGCCGAGCGCGAAGCGTCCGGAGAGCCAGCGCGGGGCTTCGACCGCCTGCTGGATGTCGTAGCCGTGGTCGAGCATCGCGGTATAGGCCTGCAGGTGGATCTGCGGCTGGCCGTCGGCGCCCATGCAGCCCACCAGGCTCCACAATTTGCCGTTGCGCAAGCCCATCGAGGCGATCAGGGTGTGCAGCGGCACCTTGCCGGGTTGCAGCGCATTCGGGTGCGCCGGGTCGAGCGAGAAGTAGGCGCCGCGGTTTTGCAGCACCACGCCGGTGTTGCCCGCCACCACGCCGGAGCCGAACACGCCGTACAGGCTGTGGATCAGCGAGCAGGCATTGCCTTCGGCATCGACGGTGGCGATGTACACAGTGTCGCCTTTCAGGCTGCCGTGGGAAGGCACCTGGTCCCAGGGCAGGGCGCGCTTCTCATCGATCAGGGCGCGGCGCTGGTCCAGATATTTGTCCGAGAGCAGCATCTCCATCGGCACGTCGGTGAAGGCCGGGTCGCCGATCCAGCGGTCGCGGTCGTGATAGGCGATCTGCTTGGCCTGCACCATCAGGTGGGCGCGGTGCGGGTCGAGGAAGTCGCGCTTGTGCAGCTCGAAAGGCTCGATCAGCTTGAGCATTTGCAATACCGCGAAGCCCTGGGTGGGCGCGGGGGTTTCGTAGAGCGTGAGGTCGCGGTAGCTGCCTTGGATCGGCGCGCCCCAGGGCGCGGGCTGCGCGGCCAGGTCGGCTTCGGTGAAAAAGCCGCCGCTGCCGCGGGCAAAGCGCGCCAGCTCGCGCGCCACTTCGCCTGCGTAGAAACCGGCGCGGCCCTGCTGCGCCACGGCATGCAGGGTGCGCGCGAGATTCGGATTGACGAGCTTGCTGCCGCTGGCGGGCAGCTTGCCTTGCGGCATGAAGATGTCGGCCCACTCTTGGTGCTGCGCGGGGTTCCGCGCGAACTCGGGGGCGACGGTGGCAATCCAGTTCGCCAGGCGCGCGGTGACCGGAAAGCCGTCGCGGGCATAGCCGATCGCCGCTTCCAGGTCGCGCGCCAGCGGCAGCTTGCCGTAGGCGGCGTGGGCGGCGCACCAGCTTGCCACCGCGCCGGGCGTGGTGAGGGTGGCCGGGAGCGGGCCGCGAAACGGGATCTCGTTCATCCCCTGGTCGCGGAACGCGGCGATCTGGCCCGAGGCCGCCGCGCGTCCGCCGCCGTCGAGGTATTTGACCGCGCCGGTTTTCGCGTCGTGGATCAGCCAGAAGGCGTCGCCGCCGCTGGAAGTCATGTGCGGGTAGAGCACGGCGAGGGCGGCCGCGGTGGCGAGCGCCGCGTCCACCGCCGAGCCGCCGGCGCGCAGCGCGTCCACCCCGGCGCTGGAGGCCAGGCTGTGCGGCGAGGTGACCATGCCGCGATAACTCAGGGTAACGGGACGGCCGGTATTGATCTGCATGGAATGTCGTGAGTGGGTAAAGAGGCGGCGGCAGGCGATTGGGTGAAGGCGCTGATTGGGTGAAGGCGCTAAGAGACCTCTCTGGCGCCGGGGTACTAAGACGCCTGCTGCTATCAATGGGTGAGAGGCAGGCGCGGGCCGTCACGTTAGCATGCGTCGCATCCCGGCAGGATTTCACGGCCGGCTAAATGTCCGAACATTTAGGTTTGTCCAGCGAACTCGTGGTTCAAGCAAAGAAATCACGCCCAGGAGATTGACAAGCGCTACGCACTTTGCCATCATTATTTCATGCCTTTGTCATGATCGGTGCTGCATCATGGATGCGCATCGTCTGAGTGATTGTCGACGTCACATCGTTGGAGTGATCGTTGGGTGATCGTCAGGGTAATACGGGGCACAGGTCCGGCGCGCGCTGGCAGCAGTGACAGCGCGCCGGGCCGGGTAGCGCAGCGCTCCGTTCGCAGAGGAACACAGGGATCGCGCGTTACCGCAGCAAGGCCTCAGGTCGGGTTTTCCAAATCAATTTGAATAAAAAACGGAAACAACATGTTTATCCAGCACCTCGATTTCCCCGGGTTCGCCCGGCTCGCCAATTCCACCAGCGCTGCCTGTCGACAGCGCCGCCACGCGCAGGGCCCGCAGGCCGCGCGGGCCAGAGCACCGCACTGAACGACCCGGTCGGCCGGACGGTTTTTTTCGGAGTGTGATGGCGCCGATGTGCCTTGATGCAAGGCATGTGGCCGCCGTGATTTGGCCCTGAGCATTAGGAATGCCGGTATGCGTGCCGGCAGGGAGATTCCCATGATTCTGCAATTGCTGAAGAATTTTTTTGGCGCGCGGGAACGCTACGCCGGCGTCGAGCAGCGGCTCACCGAGCGCGACGCGCGCGAGTCGGCGCAGGCCTGGCTGGCGCGCGGCCTGCAACTGGTGGACCGCGGCCATTTCGGCGATGCGGTGCGCGCATTGGGCGAATGCCTGGCGCGCGACGGCAACAACGCGACCGCGCTGCTCAACCTCGCCGCCATCACCATGGAGTCCGCGCCGGAGACGGCGCTGCGTCACCTGCGCCAGGCCGAGAAGGCCGCGCCGCGCGACGTCGCGGTGCAGATCAACCTGGGCGCGGCGCTGATGACGCTGGCGCGCCTGCCCGAGGCGCGCGCGCATTTCATGCGCGCCCTCGAACTGGTGCCGGGCCACGTCGTGGCGCGCAACAACCTGGCGCACCTCGACCTCGCCCTGGGGCGCTTTGGCGTGGCAGCCTGGGATGCCTACCGCGCGCGCTGGATGCACGAGAGCTTCACCGGGCGCCACGCCCTGCCCGGCCTGCGCTACCTGGATGCGCTCGAGCTGCCGGCCCCCGGCCAGGGGCGCGAGCGCCTGCTGGTGCACCTGGAGCAGGGCCTGGGCGACGAGATCTTTTTCGCCGGCTGCCTGGGCGAAATGCGCCGGCACACCGGCGCGCTGGCGGTCAGCTGCGAGCCGCGCCTGACGCGCCTGTTCGCGCAAGCCTTTCCGGGAATCGAAGTGATTGCACGCGAGCCCGGCTGGGAAGAACGCGCGCGCGCTTTCGCCGCCGACGCGCAGGTATACGCCGGCGACCTGCCCTACTGGCTGCGCCGCGGCAGCGCCAGCTTTCCGGCGCCGCGCGCCTACCTGCACGCCGACGCGGCGCGCGCGGCGCACTGGCGCGAACGCCTGTACGCCCTCGACACGGATGGCGTGCCGACACTGAAGATCGGCATTTCCTGGCGCGGCGGCATGCCCGCCTCGGGGCGCGCCTCGCGCTCGGTGCCGCTGTGGGAATGGGCCCCGCTGTTTTCGTTGCCGGGCATCCGCTGGATCGACCTGCAATACGGCGAGCACCAGGCCGAGTTGCAGGCGGCCCAGGGCGCCGGCGTGCCGCTGACCCGCTTCGACGACGCGCTCGCCGACTACGACGAGACCGCCGCGCTGGTGCGCGGGCTCGACCTGGTGATCAGCGTGACCACCGCGGTGGTCGACCTGGCCGGCGCGCTGGACGTGCCCTGCTGGGTGCTGGTGCCGCGCAAGCCGATCTGGAAATTCGGCGCCGCCGGCGAACGCACCCCGTGGTACGGCTCGCTGCGCCTGTTCCGCCAGGGCGCGCAGGAAAAATGGAGCGAGCCGATGGCGCGCCTGACTGCCGCGCTGGAGTCCGCGCCCGCGGTGCGCAGCGCGCGACTGGCGCAGCGGCGCGGTGAATTGCTGGCGGAGATGCAGTAGCGCTGCGCCGCCCGATGATGGCAGGCGGTTGCGGCGAATCGGGCGCGGCCGCCGCGCGCCATGAGCCCGCCATCAGCCCGCGTGCGGCGCTTCCGGCCTGAAAATGCGGCGCGGAAAATCGACTTGGAAATCCAGCTCCGAAGTCCGGCTCCGAAGTCCGACTCAGAAATCCGACTCAGAAATCCGACTCAGAAATCCGGCCAGAAGTCCTGCGCGTGCCGGCCTTCCTCGCGGTCGAATTGCGCCTGCTTCTCGATGTACCGCTGGCGCACGCTGCCGGTGCGCTCCACCGCCAGGTCATACAGGGCCTTGCAATCGCGCGCGGCGGGCAGGCTGCGCAATATGTGGTCGGTCGCCTGCGCCTCTTCCCTGGCGATGGCGTAGTGGCCCAGTTCGTGGGTCCGCAGCCTGTCGATGAAGCTGGCGAAGCCGGCCTGCTGTTTGGCGTCCGCGCCGCGCAACTGCGGCAGGCGGATGGTCGCCACCAGGTCGACGGTGCTGCCGTCGATGCGGCAGGCGCGGTCCTCCCCGATGGTTTGCGAGTAGCTCCATCTGACCTGCCCGTCGTGCCGGCCCAGGACGGGTGAGTTGCGGTTCAACCCCAGCGGCGTGCCGCCGCGCATGGCCGGCATGACGCGCTGCCCGGGCCGCACCTCGATATCGTAGTAGGCGTACGAAAGCTTTTCCCGCACCAGCGCCTGCGCCGGTGCGACGGCCAGCAGCATGCCGGCGAGCAGGCCGCACAGTGGGCGCATCCAGGCAGGCGCGCAAGGAAACCGAAAATCACGGAAAACAGGAGGGCGGCGCATTGTGCGGGGCGCGCGGGCAGCCGGCGCGCGCCACTCGAATTGTTTGCGCCATGTTGGCAGAAGGCGCGGCGCCGTGCAATGCGTGAACGGCGGGCGTGGAAGCCAACTGTGAAGAACACCAGCGCAGCACGGGTCGGGGTGGCGCATGGTGCATGGCGCCAAAGCTCACCCGGTGCGATGCACGGCGCCGGAGCCGGGGCGGTACCGCGTGCCGGTCAGCCCTTGAGCACCACGCCCTCGGTACGGCCGTGATCGGTGCGCGCGTCGAACTCCAGGTTCTTCTGGCGGTAGCGGTCCAGCACCGCGTGGCCGGCGCCGTTGAGCTGCTGCTTGAGCTGTTCGCAGTCGCGCTGCGGCGGCAGGGCCAGCAGTTCGCGCTCGACGGTGTGCGCCGCTTCGGTGTCGATCGCCGCGTGGGTCTGCTCGTGCGCGTGCAGCCTGGCCAGGTAGCGGTCGAAATTCTCCTGCTGGCCGGGGCTGGCGCCGCGCAGGCGCGGCAGGGTGATCTCCAGGTTCAGGGTGACGCGCAGCTTGCCGACGCGGCACAGCCCGGCCGGGTTGCGGTCCAGGTCGTAGTGCCAGCGGATGTTCCAGTTGGTGTTGCCGGTAAAGGTGCGGCCTTCGCGGCGGATCGGCGAGGCGGCCTGCACTTGCGGAAACAGCGGCCCGGAGCGCACGTCGACATCGTAGTGGATGTAGCGCAGGTCCCGGGTGACTTCAGCGCCCGCGCCGGTAGACAGCGAAAAGGCGGTGAGGGTGGCCAGGACGGGCAGGAGCGGAAATGGGCGCATGGCGGGCAGGAAAGAGGGGCGTACCGCGGACCGCGACCACGGCGAACGCGCGAGCGCGGACGCAAGGGCTGGGCGAAGCGCCATGGTCGCACGAATGCGCGGCGCGCGGCAATTGGCGCGGCACACCCCTTGCGCCCGGCGCGGCGCGTTGCGCGCCTTGTGATTTAATGCGCGCATACCTAAAAATCAGGAGACAACATGCCAGTCCTCGCACTGGGCAAGCGCGCCGTGCTGCTCGCGGCCATCCGCGGCGCCGCCGCTCTTGCCACCTGCGCTTGCCTGCCCGTTTCCCTGCCCGCTTCCGCGCAGCAGGATTACCCGAGCAAGCCGATCCGCCTGGTGGTGCCCTTCGCCACCGCCGGGGTCACCGACACCAGCGCGCGCGTGCTGGCCGACAAGCTGTCGCGCCAGATGAACGCGCAGGTGATCGTCGACAACCGCCCCGGCGCCTCGGGTAATATCGGCACCCAGCAGGTGGCGGCCTCCGCGCCGGACGGCTACACCCTGCTGCTCGGCTTCGACGGTACGATGGTGATCAACCCCTTCGTGTTCCCGAAGGTGCCGTTCGACACGCAGAAGGACTTCATCCCCGTCACCAAGATGGGCGACGCGGCTCTCGTCCTGGTGGCGCACCCCTCGGTGCCGGCGAAGAACCTCGCCGAGCTGGTGGCCTATTCCAAGGCCAACCCCGGCAAGCTCTCCTTCGGCAATTCCGGCACCGGCGGCACGACGCATGTGGCGGGCGAATTGCTCAAGCAGCGCACCGGCCTGGACATGACCCACATCCCGTACAAGAGCGGCGGCCAGGCGGTGGCCGACTGCATCGGCGGCCAGGTGCCGCTGGTCTACTCGGCGGTGGCGGGCGCGCATGCGCACGTGAAAAGCGGCAGGCTCACCGGCATCGGCGTCTCGGCGGCCAGGCGCGTGTCTTCCCTGCCGAACGTGCCGACCTTCATCGAGCAGGGCGTGGCCGGGTTTGACGTGGCTTCCTGGGTCGGCATCCTGGTGCCGGCGAAGACGCCCCGGCCGATCGTCGACAAGCTGAACCGCGAACTGGTGCAGGCGCTGCGGGACCCGGAAGTGGTCGCCAAGTACGAGACCCTGGGCATCGACGTGGTCGCCAACAGCCCCGAACAGTTCGGCGAGCAGATCAGGAACGACCTGGCGCGCTGGAAGGGCGTGGTGGAACAGGCTAAGATCAAGCTCGAGTAAATCAAAACGGGGTTCGGGCATGGCCGAGGTGATCGGGTTTGAGGATGGCGGGTTTCGTTTCATCAAGGGCGTGCTGCCCTATTCGGCCGGGGTGGCGGCGCAGCCGGGTTTCGCGATCGAGCGCGCGCGTTTTTCGAAAGTGCTGCCGCTTGCCGAGGGCTACACGGCGATCGCGGCGCATCTGAAATCCCTCGGCCGCCCGCTCACCGCGCTATGCGCTTGCGAGCTGCGCTCGCCCGCCCCGTTCACCGACGAGGGCTTCGGGACCTTCAACCGCCAATACATCCAGACCCTCACCGACTGGAAGCTGTATCGCGACGGCGTCAATCCGGTGGCGCGCAGCAACCTCGCGCCCGCCGTGAATCCGCCCCGGGTGCCGGGATTTTACGCTTTCTCCTATACCGTCCCGGCCCCCGATGCGCGCAAGACGTTCGTCATCGCCGGCAGCGGCGAGGCGCCCGAGGGCAAGCCGAATTACCGCGACCACATCGTGCGCAAGGGCGATGTATCGCCCGACGGCGTGCGCGAGAAAGCGCGCTGGGTGATCGCCGAGCAGGAGCGCCGCCTCGCCGCGCTGGGCTTTGGCTGGGCCGACGTGACGGCCACGCAGGTCTACACGGTGCACGACATCCATCCTTTTCTCAAGGGCGACCTGATCGAGCGCGGCGCCGACGCCGGCGGCATCACCTGGCACTACGTGCGCCCGCCGATCGTCGACCTCGAATACGAGATGGACTGCCGCGGGCTGCACCGCGAACTGGTGCTGTAGTTCAGCCTGCGCAGCAATGCGCCGCAACGCGTGGCAATGCGCAACGCCCAAGCGTGCGCCGCGCGTTCCTTCAATGTAAGGTAACCTTACGAACATCGCGTACTTCCGCGTGCGCTTGTCGAACGCAGGTGGCTGATTTGCTTAATTATTTCGCCCGGGTGCTGGGCGCGGGAATTGGTTCGGACTAGAATCATCGCTGCCCTTTCGGCCACTTGGAGATAGGTAATGAAGCGCCGCAGTTTCCCCCTTGCCGCCCTCGCAGTCACCATCGCCGCCGCAATCTGCGCCGCCGCAGTTGTCTCGCCTCCTGTCCATGCGCAGGACTTTCCGACTCGCCCGATCAAGGTGATCGTGCCGCAGCCCCCGGGCGGCGGCTTCGACCTGGTGGGCCGCGTGATGGCCGACAAGCTGACCCTGCTGCTGGGCCAGCCGGTGACGGTGGAAAACCGCCCCGGCTCGGGCACCCTGGTGGGGACGGATGCGGCGGCCAAGTCCGCGCCCGACGGCTACACCCTGCTGCTGGGCGCGCTGCCCAACATCGGCCTGAACCCCGGCCTGTACGCCAAGCTGCCTTATGACTCGCTGCGCGACTTCGTGCCGGTCGGCCTGGCGGTGAGCTACGGCTACACCATCGTGGCGCGCAAGGGACTCAAGCAAAACACCCTGGCCGAAGTGCTGGCCTACGCGAAGGCGAACCCCGGGAAACTGACGTATGGCTCGGGCGGCAACGGCACCGGCCAGCATGTCGGCATGGCGGTGCTCGCCAATCTCGCCAAGGTGGACATGACCCACGTGCCCTACAAGGGCGCGCAGGCGGCGTATCAGGATCTGATCGGCGAGCGCATCGACCTGTTCTTCGACAACACCTCCACCGCGCGCAACTTCGTCGGCAACGGCCAGGTCAAGGCGCTGGCGATCTCCAACGCCAAGCCCGACCCGACCATGCCCGGCGTGCCGACGGTGCGCGCCGCCAAGGGCCCGAACTTCGAGATGGAAAGCTGGTTCGGCTACTTCGCCCCGGCCAAGACCCCGCCGGCCACGCTGACCACGCTGCGCGCGATGTTCGCGCGCGCCCTGACCTATCCGGACGTGATCGCGCGCTTCGAGAACTCTGGCGGGCGCGTGCTGGGCTTGAAGCCGGCCGAGATGGAAGAGCTGGTCAAGCGCGATACCGAACGCTGGACCCGCCTGATCAAGGAGGCGAAAGTCACGGTGGATTGAGCAGGCAAAAGCGACGAAAGGGCGCTTCTTGGGGCGCCTGGCGGTATGGGTTGCATGGAGGTACGCGCCGCATTCGGCTGCGTGCGCGAGAGTAAGATGGGCGCCCGGCGTGGGCATGACAAAACAGAGCAGAGAGAATGAACATGGATGCAATGATGTTGCAGCGGATCGCGATTACCGAGGTGGTGCAGAACTGGGCGCTGTGGCGCGACGCCGGGCACTGGGACCGCTTTCGCACCGTGTGGGCACACAACGGCTGGATGAGCGCCACCTGGTTCCAGGGGCCGGCCGAGGAGTTCATCAAGGTGTCGAAGGAGGGTTTCGACAAGGGCGTGTCGATCCTGCATTTCCTCGGCGGCACCAGCGTGGACATCCACGGTTCGCGCGCGATCGCCTCGACCAAGATGACCATCAGCCAGCGCGGCACCTTTGACGGCACCGCGGTCGACGTGGTGTGCACCGGGCGCTTCTACGATTTCTTCGAGGAAAACAATAGCCAGTGGAAGATCGTGCGCCGCCAGCCGATCTACGAGAAGGACCGCATCGACCCGATCGATCCTTCCGCCAAGCTCGACTTCGACTACAAGCTGCTCGAGACCTTCCCCGAAGGCTACCGTTATCTCGGCTACCTGCAGACCAAGCTCGGCTTCAAGATCAAGATGGACATGCCGCAACTGAAGGGGCCGGTGGTCGAGGCGCTCTACTCGCACGGCAAGGCCTGGCTCGACGGGGCGCCTTCCGCCTTTCCTTCATAGCGTGGCGCGCCGTGCGTGCATCGGGGTGCGCCTTCGGCGTCTGCGTCGCAAGCAAGCGCAATGCTTGGCTCGGCGCGCCCGTCCCGATGAAATGATCCGGACATGAGCGCGCGCGATCCATTACCGGCACATCCCGCGGCGGCGGGTGAACCCTCGCCCGCGCCGCGCGTCCACGGCGCGCGCAGGAGTGCGCCGGCCAAGGGATTGGCCAAGCCGGCCAAGGGATTGGCCAAGCTGGCCAAGGCGCCGGTGAAGGCAGCTGCCAAGCCAGGCAAGAGTGCCGGGAAGGGGCTTGTGGCACCCGCCGCCGCGCCGCTGATCGAGGCGCCGGCCAGGCTGCCCGCGGCTGCGTCGGCAGCCGTCGCTTCCGCTTCCGCCACCTCCGCTCCCGCCGCGGTCCCTGCCGCCGATGTTCCGGCGCGGCGCGGCCGCCCGCCGGCCAACGTGGCGGACAAGCGCGCGGCGATTGTCGCCGCCGCGCGCGCGGTGTTCGCGCGCCATGGCCTGGAGTCGGCCTCGATGCGCCTGATCGCGCAGGAAGCGGGCGTGGCCGCGCCCACCTTGTATCTCTATTTCGCCGGCGCCGAGGAACTGTACGGCGCCGCGCTCTCCGCCTCGCTTGCCGACCTGGGCGCCGCGCTGCGCGTGGCCGGCACGCAGGCGCGCGGCAAGCGCGAGCGCGCCACCGCGCTGGCGCATGCGTTCTTCGATTTCTACTACGCGCGTCCCGACGACGCCGCGCTCGGCCTGTACCTGAACCGCGGCCTGGGCCCGCGCGGGCTGACCGCCGAGCTGGACGCGCAACTGAACGCCGAACTGCTCGCCGCCCTCAAGCCGATCACCAGCGCGCTGCGCGAACTGCAGTCCCTGAGCCCGCGTGCCGCCGACACCGCCGCCTTCGCGCTGGCCTCCTCGGCGATGGGAGTGGCGATCTTTCACCACACCCGCCGCGACAAGAGCCTGCGGGTGGACGCGCGCGCCGCCTTCGAGCAATTGCTCTCCTGGGTACTGCGGCCCTAGCGGTCAGGGCCGGCCCCGAGGCTGTGCGCCAGCCCTGGGAGTCGGCGCCGGGTTTGCGTCCGGGCTTGCGTTGAGTTTGCGTTCGGGTTTGCGCCGGCTCCGTGTCGAATCAGCGCGTGCTTCGCGCTACTTCAGGAATTTCCCGTCCTTGCCCACCATGACCAGGTCGACAAAGCGCCGTCCGACGTGGTCGGTGGAGGAAAAGGTGACGGTATCGCCGCCCAGGTCGTAGCCCCGCATGTTCTCCAGGGTGGTGATGAGCGTTTCGCGCGTCAGGGTCTTGCCGGTACGCTTGATGGCCTCGACCAGCACGCGGGCATAGACATAGCCTTCCAGTCCGGTGTAGCCGCCGTCGGGCAGCTTGGATTTCTTGATGAACTCCTGGTATTCGCGGGACAGGCCCGTGCTGCGGTCGTTCGGCGAAGGCACGGTTTGCGCGACCACCAGGCCGTACACCTGAGGGCCGACTTCCTTGTAGACGGTCTCGGGAATGATGATCGACCAGGCGAATACCTGCGGCCAGGTGGGAGACTTGACCATTTCCTTATAGAACTCGGCGCCCGGCACCGGGAAGGCCGGCAGGACCACCGCCTGGGCGTTGAGTTTGCGCAACTGCTCCGCCGCTGCCTTGGCTTCGCCGTTCTTGAACATGAACTCGCCGACCGGCTTGATGCCGACGCGGTCCAGTTCGGCGCGCGCCAGCAGCGCGGCTTCGTAGCTGGCCGGTTCGCTGCTGTAGACGATGGCCACGCGCAGCAGGCCGATGGTCTTCATGTGTTCCGCCATCTTGGCGAACTCGTCCGCGTAGCTGCCCTTGAGGTGGAACACGAAGCGGTTGTGCTTGCGCAGGCTGTCCGCGCCCGAGGTGCTGCCGATCAGCGGCACGCCCGCGGCGCTGGCCACCGTCACCGCGGCCTGGGTCTGCGGCGACCCGGGAATGGAGGTGAGGACGAGCACCTTGTCCTCGTCGACCAGCTTCTTGACGTTTTCCGCCGTGCGCTTGGGGTCGGAGCCGTCGTCCAGGTTGATGAATTTCAGGCGCCGGCCGTTGATGCCCCCGGCGTCGTTGACTTGCGCGAAGTAGGCGGTGAGCGCTTCGGTTACCGGTTTCACGCGCGCGAACAGCGAGCCGGTCACCCCGGCGCTGCGCCCGATCAGGATGGTGTCGGCGGTAACGCCGGCCCCTTGCGCGTGCGCCGGCGTGCCGGCCTGCAGGGCCAGGGCCGCCGCGATGGCGGCCACGAAGCCGAGCAGGCGGTGGCGGCCGGGGCCGCCGCGCGGCCGGGCGGCCGGGGCGGAATGCGCGGCGCGCGCCGGTTGATGCGGGCCGGTGGCCGGGAAGGCGGGTTGTTGCACTTTCATGGTCTTCTCATCTCCTTTTTTGTAACATGCGATTCGTCAAGCCGGTACACCACCGGCGCCAAGCTGTAACCGTGGGATATCGAACAGGCATTTCCCCTCCTGCCCATGGAGCAGGCGTTTCCCCTTCTTGCCCGTGTACGACAACCTGTGGGCAACCACCCGCAGGCAACTACATAAAGCAGCGGCAAAACACGGCACCGGCGGGCGGAGCATGTTTTGCCAACCATCGGCGCGTGATCGAACCCCGCGCTGCCGCGCTGGTTGTTCTTGTTGTTGTTTTGTTTTTTGCCATCCGGCCCGCCCGCGCCGCGGAACCAAGCCGGAGGTGAAATCAGGCCAGCGTCTGCGGCGGCACGAAGCCGCGCCAATACCCCGGGCGGCTGGGCTGGTCGGCGAAAGTGCCGACCTGGTCGGCGGCCTTGCCGACCAGCTGCGCGGCGGTCAATTGCTTGGTGTCGAGATAGTCCGTGAGGTCAGCCAGCGCCCGGCCCAGCACATCGAAACCGCCGGTCATCACGGCCGAGCAGTATTCGACCGCGCTGGCGCCCGCCAGCATCATACGCGCGGCGTCGGCGCCGCTGCGCGCGCCGTTGGTGGCGACGAGCGGGAAGGCGGGGCCCAGGTGCTTTCTGCTCCTGGCCAGCCAATAACAGGTGAGGGGCAATGCCCACGGGCCGCCGTAGCCCAGATTGGTGCCGAAGGTGGGGGCCATCCGGTCCAGGTCAGGCAGCATGCCCAGCATGCGGCCGATCATGGTGACGGCGGCTGCGCCGCCCGCGCGGGCGGCTTCGGCCAGCGCCGCCACGTTTTCGCTCAGGCCGGTCAGCTTGATCCACACCGGAATGTCCACCGCCGAGCAGACCGCCGCGACTTGTTCGCGCACCCTGGCCGCGGCGCGCTCGGTGGCGACCCCGCCGTGGCTGGCCTCGTCGCCATACGGCGTGCCGATGTTGAATTCAAGCACGCGGATGCCCGCGGCCTGCACCATTTTCGCCAGCCGCACGGCTTCGCCGAGGTCGGCCAGGATCAGGCTCGCCGCGACATAGGCGTCCTGGCGCATCGCTTCCCGGTCGAGCGCGGCGACCGCGGCGATCCAGTCGTCGCAGGCGCGCGGCTGCAGGCCGGAACGGCACAGGATGCCGGCATGCACGTCCGCGTCCCAGGCCTGCCCGCGCCAGTCCGGCGTGAACGCGGCATAGTCGGTCTGCTCCAACTGCTCGCGCGCCGGCCCGCTTTCGTTGGTCGACTTGGCCACCACCAGGCCCACGCCCTGCGCCAGCGCGGCGCGGATGCCCGCCTCGGTGAGCACATGCTCGCCCGAGCCGCAGACGATCGAGTTCTTCAGGGTCAGCGGGCCGATATTCACATGCAGGTCCATCTATGTCTCCTCGCGCAGTTTCAGGTTCTTGATCAACTGCTTGAAATGCTTGTCCTCGGCGGCAAGCACCCCGCGCAGCTGCGCGGGGGTCAGGTACAGGATGCTGTTGTAGCTGCGCTTGGTGGCTTCGATGAACTCGGGCGCCTTCATCGCCTCGGGTATCGCCGCCACCCACGCCTGAACCACCGCGGCAGGCGTGTTCTTCGGGGCGAACAGGGCGAATTTGGTGACGTCCTCCATGTCATACCCGCCTTCGCGGACCGTCATGAGTTCGGGCATCAGGTCGGAGCGGCGCGGCGCGGTGATCGCCAGCGCGGTCAGCTTGCCGGCGCTCACGTGCGGCATCACCGCGTTGGGCAGCCCCACCACCATGTCGATGTTGCCGCCCAGGATCGAGGTGACCGCCGGGCCTATCCCCTGGTAGGGGACGTGCAGCAGCTTGAAGCCGGCGGCGGCGGCGATCGCCTCGGCCGCCATGTGGGTGGAGGTGCCGTGCCCGGCCGAGCCGCAGGTGATCTTCCCCGGATGGTCCCGGCCGTACGCCACCATCTCGGCCAGGGTCTTGAACTGCGCGTCCGGGCGCGCGGCCACCACGTAAGGCGTGCCGATCACGTTGCCCAGGGGGACCAAGTCGCCGACCGCGTAAGGCGTCTTGTTGAGATTGGGCACCACGGTCAGGGCGCCGGTGCCGGTGTAGAGCAGGGTGTAGCCGTCGGCGCGGGCGTTTTTCACCATTGCCGTGCCGATCGCCGCGCCCGCCCCGGCCACGTTGTCGATCACCAGGGACTGGCCGAGGATTTTCTGCAGCGGCTGGGCCAGCAGCCGCAACTGCTGGTCGGTGCCTCCCGGCGCATAGGGGACGATGACGCGGATCGGCCGGCTCGGGTAGTTTTGCGCGAACGAAGCCGGCGGCGCCAGGGCGGCGGCCAGAATCAGCGCGGTCAATGCGGTCGATGCGGAGAAGCGGCGGCGTATTGTGCTCATGATCCAGTCGGGTTGGGAGGGGGGAGAGGTGTCTGCCTGCATGCTTGCCCGCCTGCGTGCCGGCGGGCCGTTGAATGCTGGCTGGTCATGGTTCAGGGCTGCCTGTGCCCGTTCATTTTTTTCTCGCCATGGTGCCCGCCCAGGCCGCGCAGCTCCGCCGGCACGCCGATGCCGCGCTCCGCATACGCGGTGCCGCCGATCGCTTCCGACAGCGCCGCCGCGGAGCCTTGCACCAGCTGCAATTGCCTCGGGTCGGGCCGCGCCGGCACATGCTGGATCGAGCCGATGATGCCGATGATGCCGACCATGGCGCCGCCGTCGCGCAGTATCGGCGCGGCGAGCATGTTGATGCCGGCCATCGCCTCGTTCGGCGCCTGTTCGTAAAGGCGCTTCCTGATCAGTTCCAGGCGCCAGCGGATCTTGCTCGCGTCGGTCATCGATTGCGGCGTGAGCGCCTCCAGTTCGCCGGCCAGCAGGCGCTCGCGCTCGGCCTCGCTGGCGAACGCCAGGGCGATGCGCCCCTGCGCCGAACAGTAGAACTTCGGCCGGTTGCCCGGCTTGACGGTGATGCTGACATTGGCCTCGTTGTCGGCGGCGGCGATCACCAGCGCCTCGCCGTTCAGCGGCACCGACAGCAGCGCGCTTTGCCCGGTGAGTTCGCGCATGCGCTTCAGGTAGGGCATCGAGATCTCGCGCAGGTCGAACTGCAGCGCGGCGCGCTCGCCCAGCTGGAACAGCTTCCAGCCCAGGCGGTATTTTTCGCCGGCGCCCTCCTGGTCGACCAGGCCGAAGCTTTTCAGCGAATGCAGATTGCGATAGACGCGCGCCTTCGACTCGCCCAGCGCGCGCGCCAGTTCGGTGACGCCCATCGGCGAGGGCGCCATCGCCAGTTCATCGAGCAGGCGCGCGATCAATGCCACCGAATCGAGCGCACCATCCGCACCGTTGGCCGGCACGGCAGCGGGGCGCGCTTGCAATACGGTTTTGGTGCCGGCCATTCCAGTGTCTCCCGTCGAACATTCCCGCCAACGCGCCGCCGCCGAGCCATGCGCTCATGGCAGGCCGGTACTTCGCCGTCATCGATTTCAAGGCCGGGCCGCGCGTTCTTCCAGAGCCGGCGGCCACGCTGCATCCCGCCCGGCCGTTGCCTTGATCGCGGCCCGGTTTTTCGGCGGAATGCTGTTTCTGAAACGCGAATCCAAACGCAAACCTGGGCGCGAACCTGGGCGCAAACCCGCGCGCGTATATCTTCTTGTTGTTTCTCTGAAAGATACACGGTTTCTCCCAAAAATACAAAGGGAGGTGCTGATCCAAATTCTGGAAAATGCGCGATGTGACGCGACCTTCGTTGTGGAACCCGGGATTGCGAACCGCAGGCGCGGGATCGTCTTCCTGTCTTCGTCGCCTCGCCTTTGTCATTCCGCCGTCGCCGTTTTGCTTCCGTCGTTCCGCCTGGCTTCGATTTTTTCAGTCCGGCGGGCTGCCAGGGCCGCCGGGCGCGTGTTGCGGCCTGGATTGACAGCGGTGCCACCCTGGCCTTAGAATTTAATGAACGTTGTTCATTAAAAGGTGGAGACATGGCCAAGACGGGCCCGGCGGCAGCCGGCAAGGCGACTTCGGCGCGGCAGGCGCAGGCGCGCGGCGATGCGCACGGTGATGCGCACAGCTTCGAGACCCTCACCTACGCGGTGAAGGACCGCATCGCCACCATCACGCTCAACCGCCCCGGGCGCCTGAACGCGATCAACATGCGCATGCCGCGCGAGATCCGCGCGGCGGTCGAGGCGGCGAACCAGGACGAGCGCGTGCACGTGATCGTGCTTGCGGGCGCCGGCAAGGCTTTCTGCGCCGGCTACGACCTGAAGGAATACGCCGAGGGCGACGCGACCAACGCCTATACCCAGCCGATGCCCTGGGACCCGATGCGCGACTACACGGCGATGAAGCGCAACACCGAGGACTTCATGAGCCTGTGGCGCTCGTACAAGCCGACCATCGCCAAGGTGCACGGCTACGCGGCGGCGGGCGGCAGCGACATCGCCACCTGCTGCGACTTCATCGTGATGGAGGACAAGGCGCGCATCGGCTACATGCCGGTGCGCGTGTGGGGCTGCCCGACGCCGGCGATGTGGGTCTACCGTGTTGGCGCGATGCGCGCCAAGCAGATGATGCTGACCGGCGACCTGATCGACGGCAAGACCGCGCTGGCCTGGGGCCTGGCGACCGAGATCGCGCCGCTCGCCAGGCTCGATGCGGCGGTGGACAGGCTGGCGCGGCGCATGGCGGGTGTACCGAAGAACCAGCTGATGATGCAAAAGCTGGTGGTCAACCAGGCGATCGACAAGCTGGGCCTGGAGCAGACCCAGATGCTCGCCACCGTGTTCGACGGCATCACGCGGCACACACCCGAGGGCTTGTGGTTCAAGCGCTACGCCGAGGAGCACGGCTTTCCGGCGGCGGTGGAATGGCGCGACTCCGGGCGCGACCTGCCCGAGCCGGGGCCGGGGAGCATGGGCGACGGATACATGGACCCACCGAGGAAGAAAGGTGCGCGTTCGCGGTGGTCGCGCAATATCGCGGGCAAGCGGAAAAAATAGGAGGCTGCATGCGTCACGAAACCCAGGTTGCCCTGATCCGCCGCATCCTCGCCCACATCGACGCGGGCACCACCGACCGTGGCGGGGGCGGCGTCAGCCCGGTGGCCCGCTATCTTTCGCCGCAGCGCCTGGAGCGCGAGCGCGCGCTGCTGCGCGGCATGCCGACGATGGTCTGTGCCGCCTCGCAGGTCGCCAGCCCCGGCGCCTGGGCGACGCACGACCATTCCGGCGTGCCGATCCTGGTGGCGCGCGGACAGGACGGCGTGCTGCGCGCCTTCATCAACGCCTGCCGGCACCGCGGCGCGAGAGTAGCGGAGGGCGCCTGCGGCCAAGGCAGGCGCAACCTGGTCTGCCCCTACCACTCCTGGACCTACGAACTCACCGGCAGCCTGCGCGGCATGCCGCATCCGCAGGAGTTTCCCGGGCTGGACCGCGCGGCGCACAGCCTGGTGCCCCTGCCGGTCGCCCAGGCGGCGGGCCTGGTGTGGGTCAGCCCGACGCCGGATGCGGACCTCGACGTGCGCGCCTGGCTGGGCCCGATGGCCGACGACCTCGCCTCCTTCGGCTATGAAGGGTTCGTGGTCCACGACGAACGCACGTTCGACACCGCGCACGACTGGAAGCTGATGGCCGATGCCAACCTGGAGGCCTACCACTTCCAGTACCTGCACCGCGACACCATCGCCGGCCTGTTCCGCGACAACCTGATGGTCGCCGACCAGTTCGGCGACCACCTGCGCATCACCCTGCCCAAGCGCAGCATCACGCAGCTGCGTGACCTGCCCGAGGCGCAGTGGCGGCTTGCCGACCATTGCAACATCATCTACTACTTTTTCCCCGGCACCATGTTCCTGTTCATCGGCGACCATGCCACCGTTACCACGGCGTGGCCGCGCGCGACGGGCGCATCGAAGGTGCATGCGCTCACCCTGATTCCCGAGTCGCCCGCCAGCGAAAAGGCGCGCGCGCACTGGGACAAGAACGTGCGGATTTTCTGGGACGCGCTGATGGAAGATTACCGTCTGATGGACTCGATGCAGTCCACCATGGCCTCCGGCGCCAACCAGGTACTGACCTTCGGCCGCTCGGAATACTGCTCCGGGATTTTCGAAGAGACAGTGGAGCGCCACCTCGCCGCGGCCGGCGGGCACAAGGGCGCGATACTGCTGGCCAATGCGCGCGCCGCCTTTTAGTCAGCGGCTTGGTCCGCGGCTTGGTCAGCGGCTTGGTCCGCGGCTTGGCCCGTGGTTTGGTCCGGGGCTTGGCCGCGTTCCAGCCCGCAGCCTGGCTGCGGCCTTGAAAGCGCTACGCTCGCGGCAAGGCGCCATCGTGTCAGTGTGCCCAACCAGCCGGCGCGCAGTGAAATTGCGCCGACAGCAAAAGCCCGGCAAGGCCGCCCGCGCCCTGACCGGCAGACTCCGGAGACAACCATGTTGATGACGTCCAGCGACTATCGCGAATCCCTGCGCCGCTACAAGCCGAGGGTGTTCATCGATGGTGACCGCATCGAATCGGTCGCCGACGAGCCGCGGCTGGCGCCGGGCGTCAACGCTATTAGCCTCACCTACGACTACGCGCTCAAGCCCGAGCTGCGCCAGCTGATGACGGCGACGCAGGCGGCCACCGGCAGCGTGGTCAACCGCATGCTGCACATCAACCAGGGTACCTCCGACCTGCTGAACAAGCTCGAGGCCGTGCGCATCCTGTGCCAGGAGACCGGCTGCGCGCAGCGCTACCTGGTGCACGACGGTTTCAACGCGCTGTTCCAGGCGACCCATCGCATGGATGAGGACCAGCGCGCGGGCCAGGGCAGCGAATACCACCAGCGCTTTCTCGCCTACCTCAGGCATGCCGAGGAGATGGACATCACCGTCGGCATCGCCATGACCGATGCGAAAGGCGACCGCAGCAAGCGCCCGCACAAGCAGGGCAATCCGGATACCTATGTGCACATCGTCGAGCGCAACGCGCAGGGCATCGTGATCTCCGGGACGAAAGCGATCGTCACCGGCGCGCCTTATATGCACGAGTTCCTGGTGATGCCCTGCCGCGGCATGGTGGCGGCCGATGCCGATTTCGCGGTGTGCTGCGCGGTGCCGGTCGATGCGCCCGGCATCACCATCATCGCCCGCCCCGCCGGGCGCCCGGGCGAGAAGGCGGCCCTGTTCTCGGGCAAGTACGGCCAGTCCACCGGGGTGGTGATGTTCGAGCAGGTGTTCGTCCCGTGGGAGCGCGTGTTCCTCGCGGGGGAAACCGGGCACAGCGGCTTTCTCACCACCACTTACGCGACGCATCACCGCCATTCCTGCATCGCCGCGCGCGCCGGCTTTGGTGACCTGCTGATCGGCGCGGGCGCGCTGATGTGCGAGGCGAATGGGTTTGACCCGGAGGCGGAACCCCATCTGCGGGACGAGATGGTGAACCTGATCAAGATCGTCGAAGGCTTCTACGCCTGCGGCGTGGCCGCTTCCGTGTACGGCACGCAGGATGCGGCGGGCAACTGGATGCCCGATACGGTCTACTCCAACATCGGCAAGCTGCTGCTCGCCACGCAGATCTACGATATGCACCGCATCGCCCACACCGTCTCCGGCGGGCTGATCGTGGCCCTCCCCGGCCCAGGCGAAGACCACAACCCCGAGACCGCCGCCAGCATGGCGGACGTGCTGCGCGCCAACCCGGCGGTGCCCTACGACAAGCGCATCGAGGCGGCGCGCTTCATCGAGGACCTCACGGCGAGTTCCACCGGCGGCTGGTACTCGGTGATCTCCCTGCACGGAGGCGGCTCGCCGGAGGCGATGAAAAAAGAGATCTACCGCAACTACCCCGTAGGCAACAAGGTGGAGCTGGTCGAGCGGCTGCTGGAGCGGGGGGTGTACGCGGGGGAAACGGCTGACCCGAACCGCGCCATCACGCAAAACAGGCAGCCGGGGCGCTGTTGCGATACCGGGTGCGCGGTTGACACGACGTCCCCGGCGTTGCCGAAAGTGATCGAGGTGCATCGCAAGGGCACCTAGGAAATCTCTGCAAAGAGCTGCGTAACGAGCCGAGGAGCGCCGGCCGGCGAGGCCGTAGGCTTTCACAGCAAGGGCTTGGAGCAGGTTCGCCCTGGGGATGATGCGGCCGAGAGCCCTTTGCAGAATCTCCCTAGGGCCGGTTCGCACTTGATTGCCGGGCTTTGCAGCATGGCGCCGGCCCGCGCGCATCCGTGCCTCCGGCGCCCGCGTAGAATGGTCTGCGCGCCCGTATTCGCGGCGCGCATCATCGTCCGGTCCTGCCGGAACGCCCAAGAGATGCTGAAAGGAGCTTGCCATGCCCGCCTTTCGTCTGATTCCCTTGGCGCTCGCCACGCTGCCGCTACTCGCGGCGCCAGCCAATGCTGCCACCGACCCTTCCGCCATCACGGTGGAGTTCGCCAACCCCGAGACCTTCCGCGACCTGGGCGACCGCTTCGCCGGCGGCAAGGTGGCCTACGCCAACCTGCGCGCGCTCAATGTCTACCTCACCGGCCGCGCCGCCCGCCTGCTGGCGCCGGGCGAGCAGTTGCGCGTCACCATCACCGAAGTGGACATGGCCGGCGAGTTCGAGTTATGGCGCCGCGGCAACCGGGTGCGCGTGGTGCGCGATGTCTACCCGCCGCGCATCGATCTGACCTTCGTCCTGCTCGACGCGCAGGGCACGGCGCGCGCCCAGGGCGAGCGCAAGCTGCGCGACAGCGCCTTCCTGTTCGGCGCCTCGCCTGTGCAGACCGACCCGCTGCGCTACGAAAAGGCGCTGATCGATACCTGGCTGGAGCGCGAGTTCGGGGCCGCCGCGCGCTAGCCGGCGCCTGCCGGCAACCGCCGACGCCTGCCGGCAACCGCCGGCGCCTGCCGGCAACCGCCGGCGCATATCCGCCGCCTCCCCGGGCAAAGCTATTGCGGGCGCGGCGCGGCCGAGGCCGGCAGGCCGAACACGCGATCGAAGGCCCAGGAGAACGCGAAGGTGTAGCAGACGAAGAACACCACCAGGACCAGGTCCAGCACCAGCGCCTGCCACAGGGTTATCCCGAACCACCAGGCGATCAGCGGCACCAGAAGGACGATCAGCCCGGTCTCGAAGCCGGCGGTGTAGGCCACGCGCCGCCTGAAGCTGCGGCCGCGCACGCTCTGGCGCGACTCCCAGGCTTCGAACAGGGTGTTGTAGATCATGGTCCAGGTGACCGCGACCAACGAGGTGGCGACGGCCAGCGCGCCGGAGTGCCCGTACTCGTTGCCCGAGAGTTTGGCCAGCCCGAAGGTGGCGCACAGGAGGGCGATGCCCTCGAACAGAACGACGTAGACGATCTTGCGTTTGAGGCCTTGCATGCTGCTTTTGCTTTTGACGACGGCCACGGACGCGCTGCGTACAGCGGGTTGGGACGTGGGCGCCGGGGCAGATTGTGCCTGAAATGCGCGGCTTCCATGTGCGCGCTGCGTGCGCGGCCACCGTGCGCTGCCCGTGGGAGCCGCATGCGCGGGCGCGGCACGCCTCCCGGCGCGCCGCGCATTTTCACGCCCTCGCCCGCGTCAGTCCTCGGCGGTGAACCCTGAAGCCTTGACGATCGGCTGCCAGAACGCCGTCTCCTGCTTGATGCGCGCGGCGAACTCGGTGGTCGACAGGTTGAGCGGCTCGAAACCGAGCTTGTCCAGCGCCTCGGTGATGGCCGGGTCCTTGAGCGCGGCCTGGGTGGTGGCGGCCAGTTTGGCGACCATCGCCGGCGGCGTCCTGGCGGGCAGGAACAGGCCGAACCAGTCCATCCCCGTCGCCTCCTTGTAGCCGGCCTCGGCAAAAGTTGGCACGTTCGGCATGAAGCGCGAGCGCTGCGGGCTGGTCACCGCGAGGGGCCGCAGCTTGCCGCCGGCCAGGTGCGGCAGGAAGTCGCCCAGGGTGCCCAGGCAGGAGGGCACGTTGCCGCCCAGCAGGTCCTGGATCGCCGGGGCCATGCCGCGGTAGGGCGCGTGGGTCAGTTCGATGCCGGCCTTGTTGCGGAACACGATGCCCAGGAAATGCAGGATCGAGCCGGCGGCCGGCGTGGCGTAGGCCGCCTTGCCGCTGCTCCTGGCCCAGGCGACGAAATCGGCCAGGGTTTTGACCGCGTCCGGCACGCCGGGGCCGACCACGAAAGCGAGCGCGTTGGCGCACACGGTGGTGACCGGCAGCAGGTCCTGTGCCGGGTTGTAGGAAAGCTTGGGGTAGACGTGCGGGTAGACCACGATCATCGAGGAAGGCGTGAGCACGCAGGCGCTGCCGTCCGGCGCCGCGGCCTTGAGTGCCTCGATGGCGATGCGCCCGCCGGCGCCCGGCTTGGAGTCGACGATGATGTTGTCCATGTAGCTCGACTTGAGTTTTTCGGCCAGGCGGCGCGCCACCACGTCCACCGTGCCGCCGGCGGGAAAGCCGACCAGGATGCGCGGCTGGCTGCTTTGGGCGAAGGCCGAGAGACTGGTGCCGGCGAGGGCGCCGGTACCGAGGACGCCGATACCGAGGGCGGACTGGACGAACTTTCTTCTCGAGCGTGAGGCCGGAACGCGCATGCGGAAATCCCCTTTTTTGTTGATGGTGTCGACGGTAGGCGCGCGGACGCGGATCGATGCGGGAGGCATGGAGCCGCCGTGGGCGCGCGCATCAAGCATACGGGATGCGTGCATATGCGCGCAAGTCGCGCCGTACTCACCGGTGAAGCAGATCGCAATTTGCGCGGAGCGCGGGCGACTCGCGCTCGCTGCTGCCAGAGGGGGTTGTGTCCGCGTGCACCGGCAGATTGCGCCGCGCACGTTTTGGTGCCCGGGCCGCATCGATAAGAGCCGGTCCGGCAGCCCCTTCGGGCCGCGCGGACACAACCGCCGGAAATGCGCGGCGGCGTCAGCCCGGCACGGAATCCGGCGGCAAGCTCAAGCCGTTGCCGCATCCTCCAGCGGCGCGTTCCAGGCGTCGTAGCCGTACAGCCAGCTGGTGTCCTGCCCGGCTGACTGCATCCAGGTGTTGGCGCTGGAGATCGCCTGGATGCGCGAGACGCGCGGCTTGCGGTGCGCTTCGTAGCGCTTCAGCGCCCCTTCGATGTCGTCGCCCTCGACCGCCTCGATGGCGCGCGCCAGCACTGCCGCGTCCTCGATCGAGGTGGCGGCGCCCTGCGCCATGTAGGGCGTCATCGGGTGGCAGGCATCGCCCAGCAGTACCACGCGGCCTTCGCTCCAGGTGGGCAGCGGCTCGCGCTCGAGAATGGCCCACTTGTGGCAGTCCGGGCAGCCGTCCAGCACCATGCGCACATCGGCGTGGAAGTCGGCGTAAGCAGCGCGCAGCTCTTTGACGTCGCCCTTGGCGGACCAGGACTCTTGCGTCATCCAGTCGGCCGGCTCGGGCACGCTGGTGACGAAATAGAGTTCGTCGCGCCTGGCGGTGGTGTAATAGATCACGATATGCCGGTCGCGGCCCCACCACTTGGTGCGCGAAGGGCCGATGTCGCCGCCGTTCAGGTACTTGGCGGAGAACGCGGCGCGGTAGGCGATGCGGCCCTTGTGGATCGGCTTGTCCGGGCCGATGATCATGCTGCGCACCAGCGAGTGCACGCCGTCGGCGCCGATCATCAGGTCGGCGGTGGCGCTGCTGCCGTCGGTGAACTTCAGGGTCACGCCGGCGTCGCCCTGGTCAAACCCCTGCAGCTTCTTGCCCAGGTGGATGATCCCGGCGGGCACCGCCGAGGCGAGCGCCTCGTGCAGGTCGCCGCGATGCATGCACAGGTAGGGCGCGCCGTACAGGCTCTCCGGCATCGGCAGCTCGGCCTTCACTTCGCCGGTATAGGCGTCGCGGTTCAGGTGCGAGTAGGGCGCGAAGGCGGTCTTGCGCAGGCGCTCCTCGATGCCGATGCCGCGCAGCACCTTCATCGAGTTGGGCATCATCTGGATGCCGGCGCCGATGCGCGCGAACTTGCTCGCCTGCTCGTATACCTGCACCTCAACACCGATCTTGCGCAGGGTGGCGGCGACGGCCAGGCCGCCCATGCCGGCGCCGACCACGGCGACTTTGAGTTTGCTTGAAGACATGTGCTTTCCTTGGGGTTGCCGCGGGTTACCGCGCCTGGTTGCCGGGTTACTGTTTTTCCATCCTGGTGGTGGCCACCACCTGGTTCCACTTGGCGATCTCGCTGACCAAAAGCTCGTGCATCTCTTCCGGCGTGCCGCCGCGCGAGTCGATGCCGAAGTCCTGGAATTTCTGGCGCACGTCCGGCTGCGCCATCGCCGCGTTGATCTCCTTGTTCAGGCGCTCGATGATGGGCCGCGGCGTCTTCGCCGGCGCGGCCACGCCGTTCCAGGCGATCACATCGTAATTCGCCACGCCCGACTCCTTCACCGTCGGCACCTCCGGCAGGCCGCGAAAGCGCGCGCCCGCCGTCACCGCGACGGGCTTGATCTCGCCCGCCTTGATCATCGAGAGCACCGGCGCGCCGATCTCGAAGGCCACCTGGATGTCGCGGCCCTTGAGCGCCGAGATCAGTGTAGGGGTGCTCTTGAAGGGCACGATGGCGCAGTTGATGCCCGTCACCGCCTTGAAGAGGGAGGCCGCCATGTGCTGGCCGCTGCCCACCGATACGGTGCCGATGTTGACCTTGTCCGGATTGGCTTTCGCCTGCGCCAGCAGGTCGCCGATGCTGTTGATGTTCGACTCCTTGTCGGCCAGCACGATCACGGTGAAGTAGCCCATCGCCGAGATGGTGGAGAAGTCGCGCACGATATCGAAGGGCAGGGTGCGGAACAGCGCGGCGGAGACCGCGTTGCCCTGGTTCAGGTGCAGGAGCGTGTAGCCGTCCGGCTCCGCCTTGGCGACGGTATCGGCGGCGACAATGCCGCCCGCACCCGGGCGGTTGTCGACCACCACCTGTTGCCCGAGCGCGGTGGAGATCTTGGCGGCGACCATGCGCGCGGTGATGTCCGCCACCCCGCCGGGGGCGTAGCCGACGACAAGGCGGATCGGCTTGTTCGGCCACGCCGCCTGCGCGCGCGCCGGCAGGGGCAGTGAGCCGGCGAGGGCGGCGGCGCCCAATGCGACCAGCAGCCTGCGCCTGCGCGTGCCGTGCGTGGCGGCGGTGGTGGCTGCGGTGGTGGTAAGGGCAGCCAGCGGGTGCCGCGCCGTTTTGTCTATCTCTGTCATTGTGTTTGTTGCGTGTGCCGCTGGTGGCCGCGCCCTTTGAACCCATCATAGGGCAAGGCTCCAAGGGCCCGCAATCGCACCGGACAATTTGCGCCCCGCTGCCTGGTTATGCACGCCATTCGTATCCGCGAGGCGCCAGGGACCGCCGACTCCGCCCGGTACAATTGCGCGGTGAATCAACAGAACCCCCCAGCAGGGCCAACCCTCGCCGACGCGCCCGCCGCAGCTGCAGGCGAGCCGCACGAGCCAGCTGGCGAGCCCTTCTACGCCGACCGCGCCGCGCTCAAGCGCAATTTCAGCCGCGCCGCCGCCACCTTCGCCCAGGGCGACGCCCTGCACCGCGAGATCGCCTCGCGCATGCTCGAGCGCCTGGGCTACATCAAGATCGACCCGGCGCGCGTGCTCGACCTGGGCAGCGCGACCGGTTCAGCGTTGCCCGGCCTGCAGACGCAGTACCCGAAGGCGCAACTGATCGCGCTCGACATCGCCCGGCCGATGCTGGCCGCCGCCGCCGGCGCGCTCGCCGGTGCGAAACCGGCCAGCGCGCCCTGGCACGCGCGCCTGGCCGCCGCGCTCGGCAGGAAGGCCGCGCTGCCGGCGGTGCAGGCCGATATGGCGCAACTGCCGTTCAAGAGCAACGCGCTCGACCTCATCTGGTCCAACCTCGCCCTGCACTGGCTCGACGATCCCGCTCCGGCGATCCGTGAAGCGCAGCGGGCCCTGGCGGTGAACGGCCTGTTCATGTTCAGCACCCTGGGGCCGGACACCTTGATGGAACTGCGCGAAGCTTTTGCCGCCGCTGGCCTCACGCCCGCGCAAAAATCCGCCTGGCACGTCAAACGCTTCATCGACCTGCACGATATCGGCGACGTGCTGGTCGGCGCCGGTTTCACCACCCCGGTGATGGACATGGAAAAGATCACCCTGACCTACGAAACCCTGGACGGCCTGTTCGCCGACCTGCGCGCCTCCGGCTCGGTGAACGCGATGGCCGGGCGCGGGCGCGGCCTGCTGGGGCGCGAGACGCTGGCGCGGGCGCGCACCGCCTACGAAGCCTGGCGCGGCAAGCGCGGCGACGCGCGCCTGCCCGCCACCTTCGAGGTGATCTACGGCCACGCCTGGAAGGGCCAGCCGCGCCGCACGGCCGGTGGCGACGCGGTGATCAATTTCGTGCCCAGCGGCGAATTCCGGGCGCGGCGCTAGTACCGCGGCCCGGAGGTTTCGACACAACTCTCGACACAACCAATGAAAGCGATGGATTCGGCCTCAGGGCCAGGCGCAAACCGCAGCCATGGTCGTAGCGATGGCGAGGATTTGCAGCAACGCCATGAGGCCGAAGGCGCGCTTTCATGTGTCGAAATTTTCGGGTCACGGTACTAGGGGCGAGGGTGAGCATTGGGCATTGCGGGGACGGATACCGCCGGTGGGCTTGCCGGGATCGCATGGCGCGGCCCTTTCCGCTTTACCTTGCGCTGCAATAAACAGCCCCCCGCTGATGCACTTTCCCTCTTGTATACCGTGCTCCAAGTCCCGTGAAACCGGCCCATTACCCCCGCCCCGAGTGCGGGTAAGCCGAACGCTGCTATAATTCTGCGGTTTTGGTAATCAACCCGGAAATTGCCTGTAGAGGGTTGCCGTGCAAGTCATCAGCCTGACCGCTGCGGAGCAAGCGGGAGAGCGGCAGGAAGCGCCAGCAAGCGCCCCGGCCGGCCCCGTGGCGGTGGAATTCGTGCTGCGGCGCAATTGTTCGCTGTCGCCACGGGCCCTGATGGCGGTGTTCGGCAGCGTGGCGGCCGTGTCCTTCGCCTTCGGGGCGATGTTCGCGGTTCTGGGTGCCTGGCTGGTCCTGCCCTTTGCGGGCGTGGAACTGCTGGCGCTGGCAGTGGCCTTCGTGGTCTACGGCGCGCATGCCACCGATGGCGAGCGCCTGCGATTCACTGGCCGCGGCCTGGAAATGAGGCTATCGGTGGAAATGGCCGAAGGCAGCAGCGTGCGGATGGTTGAGTTTCCCGCCCGTGAAGTGCGGCTGCTGGCGGTGGAGGGTGAGCGGTTGGCGGCGGGGCGGCGCTTGTTTTTGGTGCACCGCTCGAGCCGGCTGGAAATAGGGCGGCATCTGGGCGCGCAGCGCCGGGCGGCCGTGGAACAGGATTTGCGCGCGGCGCTGGCGAAGATTTACGCTGGCGAAGCGAAGTAGCAGGCAGTACTCATTATTAACATCAGACTAGCGTGACGAGGACATGATGGCTGTATCGACTCACTTGCGGAAACTGGCCGCACCACTGGGAGCGGCGGTTGCCGCAGCGTCGGGTGCGGGGGCGTACGCCGCCGACATGGAAGGCGGCCCGGCCGTGCTCCAGCTCAATCTGCAGCGGCCGGTGACCGACATCGCCGAGCAGATTTTCCATCTGCACACCGGCATGCTGATCGTCTGCCTGGTGATTTTCATCGCCGTGTTCGCGGCGATGTTCTATTCGATCTACGCGCACCGCAAGGACAAGGGCCACAAGGCCGCGACTTTCCACGAAAGCACCACCGTGGAAATCGCCTGGACCATCATCCCGATGGTGATCGTGATCTTCATGGCCGGCTTCGCCACCCGCACGGTGCTGGCGATGAAGGACACTTCCAACGCCGACATCACCATCAAGGCGACCGGCTACCAGTGGAAGTGGGGCTACGACTACCTGAAGGGCGAGGGCGAGGGCGTGAGCTTCTTCTCCACCCTGTCGACCCCGCGCGAGCAGATCGACAACAAGGCCGAGCGCGGCAACAACTACATGCTTGAAGTGGACAACGAAGTCGTCGTCCCGGTGAACAAGAAGGTGCGCATCCTGACCACCGCGCAGGACGTGATCCACGCCTGGATGATCCCGGCGTTCGGCGTCAAGCAGGATGCGATCCCCGGTTTCGTGCGCGACACCTGGTTCAAGTCGAAGGAAACCGGCGTGTTCCGCGGCCAGTGCGCCGAGCTGTGCGGCAAGGAACACGGCTTCATGCCGATCGTCGTGCGCGTGGTCACCGATAGCGAATACAGCAAGTGGGTCGACGGCAAGAAGAAGGAAATGGCCGCCAAGCAGGACGACCCGAACAAGCAGTGGACCCAGCCGGAGCTCGCCAAGCGCGGTGAAGAGATCTACGCCAAGAACTGCGCCGCCTGCCACCAGCCGAACGGCAAGGGTACCCCGCCGGCCTTCCCGCCGCTGGATGGTTCCAAGACCGTGCTCGGTCCGAAGGACAACCAGATCGCGGTGGTGCTGGGCGGCCGTACCGGCACGGCGATGGCGCCGCTGGGCAAGTCGATGAGCGATACCGAAGTGGCCGCCGTCATCACCTACACCCGCAACGCCTGGGGCAACAAGGCCGCCGAAGGCATGGTGACCCCGGCCGAAGTCAAGGCAGCGCGCGGCTGGGATGCAGCCAAGGCCACCGCCCTGGCGGCCAAGCAATAGACGTTCGCCATCCAGCGTCCCGGCGAACGTACCGCAAACCAGCATCACGGCAACCGAACAGATATTTTTTGAGTTGAGGCAATCATGAGCGCAGTTCTTCCCGGCCATGGACACGAACACGACGATGCACACGGTCACGACGACCATCATCACGGCCCGCCCACCGGCCTGATGCGCTGGGTCACCACGACCAACCACAAGGACATCGGCACCCTGTACCTGTGGTTCTCGTTCGCCATGTTCCTCACCGGCGGCATGCTGGCGCTGACCATCCGCGCCGAGCTGTTCCAGCCGGGCCTGCAGATCGTCAACCCCGAGTTCTTCAACCAGCTGACCACCATGCACGGCCTGATCATGGTGTTCGGCGCGATCATGCCGGCCTTCGTGGGCTTCGCCAACTGGCAGATCCCGCTGATGATCGGCGCGCCCGACATGGCCTTCGCGCGCATGAACAACTGGTCGTTCTGGCTGCTGATTCCCGCCGCGCTGCTGCTGGTGACTTCGTTCTTCGTGCCGGGCGGGGCCACCGCCGCCGGCTGGACGCTGTACGCGCCGCTCTCCTCGCAGATGGGCATCGGCATGGACATGGCGATCTTCGCCATGCACATCATGGGCGCCTCCTCGATCATGGGCTCGATCAACATCGTGACCACCATCCTGAACATGCGCGCTCCCGGCATGACCCTGATGAAGATGCCGATGTTCTGCTGGACCTGGCTGATCACCGCCTACCTGCTGATCGCCGTGATGCCGGTGCTCGCCGGCGCCATCACCAT
>Ga0307511_10000975_pt1 | contig 30378 bp, 24 predicted proteins | sample 13_EM_MG_FD_200266 | JGI IMG/M metagenome (GOLD analysis project Ga0307511, IMG submission 200266) | Populus trichocarpa ectomycorrhiza microbial communities from riparian zone in the Pacific Northwest, United States - 13_EM | ecosystem: Host-associated > Plants > Roots > Unclassified | place... | reverse complement strand
ATTACTTAGATGTTAAAAAAACAAATTAATAACACCTAAAAATTAATGTTAATAAAACCTAAAAATTAATTCTTTTATGATAGAAAAAAAATTATTCGATATACAACAAAACAAGTTAAATAAACACAACAAGTTAAATAAACGTGTTGACACTTTATTTTTTATATTTATAAACGCAAATAATTTTTAATGTATTTAATTAAATACATATATTAACCTTTTAATTTATAATTAAAATTTTTAAATAAAAAGACACATTTTTTTCAAATAACTAGTCTTACTATGAGGCACAACTATTCCAGCGTTTATTGACCTCCATAAGATGACAAGCCTTGTTCATCTCTCGATAGATGTAAGCTTCAAAGTTGCATGATCTACAAACAGAAATTATTCGTTTATAGCATCAAAGCCTTAACTCCGAATCACTTTGCCCAGCAAAGACATTGTAGTTTATTAATCAAATAATCGAAAAGTCAGGCCAAAAACGTTTTCAGTCACTAAATTTGAAATGAATAAAAGGCTTTGCCAGTCACAAATTAATGATGATTATCGTCTATTATGCCCAGCAGGGATGAAAAAGGGCCGAACCTTTTTTCTTAACTCAAAGGAGAAGACCAAATTGGATCACAGAGAGCCGTCCATGATCAAACTCTTATACATTAGATAATATACAAGCAAGAAAAGACGATAAAAACAAGATGGATATGCATTATGCTCGTATCATTGCAATGACGTTGTAGTCACAGGAGGCGGAAGATGAAGCCCTGGTCTGGAAGTCCACCCTTTGCGACCCCTGTAGGCCTCAATAGCTTGTAAACGAAGCCTTTCCCGAGATGCGTCATGGACATTCTTAAGCAACTGCAGATTTCACAGAACTTCTTGTTTGAACAACAGAATATCTACTAATTCATATATAAATATGAAGAAACAATGAAAGCTATACCTTAGAAGGGGCAGTAAACTTTGGGGGAGCTTGGACCACATCTCCAAATTGTATCTGCTCACATCCAGGAAAGTCCTGCCACTCCTCGGATTTCTTGTTTTTCTTCTTCTTTGCTTCCAAATACCTACATGTATTAAAAATGTGATCATGTAGATGTTCAACAACCATATGCTTGAACAAGCATGTGAGTGGGGATTAGATACTAAAATTTGAATTCACATTCAGGCAAATTAGAAATTAAACTGAACAGAACAAGTACACTAAGTCCACTACATGAATATTTGTACCATCTTGTTCAAACTAGAGAAAAAACCTCCAGGGGCCATAACAGAGGTGGTATCCTCCACTAAATCCTTGGCAAGTCTAATGCATTAACCTGTAGCCTTATGATTCTGCCCAAAGCAATTGTAAGCACCACATGCCCCCCAACAAAATTCCTACCGATGATCCAAAATTTTTGGATACTGTGTCGACAACCTGACCACAAAATTTCAAGTACGAATATTGCACTTGAAATAAACAGTTCACATTTCACAAAATAAAATGCAGACAGGAATAGCTGTCATTAAGTAGCTTTCATTGCAAAATTAGGTTAGTCACAGGCACTACCAGTGTTGTCAATGGCAAAAGGCACTAAAAGACGCCAAGCTTGTAAAATGCCCAAGGTGTTAGGTGCACGCCCAGGCTCTCGCTGAATGAACCAAGGCGATATGCTATAAATTAAAAAAAATATATATGTACAATATTATATTATAATATATAAATCTAAAATATATATCTTCGCAATTAAGATTAGATCATTAGAAAATATAAAATATCATAATATAGTCATATAAAGTTATATTTTTCACCCTTAAAAAAAGATAATTTAAAGTAGCAACAGTGTTGTCAAAGGCGAAAGGCGCCAAGCCTGTAAAATGCATGAGGCACTAGGTGTTCGCCTAGGCAGCACTTCATTAAAATTCATCGCCTAAGGCTAATAGAGGTGTTATGGCCTTGCTTGTAGCGCTTGAGCAAGCACCTACGCGCCTTGTCACTGGGCACTACCATTACTCACTGGCATCTATTACAAAAATCACATTAGTTTCCCGAGTAAAAGGTTTTCCCCATAAAAAAAAGATACCTATGGCACATACTTGCTCATACTTTAAACATCCCAAAGAGAAAGTCCAAGGGCCACCCATCATGAGTTAGATACAGAACTAGCTAACTCAGCATGTAATCACTCTACTCAGCAAAGACTTATTCCCAAACACAATTGTGAATAGTTACGTGGATGATTTCCCTCTACTCTATTTTGTTTTAGCCAACTTTTTAACATGCTTTCACCGTGGTATATGTTATCCAATTCTAAAGCAATTTTAGTAAAATCAGGGGGTGTATGGACTTTCACGAGGAGTTCATCGTGAACAATTTTCACTCAATCTAATTTAATGTTAGACTTTACTTGGCTAATAACACAGACAATTATGTTGCAAGAAATCAAGTATCACTTCCAAGCTGTCAAGAATTCACGAGGACTAAAAGAAGAGGGATGGCTTCAAAATGCTTACTTTTTCTTGCGCTCGCGGCGTTTCTCAACAGTTTTTGATTTATGCAGTCCCATTTCAAACCTAAGATCATTTACTTGCTTTTTCTTCTTCTTCTTCTTCCTCTTTTCATCTCCACTACCCTCCACAATTTCTTCGACACCTTCATCTTTCACCATTGTAGCTTCATTCCCTTCCTCATGAGCTCGTTTCTATATATATATATTTTAAAAAAAAACATTCATGCATAACCAGAAACAAAAAGAGAGAGACAGACAGACAGACAGAGAGAGGCATTTATCAGTTTCTTAAGAGCTCAAAAGAAGCACTTACTTTCTTAGCATCACCGACTTCTTGTTTCGTATTCTCTTGACCGGACATTGAATTTTTAGCAGAGTCTAAAAAAAACAAAAAAAAACGTGTAAGTAAAAAGACAAAAAAGGGGGGAAAGAGAGAGAGAGATTGGGAGGTGAAGGAGGGTGTAGAGAGAAAGGGGGTACCGTCGTGAAGCTGAGAGGTTAAAGAGATGAGTTTGCGGAGTTTGGAAGGGAGAGCGTCCACTTGGGAGGATTTTGGTGGGGGAGGTAGTAGAGAATGGGATCCTCCATGCGCCGCTCTGTAGTTTTTCTCTCTTCTTCTTCTTCCTTTACCTCCCATCTCTCTCTTTCTTTTTTCTTTTTAGTTGCTATCCCTAACCCTAATCAACTCTACTGCTGTTGGCTGGCTGCTCCTCTTTCAGGTTTTTTCTCTTGCTTTCAACTCTTTTTTTTCCTTCTTTTTTATTAATTTTCACCAACTCAGTGTCAAGTAAACACTATTGCGTGGCGATCAACTTTCAATTCTTATGGGACCCACTTTATTACCATAACTATTTATCATAGATGTTAAAACTGACCCGGGTTAATCTAGTACAAGTCTGTGATCATGGATTAATCCGGTTAATACAAATTAATTTATTTATTTTTTTTTAAAAAAAAGAATAAAAATAAAAATAAAAATTTTTGACTTTTTATTTTTTTTTATTTTATGATAACCGAGTCATTCGTCAACTTAAACTTTTAATTAACTCAATTCTCATTCTATTTTTATTAAAACTAAACTTTAAAAATATAGTTGAAGTTATTTTTTAAAGTAATTTTCATACTAAAATACATCAAAATAATATTTTTTTATTTTTTAAAAATTATTTTTAAATTCAACACACTAAAATAATACCAAACATTAAAAAAAAAAAAATTTTACACCTCAATCAACTTGCAATCGAACAAGTTTTAAAATAATGGTATTTGTAAACAACATTGCTATTTCTTTTCTTCTCTTTTTTCTAAGCTATCGTCCAGTTCATCATTATTAACATTAATAAACACCAATACTGTATTATTATTATTATGGATGCTTCAAAAATAAAAATATAAAAACTTTTCTATCCGATGCACCAGGATTCTTATTTTTGTTCTTTTTCCACTACACAAAAAATCAAGCTCTCACTACTCCCAAACAGCATTTACAATGTCATGCAAAATATTTTTTGAAAGATAACAATGAGATCAACGCCATTAACTTATTCTTTCTTAACCAGAATCTTCAGCTATCTATATTCAATTTTGACAGTAATTTGAGCTTATACATGTGTACAAAAGATGCGAGGTGGAATGCAGTTGTGTTTCATTTACAAAATCATAAGAAAAAAAGTGATGGCCAAAACAGAACTACTCAACCCTCGGGGAATCAACTCATCGAAGACAACAAACTACATCTCAACAATGAATCAAAAAGTGCAGTAACTACAGTGGGACTCAGCTCATGGACATGAAGAGCTGTTCCACTGCTAAAATACATGTGTTACATCCACAGGACAGCCGCAAACTGTAAATTTAGCAATCGACTTGGTATCTGATCCGGGGCAGCAAACATACCATTGTATACATTAGTGGCATCCTTGGTAGTATTGCGTATCTTCTGTATTCAACTAAAGAAGTATTTCAATGGCCTAAACGCTGCGATTTTATAAGTGGGCTCAACCCGTCGCCTTCCCAACCAAGCTTGAGCATCTGATCGACCACTTTCAAGCTCAACTGCAAGCAGCAATCAAGGGAATCACCATAAGGTTTCACTAACAACAAGCATTTCGATCACAATAATGACACGGTCAATTAGATCACTAACAACTGAAATAGATTACAAAAAGTTGAACCATTTTCCCACCAAAGCATTGTTTTCAAATAGACATAAGAAAGCAGAGTGAACTGAAGAATACAAATTTGTGACAACACTGTAATTACTTCAAAATACATAGGGCCAAGTGCACTGGCGTTTCATATGTTGCCATGGGACGGTTTAGCAAGTTGAACACACGATGATTAAATAGAAGATTTTTGGGGACAAAGGCCCCTTAAATGTTCTAACTAGACCAGGAGCACATTGTCAGAGAAGTAAGAATATGAACAAATTGAACTTACAGCTGGATCAGTGAAGATTATCAACTGTTTATCTGCAGTTGATACCAAGAGATTTGTGCTATCATTGTTTAAAGCCAGAGCAGTAATATCCTGGCCTTCTCCAAGTTTCAAAACATGAAATACCTGGACACAAATTGGCATGCTAGTTAGTAAAACTCAATTAACTGTGAGACCTACCAGGTATATCATGAGCAAAAACTTAATAGCAAAGGACACTTTAGAGCCAAGTGAAGTATTCGTGGGGCACTACATTAAATGTCTATGCATTCATGAATGCCCAAGACATATAAACAACAGGTCTGTCCATTGAAACAGGAAGGAAAGCATCCTTTATTTCTTAAGAATCTTAACATGTAAGCATTATTAGGTCGGGTCACAGAGGAACAAACATTTAAAGGTACAAGATTTGCAGCACTTGAAAAACTAAGATAGGTCATGCATATAAATGATTTAAAATTTTCTCGAGTTCTTATACCTTCAATGTATAAAGATCCAGGAAACAAATTGAAGGGGAAGGAACATCTAATCTGTTATGTTCACCAGTGTCCTCTGATTCCAGATTAAAATCTGCAGCCCCTGGCTTCTTCAAGCTTATTTTTTTGTTGTTATTAGAGGTTTCATCGTTTTCCTGATATGAGTTCATGCCAATCAAAGCACTCTTCCCATCCACAGAAATTTCAATGCAACTAACACAGCCAGATAAAGGAAGTTGTGCTCTAGCAATTGGTTTCCCGTTTAGAGTATAGGTGTTCAGAGAATTTTGACATTTGTTCCAGGTCATCACAACCCCCTCGGATGAAAGACAAACAGAGTGGGCCTCCACACCAACCAGCCTTCTGATCAAACGGCCCCTTCTTATAGAATGCAACAGAACATCTGATGATTGGGAGCAAGAAACAACAATCCCAAGATCTGAATTGACACAACAACACAGTATTTCTCTGTGGTGACCACGTAGAACATGTATGGGACCCTCAATGCGACACCTCCTGCTTTTTTCTGCCAGGTTAGTTGCTGTAGTGCTACTGGATGCAGGTGGTGTGCCTGTGTCTGTGACCTTGGAAGGCTCTGACATGCTGCTTGAGCTTGAAGTGAATGCCCTGTGTATCTTCCAGAGTAAGACAGTAGTGTCCCGTGATCCTGTGACGAGATAGTTGCTATCTGGTGAAAGAGCAAGGCAAGTAACTGGAGCACAATGCGCAACTGCAGTTTCTAGGGTTTTTGCACCATCTGCTGATAATAGCTTGATACTGTTATCTGCATGCCCACCTAAATACAGTCGCAGATGATTGGATATATTAGTTTATCAGGAAAATACAAAACAAATTCCATATGATAGCGAGAAATTTTTTAGTAAGCTAGGCACACAACTAGAAATCAATCAAAATAAGAATTTATACAACAAAAGAAACAAATGACAAAAAATAATACAACTTATGTATAGATGTTTGACTACAAGCACGGATCAAAGGGTGGAAATTTTCCTTATTTCTATAAAGTATCAAGATGCCAAGCAGTTTTCAAAGTGAAAAGAGAGTGAATAGAAATAAAAATGAAAATCAAAGTGATTAAAGAGTGCAATGATGATCTTTCACATAGAATATTTTCCTTTACCTTCTTAGAAAGAAAAAAAGGAAAATGCTTGCTTTCATTTGATTGAAAATCTTGCATAAAGATTTCCAAGTGTGCACCAGTTTTTGATACTTTCATATGATTTTTGCAACAATTTCATTCAGATTCAAGCTCTAGAATTTTCTATATTCCCTGCCTATTTAAACCCTTGAGGTTTTCCCTGTCACACCCTGATACATCCAATATACAATCACAAGGTTGGAGAGCAAAATAACCTTGTAAACCCAGTTTTTGTTTTATTTCCTTTTCTTTTTGCATGATAGGGATTTCTGTTTAAAATAATTCTGTTATAAGTGAAAGAGATACAATAAAAAAAATTAGAAGCCCTGATGACCTATATGATGTCTTGAGAACAGAGATTTCAGTTTCCCCGGGCATTGAACATTACATCCCAGGCATAAATAAATAAATAATGGCATAGCATCCAATATCATTGTAATGGCAATTATAAATGACTCGCGTGTTTTAATGCAAGTATTCAATATGATACTGAGTAGTGCGCACTGCTAACAAATGACACCTTTTTTTCAAATTTGAAGTGGTAGCTAAGACAAGTGAAACTTTCAAGGCAAAAATCTCAGATTTATATCCTTAAAGATTTTTCACAGCTTTAGGAAAGAAATGCAAGCATCTTATTCCAGAATAAAGAATGTGTACGCACACAGCATGTGGATCAAATGATGCTTACCAGTAATGATTTCTTTGTCATGAGTGATGGAAACCACCGCTTTGCCTCTAATTCCAGATGAAGCAAATGCTAGTGCTTGGGGAAAATGCCAATCATCCCCAACAGATCTGGATTGCCCTTTAAAAATTCGCATGAATGTTCCACCAGCAGAGCTTGTTAAGGCCTTTCCATGTTGAAAGAGAAAAGGTGCACCATGGCCATCTGGTGTGTTGGGTTGCCACTTGTGCTGGGCAATGTGCGCTGCTGGTGCATTTATATCAACAATTATAACAGCGTCTGAAGATGCATGAATGGAAGCTGCAGGTAGATTGCAGCGTTCTGGGGCCAGAACGGCATATGGCCTGACTTCTTTTGGGTTCCTGAAAATAGTCTGACATAAAAAAAATATTGAATCAAAATAATGTGCTACAAATTAATACTACTGATTTTTATGATGGAATATCCTAACATGCAACCTCACTGATCCAAAAAATATGTGCATAACAAGATTTTTATTACTATCAAAAGGACCATCAACTGTTATCACATTGTCCAAATTGCATCTAATGGATCAGCTATCTAAATGTCTGACATTTCTCCAGCCTCTAATCACAGTGAAACTACCATAGCACTAATCCTGGGACAACCAATGACATGTTCCTCCTCCACCTTACTCGATCATCACGTCACCAATTACCGTGACCTTCCATTAAGAAGCAAGCACTAACCCCAAAACAACATAGATGGTTTGTACACAAGGTTAACTCCTCAAGAATTAGCTATTTTTCAGAACTTGTTACCCAGCATATCCAATTGGTTGTTCTTAGCCAATTTGTATCATCTTAGCATGGATTCTATTGGTGTGGATTGATAGCAGGTCTCTGCAGTAGTGTCTTTATCCAACAGAACAAACTAAATCACAGTAAACATGCATGGCAAAAGGCTAAGTTGAAGATGAACTGAAACAAGCACTTTGACTTATAGATGCTTATAAGAGAATCACAGGCTTCTACAACTGTATCAGCACTTTTAAAACTTAAATCTTCAGCCAAATTCAGACCTGTAAGTGAAGAACATCTGATAAGGGCATTCGCTTCAAGTGAGGAACAGTCAAAAGTTGGGATGGAGTCTGTCCAAAGTAAGCAATCTGGTCTTGTGTGGCACGTTGTTGTACCTTTTGTGAATAAACAAACAAATAAGAAATAAGAAACAAAACATCGGCTTAACAAACAATAGAGGATGGCAGAATTCACTTACTGGGTCAATGATCTTGTCAATATCAACCGCCCCTTCATAGGTGATGTAAAAGAAAACATTGTTTGCTGCTATAGCTTCTTTACCACGTTGCTTATAGCTGCATGATCCAATTCATTAAACAGTTGAAATGAAAAGGCCAGAGTTAATTTGAATATAAATTAAATTTGTCCAGAGTAAGATGTTCAGATTGCAAATAATGAAACCCAAGGGCAAGAATGAGAGACGTTACTCGGACAATTTTGCTCAAATCTTACCCAAATACAAGATCAATCCATTCATGCAAATGTGTAGACGCGTGCTCACTCTCAAGAGCCATCTGATGCTTATGGATAAAATCAGTAGTATTTTCAGCCCAAGGAGGAAGTTTGACAGAATCTGAAAGAGCGTATTTAATCACAGTAAATATTTCAACTCTGTAACTTCAAACTATGTTTCACTTACTTCACTAAAATATGAAACATACCGAGCTTTCCACCCAACTGTGTCGTACCAAAGTCAATTGAATTTTCATTGGTTAAGATCTCAGGAAGATAAAAGAGCTCAGGAACCTAAGCCAGACAAGAAACCACCACCCCCAAAATGTTAAAAAAAAATATATATAGTTTATTAATAGCCAGTATTCAAAGGAAGATACAGGGAGCAACTTATTATCATAGAAAAGAAAATTGTAGAAAGTGTGCATACAAGAACAGCACGGAGAAATGATTATTATTAACATGAGACAAAGAATCACGCCAAGCATTAAGATAAAGAGGTGCCTTTTATGCTAACTAGCCAGTTTAGCATGGTGCATTATTCAAGTTGTTAAAAAGTTGACATGCCATTACTTTGCAAGAAAAATATATATAGATGAAGTTTATCAAACTAAATTATGTGAATAAATTATAAATTCATAACTATATATAAAAGCATGAACTTTATCAAAACATTTGATTTGACAAAAATACACTCAATGTTTTATATATTTTGATAACTAATTAAGTCATTGTATCACTTATAAGAAAGAAGAAATAAAAAAAAAATATTAGCCATTGTATCACTTAAAAATACACTCAACGTTTAATTATTAATTTTCAATTTTTAGATTTCTTTCTTTCTTTCTTTCTTTTTCATTTCTAGCCCTTCATTTGTAAAAATAAATAAATAAATAAATAAATATCACTACCCTTTATAGATACTATTATGTATTCATAAAAAATAAATAAATAAAAGGAGCTAGCCTTTTTAAGATACTATTATGAATTCACAAAAAAAAAATTATTATCTTTGCCTTAGTCATATGAATACTATACCAGCATATATATGATAAAAAATAATAAATATATATACAATAAAGTAGGCAACTTTTACTCTTTTTTTATGACTCTTAGCAATTATTGTAAGGGTGCCTGGAATGTATTTAATTTGTTTCCTAAAATATCATTATCAAATTTTAGAATCAACTAGAATATTTTATACAACTTTTATGATAGGCATACAAAACAAGTGCCGGGAATACCAGTAAAATATAAAAATAAATAAATCCTCTCACAAGTAGGAGTCTTATTTGTATCTAACATAATCCTTACCATTAAAGAAAATAAAAAACAAGAGGATGATTTTCTCTTTTACTCAAGGGTTTTCGAAATGTGATGGATTTTTTTATGTTCAATTATATTTTTTACCTTTTTTATTGGAAAGCAATTTAGTAGAATCAATTGTTTCACAGATTTCGTGGCTTGGGTTAAGATTGTAATTTACAAATATGTTCTCTATTAAAAATGATAGAGAAAAATTATAAAATTAATATTACTATTACTATTATTATGCTGGCAATGTTTTCCTTACCTATTTTGTTTGAACAGTTCTTATTGAATAAAAAATAAAAGTTAATATTATATAATCATCAACACTTTAAATAAAAAACCTTTGACTTGTTAGAAGTAAAAGGTTAAAAAAAGGGCAAGAAAGAAGACAAACTCGTGGGGAAGTAGGGTAACATTTTTTATCAAGAAAGGTAACATTAACCTGTTAAAAAAGGAAAAATAATATGAAAGAAGATTGATTATAGTATGGAACATAAGGTATGTTTTTATTGTCATGAAAGGTGAAATTAACGGTTAAAAATTAAGGTGATATAATATGAAAGTAAGGTGAGTTAAATGTAGTCATTAAATAATATGATAAAGGCATTTTACTCTAATTAAATGTTTCCACAAAGATAATGCTTTTATGGATAGTTATAAATCTTCAAACAAAATAGATGACATACCAATTCCTTCACATCACTCATGTCTTCAGTAACTCCTTTCCAGGTCGCAGCAATATCTGAAAACATCCGATCTGCATGATCAAATTTTCCACCTTGAAGTTCAATTGAAAGTGTTGTAAACGGTTCAACTCTAGCAAGATAATACAAAACCTGTCACAGAACAACCATAAATCATATAAACTGCAACAACTGCATATCAAGCATTCAAACGGTACAAACCACTCTTTCTCTCACTTATTTCTACTTTTTTCAAGGAAGGACAATTGCCTTACTGTTCCAGATAGCATTAAACAACATGCCCAAATGGCATTATATTTGTTGATATGAGCAGAAGAATACAAACAAAATGCAATGCATCAAGGGGGAAAAGGCTCAAATACAAACAAAAGAGAGACAATATTCAAAAATCAGAGATGGGGAAGGGGGAAGGGCACAAGGCAATCAGGCGCAACTGATCATGTAGTAGTGCCTCCAGCTGGATGAATTTGGTGCACAAACCTAAATCTACGTAACAATATAATGCCACAATTGAGTTAAATCCAAACTCCAAGATACTAAAGAAGGTTCCTTAATTCAAATAAAAGCCCAAACATCTCAACTCCACACTACATAATACGTAGAAAATAATATTTATATTTTAAAATGAAATATTATTCATAGAAACATACATGGCTCCTGGTATTTTCAAAACCTAACATTCATCCAAAATCTATATCTTGCATCCAGATTCAATTTTGAATAAGGTCTGATATTTAGCATCTTTATTTTGATCAATTTGGGTAGGATTCAGGTATTCATTTTCAAGATGATTGTGTTGTAAATTGTTAAGCATCAAGTACCCCCCCCTCCCAGATTGGTTTTTCTTCTTTTTGATTCCCCAATATGCTCCACTTTGATTTTAGAAATTTTGTGACGAATATCCCAGATTCTTGATACAGAAAAACAAAAGAAATGAATAATCTTCATGAACAGAAATGCACAGCTAAAGGTGAATATACAACTATGATGGGAGGACTGATTTCACAAGATTAAATGGGAAAAATAACTTACAGTCCCTGCACTTGAGTAATGAGAACCATAATGGAATTTTGGAATGACTGGATCATCAAAGCTAGAATATCTCTCTTGGAACTTTTTCAGCCGATCAGGATTTAAAGCACCAAGAGGCTGCAAGTATATATCCTGCTATAATGACAGTAGACAGTGCAATTATAAAATAATTGAAAGAGTTATTCAAGTTATGTCACCTTTGAAAGATCTCGATAAGAAGAAGCATCAGAAAGATCCAAACTTTTTGAACTGTAATCAGAAAGAACCCATGGGAAAACTGGATACTGCAAGGAAACAAAAGAAGATTTAGAGATAATATGCACAACCTTCCACACTAGAACAAGAAATTAGCCGAGAAACATACATACCTGAGTGATGTCATTATAACTACGCCCAGCCAGAGTATTGAGCTGCATTAGATACTCGAAGTTGCTAATCTGCATAATGGTTGTGTTTAAACTTGTCATTATTCTGAATTAATGTTGCAAATGTGAATGAAACTTGCAATATTACAGAAATGAATTTGAGTATATACCTCCCACCTTGCCCAACGTTCCATAAGTTGAGTTCTTTTCAAAAGTTGTTCAGGTCTCTACAACAGGAAAAAGCAAGCAGCTTTCATGATATAATGGAAAAGACAAATAAACATCCAACAGGTAAAAAAAAACACACATGCACACATCTTTTAAGAACTACATAGTCAGGTAGAAATTTGCAAAACCTGAGTAGCCAGATAAATATTATTCAAATGAGGAGGTCTTGATTGAACTACAGCTTGGTAAGCATTTCTTCGTGCCTCAGTACTCTAAAGGGACAAAAAAAAAAGGAACCAAAAATTTATTCCACGGTCAAGGCTGGTGGACAGAATTCTATTGGTGCAAAGAAAATGTTCAAGATACATTTCAAGTGAAATACCCCAAAATCAAAGAAGAAATTTGATCGGTCAACCATAAACAACTCCAGAGCACTTCTTCTTAGCAAATACCTGAGGATGATAGCAAACTGGTATGAAGATGAGAGTAGAACAAATGAGAACTGAACAAAATGATATTATGGACTTGTGATACCATATAACAATTTATCTGCGTAAGTGCAATAAGTTCATGCCTATAAAATGATGCCAGAAGATACACTTATGGTCAATAAATGGGTTGAGTAAAGTTCTGGAAGCCAGGCAACATATGAAGTTGAACAAAAGGCATATGTCACAGGTTATTATGCACAGTTCCAATGTCTGTAAACCCAGAATCGCACCAGCTAAACAGCCCGATTTCTGGGATGTAGGGCAGACATTTGGATATTGTACTAATGTCAGTACACAGTAAGACCAGAATTCATTTAACATTATTGAGAGACGCATACAATAGAAAGCCTGCAGGCATAAAAAATTCAGAAAAATAACTCCGAGCATGACTCCTGAAGTCTTCTAAATCTAAAATTTTATAGTTATCAGCAATTGAGAAAGCACAGTGATTTCATGACCAGAAAAGGCCGTGTCATGACCAGACAGTATATGAAAAGACTGAGAAGGTAAAAGCTTTATGGAGCAATCACTCGACAGCAGGTTCCTTATCCCCATAGGTCAAGGAATGAAAAGCAAATAAAACACAAATCCTTCCAAAAAGGGAAGATCACGGTTGTGCTTCAGAAGACATTGCTCCAAAATCATTTTATCTCTGATAAGCATTACTCAACTATACTGCACATACTCTAGTGTCACATGTTGAAAAACAAAAGGATAAAGAGTCTCAATAGAAGCTACCAGCATGAACCTCATGTTACCTGCTTGCATATCAGGCTAGAATGCTAATACAACAAATGAACCCAGAACAAATATAATACCATTTAGCAGCTGGACAAGACCAAGAGAGTCCTTTAGTCAACCAGCAGACAACCCATTAAACCAAATCAACTTGCAATCCCAGATATTACAAAAGAAAAGAGAATATCAGCCTTTTTTTGGTAAGCTATAGTGGCTATCTTTCCTTGTCATGACTCAAGTTAAAATTACGACCTGTGACCTGCCTACATGCTACAATTGCATTCCTTTGACAAACCAAACACATTATAGGAATATAAGACACTCAAATTGTTCATCTTCAAAAATAAATAAATAACAAAGATTCTTAAATTGTTTGAATTAAAAAAAAATACAAGTCCAGTTAAACTAATAAAAGCCCAATAAATTTTACCTCCGGCTATAAATCTGATGGAGGGAAGACATCAGCCAACTGTGATCCTTTTCTTGGACTCCCGATTCAGAAGATTTCATTCCATCAGCATTGCTCTCAGTGGTATCAACTATAAAGTTTATTCTCCTAGTAGTTACCTGAAGAAACAATTGCTTCATATGCTCAGTAACTACATCCAGATTAACAGCTCCTTGTAAAATGTCAGAGTTTCCTGTTTTCATGTTCTCAAAAAGGAAACAGGCAAAATGCTCTACTTTCCTATTGTTGAAAGCAGGAGAAGGCTTAGCAGCAACTTTTATTGAGTAGAAACAAGAAGATTGAATGTCATGTGTCACAATGGCACACACTACCAGCAGGGAAACGTAAAGAAATCAGAGTGGTTTTGTAAGCAAAATTTACAAATCAAAGGCCATTTCCACCATTGAACACTGCAAAAAGATCATAGGGCCACATCTCACATGGACTGGCATCATTTCAACTACAAGCTGGGCTCGAAAATTACCACAAATGACATCTAAGTTTGTATCAATCACCTCCATGATATTCCACCATAATTATATAATCAGCAAGCATGAATCCCAGGGTTTCTTAAAATAAAGTTTCCTATGTCCTTATATTCCAAAATTCGCAAAAACCAAGCAAGCCCTTAGTGGGTGAATTTAATTTCCATGTGTTCCTCATCAGAAACAAAATTTATTTGCTTCTGGTGTTTTAGGATCTTGATGTGGCATAATTAGAAATTATAGGACAATAACATCCTAAATGTAAGATTAAAAACATCGAAAAGAGAGAACTTGGTGGATGATTAAAAAAGAATGACATGCTAGTCTCATAGAGCTTACTTGAAATGTTCCTCGCATAACTGTCAGTGGCCGGACCATAGATGATGGAAGTTCAAGAATGATTCTTTCATCACGTTCACTGGGCACATAACCTGGTGTAACTGCCGATGCATTTTCCAAATCTTGGTCCCTGGCTAGTTGAGTGTCACTAGATTCTGCTGGAGGCTGCATACTTTGATCAGTTGCTCCAGACAGTCTCAGCTGACTCTCCCCACCCTGCTCTGTATCAAAGGATCTAACACCTAAATTCTCAATTTCTGCATGTTCCCCATCTTCATTTAGTATTTCCACTGATATTGCTTCTGCTGCCAGAACAGGAACATTTCCTTTATCATGCTTCAGCTCAATTTGATCCTCATAGTTAGCAGCAGCACCAAAATGATTAGATCCTCTATAATTCCTCCTCAAACATCTTCTCATTCTTGAAGAAGTTTCCATAAAATCTAGCTTCCAGAAAACCTACACAATTGTAACAGCAGTTTTTAGAAAAGAAGCTCTTCTATATAATATATAAGAAATTTAATATGAGAACAGAAAAACATTAAAACATTAGATAAAAATATATTAATGCCAAATGGTTTTGATAGTGTAATACACTTCTATAAGTTATCTCACACAACATACACGCTCAGGATTGCACAAGGGGTCCCCAAAGGGCCCAAAAAGACTCTTCATCTCTATCAGGCAATGTATAAGTTTGCGCCAAGCACGGATTCCACTGGATAAATGATGACAAGATATCACATCAACTTGAGCACGCCTGTCCACCTAGCAAAGAAATAATAATAATTGATCCTGAAGGTTATACAAGAAATGAGAATACGTAGCTAGCACGACTCAAACCTCTAATCGCTGCATGTTTCTTGCTAAGGCAAAGCTTGCAACAAGGACTGCGATAAATTTATAGGATAGAGCATTGAGATCTTTCCCATAGACTGATCGTGTGTCAGCTGGTTGTAAGCATTCCATCCATGCAACTCCCATGGCTTCATCAGTATTCCATCTCCTAACACGCTCCATATCATTAGCATTTCTTCGCTGTGCAGATGTGGCCATCGCAACAGCACTAAGACCCCGTCCAGAACCAATCTTAGCATTGCGTTGAAGATCACGTGCAGCTGCCAAGGCAGCGGCTTTTGCACCAGCCTTATCCTTATGATGAGCTGGTGTTTTGTTAGGCACCTCCAAAGACTTTTGAAAGCTTGAAAAAGTATGTAGTCTATCAGTTTTTCGCTCCAGCAAGGAAGAGTCACGCTTAAGATGTGTGGTTGTTGCAGGAGCAGGGGTTTCCCCACCTGCAGCACCAGCAGCAATCATCGCCAATGCCATCGCAGCTGGTGGTGATGCAAAAGCAGCTGCCCAAGCAGGAGAAATCATGCAGAGTGCAGCCTGGAGAAAATTGATTGAAATACATGACACAAAGCAGCAATACCAATGCTTTTTATTTTATATTTTTTTAGAGCACCACCAACGACTTCTAAGAAAAAATTAAGGAGCAGAATGGAAAACATGGCATTGTAGCTGCTGGCTATCCAAGGTTAAGAAACATCTAAACAAGAACATATAACAATTTCAAAAAGAAAAAAAAACAAGAAAGAGATGCAAAGATCAGTAACAACAACAGACAAATAAATGGTGCACGTGCTTCACTGGGTTCAGAAAGAAATCAAGTCATAAGGCACTAGCAACAGATAATAACCTGTGAGCTTCAGAACTTGGCAATGAAGACCACTTTGGGCATGCACTCACACTAGAGATGGTCTACAGACATTTACTTCCAATTATATACTTCTGCCCAATCTTCTTCCATTTCCTAACATTCTAAATCATAATAAGTGCCTTAAAAACAATTTCCCATGATACCTAACACTTCATATGCATTCTGGCATGGGAAGCAAAATTGGTAAAAAATTTAGCCTCCAAACACATCAGCAGATACAATTGTCAAAGGACTGTTCAAAACAAGCATTAGAATGGTGCACAAGAATATGGCAACTTGCATAAAATGGTGCAAAGCATCAGATAATTCGAGCAAAAAAAAAAACACAGAGGCGCAAAAATAACTAAACAAAGTAAGCATATTCACTAGTTGCATTTTTTCAGGGGAGAAACGATGGTTCTCAAATCAACCAAAAAAACATCCAGAACAGGTATAATTTGACCAAAAGACAACATGCATTATAGCTCAATAACCTCTATTGGTAGCGCATCAGCAGCTAAAGCGCGATCATCAACAACAAGAGGATTTAGACCATCAGCAGTTGCAAGCTCATGAATTCCAGCTAGAAGAGGCCGCCACCTCCTCAACATAGCAACAAATGGAGGTAAGATACCCTCAAGGTACTGTTTACGAAGGGGTTTCCTCTCTCTGCCAACAGCATGCCATACCTGCGACATACATGATACCCTAAATTAACCATAAAAAGAATCAGCATAAATGAATAAAACCACAGCATCCAGCTGCATGACCAAGTGGAAGGCAGGAATAAGAAACCTCTTAAATAAGATCTCAGATACAAATGAAGATCAGAATGGATAACAGGAGGAAATAATTACATCCACAGTCTGGTGATATACCGTAGCAAGACAGTTTTATGCAGAACTAACCTCAGAGTAAAGAATACAAGACGCAACCAACACTCTCTGTCTTTTTGAATCGGAAATTGGCATGTTCAGAACAGGTGAAAGCACACTGTAGATAGATAATGAAAATTAGTTCAAGAATCGCATACCAATAGCACTTGGAAGTGAACAACAGCCAAAGAAATTATGCTAAGGACCAAAGGAGAACATAAACCAATGAAAAGTAGTAGTAAAAGAGCACCTATGCAATACATTATAGTGAAAGTGAATTTGAATAGACAAGAGATTGAACAGGAAGCACAAGCAAACACACACGCACGTAATGAGAGAGCTGAATCACACTGGAAAACAATGACGTTTCTTACACCCCTAAGGAAATCAGGACTCACTTTGCCCTGCAAGTATTTAAACTGTTTATCATCAACTACCTATATTGGTTAGTGAAAACCTGAACAAAAACTGTAGAAGGGTGGAAGAACTCTGTGAAAGAAAAGCAGAAGCAAAATATGAGCTGTATGGTAAATCATCAACTACCTATATTGGTTAGTGAAAACCTGAACAAAAACTGTAGAAGGGTGGAAGAACTCTATAAAAGAAACGTAGAAGGAAAATATGAGCTGTATGGTAAATTATCTGATAATGTTTTGTATTCATTAGCTTGGAAGAAAAACATTAAATGCCTATTTTAGATGATGTAGTTGCTCTTGCCATTTGTCAGCTCTACAGTCCTAGTAAACCCAGGCAAAATTGACAAAAAATTAAAAGAGGAGGGGTTTTTAAGTACCCCTCCTCACAAAACACTATTAATTAGAATAGTGTTTTTTTTTCTTTGATTTTTTCTCAATCAACGCATTTTTTTTATTTCATTTATATTATATTTTCTTTTTATTGGGTTATCTCACTCTCATAACACGGATCACGAGTTTAACGGGTTAACTTAGTTGACTAGAGTTTTCTTTTTCTTTTTTTAATTAACTTTTTTTTCCAATTTCATTCTTTAATATTGGTTTGATGGGAATTAGGCTTCATAATTTGTTTTGTTTACTTTCTATTAGGTTATTTCAGCCTCATGACCTAGGAATAGTGCTTAGCAGGTTAACCTGAGTTGACTCGGGTTGTTTTTTGTATCTTTTTTTTAATTGAATTTTTTTTCAACTTCATCATTCAACATTTGATCGGTTGAGAATTGAGTTTCATAATTTGTTTTGATATGTTTTCTATTAAGATATCTTAGTCTCATGATTAGAGTCGCGAGTTTGGCATTTTAATCTCGGTTAAATTTAGTCATTTTTTTTTCTTTCTAAGAAGTAATCTCGATCTCATGACTTGAGTTCTTCAACATTGGATTTGTTTTTTATTGGGTTGTTCTCGTCTCATGACCCGGGTCGCGGGTTTGACAGTTACCCTAGTTGACTCGGATTTTTTTCTTTTTTTTAATTGACTTTTTTCCCAATTTTATCATTTAATATTGTGTTTAATGGAGAATTAGGCTTAATGATTTATTTCGGTTTGCTTTTTATTACATTATCTTAGTCTAATGACTTGGGAATAATACTTAATAGGTTAATCCAAGTTGACTTGGCTCATTTTACGTCTTTTTTTAATTAAAAATTTTACAAATTTTATAATTCAACATTAGGTCCGACAGGGTCAATTGAGAATTGAGTTTAATAATTTGTTTTAATGGTGTTATCTCGGTCTCATGACCAACGTCATGAATTTGGCAGGTTAACCCAAATTAAATCATGTTAATTTTTTTATTTTTTTCTATAAAGTTATCTCGGTCTCATGATCCGGGTCATGGATTTTGTGGATTGACTCGTTTGTTTTTTATGTTCTTTTTTTAATATCGTCCTTCAACATTGGGTTGATTGGAAATTGAACTTCATAATTTGTTTTGAATTGCTTTCTATGGAGTTATCTCGGTCTTATGACCCGGACCGCGGGTTTGACAGGTTAACTTAGGTCGCTTTTTTAGGTTTTTTTTTTCAATTTCATCCTTCAACATTGTGTTGATTGGAATTAAACTTCATAATTTGTTTTGATTTATTTTTTATGGAGTTATCATAGTCTCATAATCCGGATCGTGAATTTGACATATTAGCTCGGGTTGACCTAAGTCAATCCAATATGTTATTATCTTAAAATAAAAATAAAAAGATCTTTAAAAAAAAAATAGTCAAACTATATTCTTATAGGTCGTCCGGGTTGCTTTTGAACCCGCAAAGTCAATTGGGTCATATCAGGTCAACCCCAATATTGTTTAAATTTTTTTCTATTAGAAAAAAAACATTAACAATATCTGAATTTTTTTTACGCTCAAGAAAAATTTAACCCAACTCGCAACGTAGAGCGGATCAATGATCTAGTATACACTATAAGTAAACAACAACAAAAACCATACTGAAATAAAACATTCATGTTTATGACATGGAAAAAAGCACCACCCAAGTCGGTGTTGACTTGAGCAAGTCTCATGGGAGATGGGAATGCCTATAATAATTGCATACGAACAGGTGCTATCCAGTTCAGTATAAACAATCAAATAGCTTGGTTTCTTAATTGAGTTCCCCAGCTGCATGTTGCAGCTATGACATGCGCCTAATTATTCTTAAAAGTAATTCCTATTCGTGTTCGATGATGATTTACAGCCACAACTTATATGCATTGCTTCATGTGAAGAGAACTAAATCACCGGAAAAGCAAATGAAAAATGTGGCCATAAACGTTATAATAAAAGTGTTCGATGCAAAAAAAAATATTGTTAGAAGAACCTCTAGAGTTCTAAGCCATAAAAACATTTTCAATTTTCCAAGGCAGCATGGTGTTAAGAGGTGGTTATAAGAAAACATAAACATGTACATAGTAAAGATCGCACTCTATTCTTTAAATCCAATAGAAAATAAGTTCGTTATTTTATAAGAAACTTGGAGGAAAAAAAGTTGAAAGATAAGCATTTAAATTACCTCCACAGCAAAGCTGACCGTGGTTGTCTCATTTGCATTTGAGCACTGTTTTCTAAAGAGATGGTGTTGCCAGCTTGTCGGACAAATCCTTCCGACATCCCATCCTCCATGCTTACATTCCTCATGAGCATACTGGTTTCCCCATTGTCCTCCTCTCTCATAGAAAGAAGCACCATACGGAGGATGCATAGAAATGGTTGGTCGCTGTCCAATAATTGATATAGTGCTGCCATTCCACCCATTCCAGTACCAGATCCTCCACCTATACCAAGACCACCACCAAGTCCAGACTCATCTAATAATAGAGCTTGAAGCATGGCAACTGATTTTTTTACCAAAGGAAGTTCAATCCAGTTTCCGTTTGCATCTTTTTCTAAAGTAGACCTCCAAGATTTCCATCCACTGCCACCACCACCAAAGGGAGCTGTTTTTGAAGGCAGGCCGACACCATACCATAGTCTGCTCCTAAATTTCCAACCCTCAGCTAAATCCATTGTACAGCTCCCATATGACACAAAAGCACATGAAACAGATTCAAAAGGCTCAGCTGCTGCTGCTGCGGTAAGACGTTCCATCACACTCGCAGAAATTTGCCCATTTGCATCAGCCATTGAAGCAAGGACCTTAGGAAGTCCCATGTTAGTGTATGAAATAGAAATTTTTAAATTCTATTAACTGAAAAAAAATAGAAGCGCAAACAAAACATCCTGAGAAGTACAGCATAAAATTCATAGCTCTTCTGCTGCCAGTAGCTATGACTAGAGCAACCAAGCAGGAGGGGAAAAAATATACATACATCAAGAGGGAGTCCCCCAGAGTCACTAGATCTGCGATCACCCAAAGCTTCAAGTGAATCAGTACCAATTGATGCTGGGGAACTAGAGTGATTATTCAGGGGAGATACAAGAGAAAGTGGAGGTGATGAACTGTCAACAACGCTTGATGCACTAGAAAGTTTGCTTTGTAATCGCAAGTGATCTTCAACAAGCATTAAAATAACAATAGCATTTTCAACCAGTGCCACAGAAAGCTGAGCAGCATTTTCTGCTTCCACCTTAGCATCTTTGGGTGGCAAACCCCCAGCTGCAACACCAGCAGCAGCCGCAGCAATTACTTGAGTCTGCAGCAAAAGAAAAGTTTGATGTGAATGTGAGTGCACCTATCCTCTCATAATTTATCTTTCAAGAGTTTCAAGTAATCAAGCAGCAATAATGGTGCCATATAATGCAAATACAGTAAATATAAAGTTCACTATGGCCTCATATGGTTCTAGCTCTCCACCTACCCAAAATGGCTTTGAATTGGATACAAATAACAAAGTCACTGTGATCAGAATGTTGCCCACCATGCTAGGCCAAATTGTTGGGTAAGGAAAGTTTGTTGATATTGTAAATGTTAAAGCCATATCAGTCATGGTTATGCTAGGTCTCATTATCGTTAGACCACATGCTACTAGGTCATAGATAGAACTCTGAGCGAATGAACTGGGTTCCAATTGATGCCAAATTCATAAAATGAAATAAAATAGATTTGATAAAAACTAAAATGGAAATCAAATACAGATGAATTCATATGAATGCTTTAGCGTGCAATTGGAAGTTTTCTCCCGCTCTACTCTCACTCACTTTGCACATTTTCCAGACAGATTCAATTTTAGATTTTGGCATTACTCTAGAATGCTTATTTGATTTGAGGTCACATCTATTTACACTTTTTATACACTTGAAGACTCATCCAAAATGGAAATCCAGAATACCTGACATAATATTCCTAAAGAGCAGAAAAGTACAAAAGTTACCTGAACCTGCAGTTCTCTAGCAGCAAAGTCTAGCAACGCACCCAAGAGCCTTCTTTTAAATAAAGGTAGTGATTCTTCACGTCTTCAAATGATGAAAAAGATTGACCAAAAAGAGAGAAATATTGGCTATGAGGTATCATCAATAAGAGTGTAATAGCAGCTGTAGCTCAGAGTTAATGGATTACAACAAAGGTTTAACTATCAAATAAAGCTAGCATGATGCTCAATTGGGAATTCTATAGACATCTGGATAAGTACCATGTGGTCCAAGTAGTACAGTCAGTAATCACTGGGAAAAAATTCAGTAAACACCAAATGGATGAAACCCATTAGGAGACAATAAAAGATACAATCAGAGTTTGAGTCAACCAACATGGTAATTATTAGAGTTTGAGTCAGCCAACATGGTGTTAATCATGGTTCATGAAGTCAATTGATACTCAAAAAAGAATAAACCAATTTGAGCAGAAAAGGGAAAATTCCCAGAAGAAGGCCTATAAGATAATGGAATACCTAACCCGTTGGTCTCCTGTGCTGGATCCCCCAATGATAGAAAGCCATTCTGCACAATGAATTGTAGCTTCAGTATCCTGTAAGGAGGAGATGAAAGCTGATATGAGCAGAGTTTGAAGGGAACACATCCATTCAAAACAGATTTAATAAGAGCAACACATATAAGCAAAGGTATAGCATATAAAACACAAGTGCAAGTAGAAAATATGAGCAGTTACAGTTTTATAACAGTGTATGTAACAGATATTTACACTAGCAGTACTTTCAAGCTGCCACATAAAAAGCACCATTGACAGCTGTGGTTTCATAAGAGTACGTTTCAAGCAGTCACACAAGGGCAATTACTGACAGCCATGGTTATGTAATGGCCATATGTCCGCAATCACAAAGCAATAGTGTCCTTGATTTAAAACCACTAGTAAGAATGAAGATCAAATTCCAAAGAAAACTTTGAGGTCATTACTGACTTCCAGGATTCTAAAGTCAATAGAATTTCAGTATATTGCAACTGTCACGATGCTGATAATTTATGAATCGAATTCCAGGATATCATTTCAAATTCTGCAATGCATGAGCTGATTCCACATTGATGCTTAAATAACTCAAGTCAAATGTATGGAACGCCAAGATATGCAGAAGAAACAATAAACATATTTGATTGGAATCAATGATAGAGAAAAGAAACATAATGGCCATGCAATTAATATCAAATGCCGGATGTCAAGACTAAACTCCACAGAGCCCATCTTCCAACTGGGAATAGAGTCATATAATTATAAGAAAAGGATGGATAAACACCCACCTTCCAACCATCCTTCTGGCGCATTGAGTGCTCTAACATTATAATCAAGAAGTTGTGTATGAGGTCTTCTATGTCTCCCAAGCTTGCCAAGTTAGAATTTTTGTTTTCACCCATCTGAAAACACATGAAATTACAAGCAAGAAGAATCAAAGTATGACCCCAAAAGTTTGCTAGATTAATTTAAAGACTCTATTACATATGAAATCCTCCTACTCTAACTAGGTGCCACGCCCCTAACAATTAAACAAAACAAATTAAGAATGATGTTAGATAATGTTACCTCATAATTAGAGATTAGAATTTCTAGAAGCCACTCAGGCCATTCCTCCATTTTTGTCAGGCTGCTTCGGTTTTCTGGATGACTGCAAGCCAAAAACAGAAGATCCTGAAATCATATAGAATGCAGCAGCTCAGAAACTAAACAAAATACAGGGGAACTTGATAAGGAAAACTAGAAATGTGAGGTTAAATAGAGAATTTAAACTGCATATTCGACTTATTGTATCAGGATAACTATTTGCAAAGGAGTTCCAATATGCCTACTTCTAGCAATTTAGCATCATGCATTTTCTCGAACACTTAGTATAAAATATTTGTTGTAGAAATAAGAATCCACAAAATAATTATGCATAAACATGTTGACTGAAATAAAACTAAACGTTTATCCATTTGACACCAACTGAATGATTCAATACTCCTATTAGCTGGTCACCTAGGGGTATGGAGAAACACACTATAAGTTGCAAGAACAAACTCATTGGGCTGTCTTATGGACAATCAAGAAATAGATCGACAATTATAACCCTTCAGCTTCACATCCTACAGTATCTTCCAATATCTAAGTTCCAAAAACTAGAGAACATATTGTTCATTGTTAAATCTGACTGTCTAAAATGGTTATTAAAATAATAATACAATAGGGAACTTCTTGACTGTCACTTGATTCAATAAATAAAAGATAGCATCTCCCACCCTCTTCTCATCATATTCGAAATGACTGAAAATGAGCACTCCCTCGCATTAATCCACATCTGGTCTCCAACTTAAAATTTCCAACTATTTAAAGAAAACCCCAGCTGTTACTGCGTCTCCAGCTTAAGGTTTGAAAATTCCCTCTATTGGAAAACTCTTATATAACTAGGGGAGACTAAAAGGTAAATCTGCAAAGCATAGTAACATCATAGATTAACTTGTGTAGCCTTTACTGATAACAACACTAAGGCAACAAAAAATGCGAAGACTGAATTTTAGAATGCACAACTTGGGCAAGTATTAAGCTTCATTCTTTTTCATTATATATACCAGAAACAAATATGGTTCAACAATGATGATAAGAAGCCAAAAAATGCATGCACAGAAACATATATGACTCGCTCAAATAGAAATACCTGCAATGCTCGACTTTGCAAGGCTCTGGATGCGTAAGGCAGAGACCGCAACAGAACCAACAGAAGTTGTGAATGTTCAAAGCGATGTCCAGAATCATAAAAGTTTAGCCCTTCCTCTGTTGAAGAAGCGTTAATCTGAAAAGCCAAAGTACTGAATTACAAGGATTTGTATTTGAAATCATAAGGAAACATTTATGGATTTTTACTTTGCAATGACAATAAATATTTTCAATAAAACAAAACTAATCCTTGATGAACACATTCATAGGAATGGATGAGACTGGAAAAGAATACCGAGGCTGCCAATAAAGCTGTGTACACAGTGGTAGTCATAAGCCTATTAGGTGCTGCCTGGAAGGCCTTCTGTAGTGCAAAAAGTAGTAGAGAAACTTTATCATCAAACATTGTACCACTTCCATCATGCAGGCCACCACCAAAAAAGTTGCTAGCAGTATCAGAGGGTGCATGGGAAACAAAGTTGAAATGCCCAGAAGTTACAAGAGCACCTATTAGCCCAATGATTGCAACAACAATGCCATCGCTTCTATCAACATTGTAAACATTATTCCTTGCATTATCAGCACTAATAGAAAGGTTTATACCACCCAAATTCTTAGCAGATGGGTTTTCCGAAACAGATGACATCCTTTCAATTTCCATGCCAGGGGAAGTGGTGACAGGACTGCCACCACCACCACTGTCTAAAAATTCAGGTTCATAATCTTTGTCCTGGGAAGTCAAATCCCTTTCCTGTTCATCATTCTGACTTCTTTCTGAAGTACCATTACCAATATCTAGTTCAGTTTCTTGAACTGGTAAGCTATCTTCGCTCTTTGCCACCAATTCTGGAATGCTATGATCACCAGCTTTTGCTTCTCGCTGAAGCAGAACAAGAAGGGTTTCTATACCACCACATGTTATGAATGACTCTGCAAACATGTGAGCTCTGGCTGTATTTGGCTGCACGACTAGCCTGTAGATAAGATTCAAAACTCTGGCAACCTGGAAGAAGATTTTTGCAGGAGTCATTTTGGATAGATTTATAAACAAATGGCCAGTAATAGAATGCCATGAAATATAAAAATGGGCCATATAATATATGATGTCTATACAGCGAGATTATGGATATATGAATCTTATTTTTTGAAAAAAAAAAAACAGGAAAAGATCACAAAAAAAACCCACATGGCAAGCCAATAACAATGATTATGCTCTAGAATAGGAGGTTAAAAAAACAGAGAGAAACATAACAAAATCATGCAAGTTAATTATGGGTAAACACAGATTGCTGAAGCAACCGATACATATATGAACATGCACAGAAAACAATGTTCGATATAGTAACTCTACCTGATTAGGTTGAGGGCAATCAACCAAGAACCCAAGTAAACAACGGAGGTCATCTGCAGCCACCGCAGGAGATGCCACTCCTATTAGAAGTTCTATGATCACTAAGAGCTCATCAACCAACGCATTCAATTCGCCCACTGGATGTGTTGCCTCATTCAACGAAAAAGCATTCACAGAATCCTTCTCACGAACTGTCCAATAACATCTTCTGCAGCCATCAAGCAGCATCTGAATAGCATTGGCATCTCGCATTACCAATGACTCTAAGAAAACCATGTCTGCTAATGAGGACAGTAGCTTCTTTTGCAATCCATAGTTGCATAAACTCCAAATTCTCAGATCCAGTAACAGTGAAGTGAAAAGCTGCACTTTGAGTGCATGGTTATGTTTCTGGGACTGGCACAAGGAGACAATGGCAGCAACAAGTTCCTCATCTCCAACTCCATTGTGATTCCCAGCATCCAATGAGGACAAAGTTTGGAGAAGATAATTTAAGATTTTTGAGAGAACCTCAGGCCCTCTGGTACGACAAAACTCTTCATTGTTCCAAGGGTGTTGAATAGCTATGGAAATTATCCGGAATACTGGAGCAGCCAGAGTAGCTGTGGCCAAGGTTATGGGAAGATTTCCTTGTACTGGTTCTAGACTATCTTTATGCACATTGCTTACTGATAGAGGAAGTAGGGCAATGGGGCCTCCATAAGCCAATGCCCACAAAGCCTCCACCGGTCGCATTCGTGTAGCAACATGGACTTGTCCAAGAACCTCAGCTGGCCGTCGGAGAATACCTTAATGGACACAAATAGAAAATATAAGAAGTAACATATATGTGACTAGATTATTCAGGGCATCGTAAAAAAGGGATGCCTCAGCCATACACAAGAAGACATCACAGGTTTCTGTAAAATTGATGTTGTAGCCCTCAGCTAAATAAAATTCATAATACTTATTGTCAGGTGAATTAGGACCGAATCTAGGAATAAAATAGTGAACCAGATAGGAGGCAATTTAAATTGGGTTTAACTGGTTAAATGATAAGAATAACAAGAGAGAGAGAGAGGGAGAAAAGAAAATAACAATCTTCTAACTCTACTCATTCAATTATTTGTTATAGTGAAACATAAGAATTCGTAAAAAAATGAGTGGAGAGAGAGAGAGAGGCTCTTGGGGGGGGGGCATCTTCAGAGATAAAAGTCATCTTACAAATAATGACATGGCATGTACAAACCAAAACTAGATGAAAAGGGAAAAGAAATAATTTCAAAATCTACATACCTGCAGCACCAGAAGGAGAAACATCGGGACAGAAACGCCCATTGAGCAAACTGGGGTGATAGAGAAGGTGAATGCACCCTCCAATATCTGCATCCAAAAGTGAACTTTCCTCTGCCATAGTTCGAACTTGGTCATTTGTAGCTCGCCAAGGAAGCCCTGCAGCATTACCAAAATGAGGAAGCACATCCCCTCCTCTAGAAGCTAAGCGTGTCATCCTTTCTGGGCCGATTGGCTCCTTAAAGATATAAACAGGCCCCATCTCAGCAAACAAAGGACACTGCCTACGACGACGCTGTAAACCAGCCATTGTAGGAGGAGGGTTTGTCCCAATGCAGCAAAATGCTAGTGGCTTTGAAATCCGAGGGAACTCAAAAGGACGAGTTTCATACAAGGATCCATCAATGTACAATCTGAGTTCACTCTCTGTTTTCCCAATAAGTCCCTGCTTGCAAATATGCTCCAAACCAATAAAGTACCAGCATTGTGGCTTGAATGCATGAGTGAAATGTAAAGATGCCTTCTTTCCCTTTCCACTGCCACTTTCAACAACCAAAAACTGAGCATGAAAGTAAGCCTCTATGCCCTGGTTGTCAGCAGATAAGAAACTGAACAATCTAGGCATGTGGGCTGTCCCTTCACCAGCAAGTGCACTGGCAGCAGCTGCAGCTGACATGGCAGATGATTTTCCTGACTTGGCTGCTGCAGCAGCAGCAATTGCAGCCGCAACAGTAGCTGTGTTCAACGTGTCTGCAAATGATTCAATATAGATCCATGTTGCAAAAGCAAATCCATTGGTAAATGGCCAGCGACTCTCTCCTGGACCAAGTAAACCTGAGCTTTCACCATCAAACTCAAAAGTAGATGCTGGTCCCTTTGACTCCTTTCCACCAATTGCCTTCTCCAACGCTAGCATTAAGCGAGATGCCAATGAAGTAGTAAGCGTTCTCGTAATTACTTGTAACCATCTATGCAAATCAACAACATTAAGTGAATGCCCCGCTAAGTATTGGATACAGTAGCATAAAGGAGTCCCATCCCATCCCATCTGTTCTGTTAACCCACCAGCTTGAACAAATATTTTCTCTGCTGTCCCCAAAAGTACTCCCAACAAACCAGCCATAGAACACATAGCTCTGTTCCTTGTGCAAGCCCGCAATATAGCGAGCAACCCCCTAACCATTCGTGTCCTAGGGGACATGAAAATCTCACTGTCACCTACCCAAGGAAGGCAAGGAATAAGCTCAGCTGCCACAATGGCTGCCCGGGAGTTCAGCATCACACTAGGAGGGTTATGATCCTCATCCTCAAAGCTTTCAACTCCACCCATTGTAGCCAGAAGGGAATCGACAACCAAGTAAGCAATGCCCTCAGTTTCCTCCCCACTTCCAAAACTCTCAACTCCGCTGACAATGTTCTTCAGCTTGTCCAAAATTTCAGGCTTTCCCATTATAGCAGAATCCACCAGATGCAATAACTCTGGGGACACATTTGGCATTGCAGCTTTTGGCTTAGCCTTTTGCGGTGAACTGGTTGGAGAGAATCCATCCATAAAGAAACCAGAATCTAGACTGGTTGACGAGTGTGACTGCTTAATTGCATGACCAGATTGTCTCTCAGGCCCAGTGCTCAATACAGAGCGATCATGTTGAATCTCCATGGTAGGAGAAGAATCACATTCAGCACCATAATTACTGTATGAATTCGAAGAGACTTCTCCAAACCTATCAAACGAGAATCTCTCACTCTCTGAATCCGATGGTTGGTTTGAATCAATATTACCAACCGCAAACTCACCAAGACCCCTTTCTTGTTCTTTTAAAGACACAAGTTCAAACTGATCATCATCATCATCCTCAATATCTACAGAATCAAGCCTGTCATAAACCGGATTTTCATGTTCTATCTCCTCTTGACCACCACTAAGCACATTTACATTCCCTTGACGAGATTCTCCTACACTATCTTCTTTTACAGCACTATCTACTTCCCGAATATTAAGACTTTGTCCGAACTCCTTTTCTTCTTCTTCTTCCATTGTACACTTCTTTTAATTACAACAACTTGCACACCGCAAGCGATCCTATTAACCAGAAAGAAGAAAATTCAAAATTGAATACCACTTCAATCCATGAAACCAATGCTAGACAATACAAATACTACAGTGCGAAATTAGCTAACGTAAATTGCAAAAAATTTAGCTCAAATACTTTCTAAAATTTAAAATTCAGCGGGATCTAAACTTCAAAATCACATACATTTATTTCAGTAAATTGTATTTATACACTAATCTGCTTTTTCACTTGAATAACCACCTCAGGATCTCTTTAATCACCATTTAATCGATCAAGCAACTCTCTCTTACACACACACATAACAAATAATATCAAAAGCCAGCAAAGAGAGCAAGCTCAGATCAGATCAGAGAAAAATCGCAAATGTTACTGAAATAACAGAGAGGAAGCTGAAAATGTGATAAGAAATCGATCTTACCTTTGAGAAAAGAATCGGTCTGGTTCGATTTGGGAGAAGTATACTGGTAGTAATTTAATTATTATTTTCAAAAGGAAATAAGAGAGAATGAAAATTAAAGAGAGAATGATCTGAGAAGACGAGAGGGGAGCCGAATTGAGCGCGAGAGACAAGGTGGACTTAGCAAGCCCAGTCAAAAACCAACGCAAGGCAAAGGGTGGTTTAACTAATTAATTAACTAACGACTTAACAATTATTTTCTTTTAAGCTTTTTCCTTTTCTTTTCTTTTCTTTTTTTTTTTTTTTTGAGCCGGAAAATCTTTGTTCTCTTTGCTTACCTTTTACGTGAAGCGAAATAAATTTTTACTCCTATCGAGGATGTAATAATGTAATAATAATAGTAAAAAAGAGA
>Ga0307511_10000974_pt1 | contig 30396 bp, 36 predicted proteins | sample 13_EM_MG_FD_200266 | JGI IMG/M metagenome (GOLD analysis project Ga0307511, IMG submission 200266) | Populus trichocarpa ectomycorrhiza microbial communities from riparian zone in the Pacific Northwest, United States - 13_EM | ecosystem: Host-associated > Plants > Roots > Unclassified | place... | reverse complement strand
GGGACTGTGTTGTGCGAGACGCCGTACGGGAAGTTCATATCTGGGCCGTAACGGATGTCAAAACCCCCTATTCTTTATTAACTCCTGACGGCGAAGGCGTTCGGTGCAGTTCAATCGAGTCCGTTGATTTGAGATTAAGACCGTGCTGTCGTACTTTACCCTGGACGTTTCGGAATTATTTGCTTGACGGCGTCTCCAAAATTGACGACATCTCTTCCTCCGCGGGATCTTGAAGACGCCCTCGTGGGACCACTTCGTGCCACACCGCTGTGGCACTCCTAAACAGCGTGTCGCTCGAGATCAGAGAACCATCGACATTGCCTCCGACTAACATACCTCCCAGTTAATGTCAACTCTGGTTTCGAACCCCAACCCTCAAGACATTGTATTGACCAGTTTTATGACCCCTAAAGACAACGGCGATGGGTCAACGTTTCGAGTACCACTGCGCCGCTTCGGAGATATCCATTTGGTCGGAGAGCTCCGTTGCGTATTCAGGTTATTGGACCGACTGCCATTCCCCGGAACGCTGGATTCCATGTCACTCACCGTACTCGATCCCGCAATCGAGGATGTGTTGCAAACCTCCGGACTGTACCTGCGAGGCTACTTCTGGGGGGATCCCTGGTTTCAGGGTAGACTGAGAATTGGCTTTCACTACTCCATATCCCAGTGGAGCTCCCCCCTCACACGACTGCTCCATTCACGTCAATATCCTGGGAGGGCCTCGTGGCGGGAGCATGTTCCAGTGGCTTCCATTTGTGATGTCCAGAGTGACTTTAACCGAAGAGGTCCCTCTGGACGTCCTGGGCAATCTGTGCCTCGATCTCGTCACGTTCACCCCCGGAGAACACATGAACCTTTTCAAGAAAAAAGGTTCCCGCGAGCCCGAATAAAATGGAGGGCCTACTTATCGCAATGCCCGTTGAAACGTTGGGCCCCTCCAACGTGGTGTTGTCTAAAGGTTACCTTCAGCCGAACCTAGGTGGACCACGTGCCAACACGAAACACCTCTCCTCACTTCAATCCCTGTCTCTGAAGACATCTCTCTGAGCGGCAATCATTGGGGACACCGGACAACGTACCTGGCCCATCAGATCTCTGGTGGTCAGGCCGTTTCGCTCAAGATTGGAGGTTTCCTTCTTCGTTTGTGTCCAGAGGTGGCGAAAGTGGTAAGAGTCTGATCAGAGACTTTGGTTACTATGGCCAGAGGACTTTCGGTCGTTGTGGGGGATGGAAGGCGGAAACTGGGTGGTTGCACTACGACCTACCAGGCTAGTTGGCGTTTTCACATAAATCACATCGGTTTAGTTGAATCACATCTCGTGATGTCAGTGACAGCCACGACGCTCGAGACGCTCATGGGCCCAAGTCGACGCAAGGCTCTAAAGCAGTCGAGGAGGGAAACCAATTGGTTATATTGCATGCCGACGTCGAACCGTTACCCAACCATGCCCGTCCATAGAGAAAATCATGAAGAGAAGAAACGAATGAAGTGAATGACCACTAAAAAGGGGATAGTTATCGATAAAGGCAGGAGAGGAAAAGAGATAAGAGTAAACTAAGTAGGACCGGGGTCATTCGGATGCGCCAAGGAGATAGGAAACAGAGAGATGAGAAAAACAAAAAGTGACAACTAATGGGTACATAAACACGATATTCCCTTGCTTGTCCGTTCGAGAAAAAGCCTGAGAGAAGAGTTAACAGGGAGAGGGCGGGAGGGTGTATAAGGCGTGGATGGAGATAGGGGCGTGAAACAGGAGTGTGGTGGGAAGCGAGAACAAGAATTGTTTCGAAAACGAAACGGGTTAATGGGTAACCGTAACTGAACCCAAAGCCCTACAGCCCGGGCCGAAAACCGAATGAGAGGGGGTGCGTGTGTTTACCAGCGGAAGAGGTGCGCGAGATGAAACCAGGGTGGCGAAACCATGCGGAGAGCAAAGCGGTGAAGTCGAAGAGGAGGAAGAGGGGGTATTCCAGGGATTTTCAACTCGGGTGATCGTCCACCGGGTTCACGATGTTTGTGAACTCCGTTGGATCTGCATCGATGACCTCTTCTGTTTTTTCAGCACTCTCCCTCGGTGCCGTTCTTCGGGTGTTGATTCCAGGTGCGTTGACGAGTTCGTAACTGGAGGGGTTTCGCTTTCTCCGCCCCTACTTTCTACAGTCCCTCTTCTATTGGGGAGTGTCCGGCTCCGCCGTATGCTACCTCCAACAGACTGTACAGGGCTCCCCGGGACCTCGGCGACTGGTGACAGGTCGTTGCTTGGTATCCCTTCCGTCAGAGTACCATGTACTACAGAATCGAAAAATGGATGAACCGTTCAGCTACAAAACCTGCGGTGGGGAGGGTGCATCGACTTACTGCCATGGTTCTCTGTTATTGTCCGCCTTCTCGAAACTCTCTGTTGTTCCATCCTGGGGATAAGTTTCCAGGTTCCACCATTTGCCTCGTCATCCGAGCTCAACATGGCGTCCGTCTCATCGTCACTCCCGGCTCTTCTCGCGGGAGGCGGGGTGACGTCGAGCATAAACCAATCTTGGTGGGCGATCAGGAACTCCAGCACCTCTTGGCTAAGTTTATGTTCTTTCGGCTGCATCTCGTAGTCCGGGTGGGACAGCACCGCTGGTCTGAATATCACGGCTAGATCTGGTATTTTTACCACGGCAAGTAACCAAATGGAGATGCAGGGGCAGATGATGGGAAGATAATGGAAAGGGAGAAGATCAGTGCCACCGCGTCAAAAGTGGGTGATGTAATAAGAAATAGACTACGCACTTGCAGGGGTCATTAGGTTCTTGTCGCATTTGCGGGCGAAAACGGAAAGGAGGTCGAGGAGGTATAAAAGCAGGTACTGGTTCGCTCGAGGCATCGACCGTATCAGTCGTTTATACGTTGCTATCGCCTCTTCTTGATTATATGGTTTTTTGGCTAAAGACGCGCACGATCGAATATGAGGTCACCGTAGATCAACCGTGGAGAATGATCATTGTACGATATTGCTTACCTATCGCGTTTCGGAACTGCTCAGCGTCGGGGGATGGTAGAACCGTGAGTGAGGCTAATTTGGGATCGAAGGGAGAAAGAGAGCTTACGTCGTGATACATATTAAAGGGTATTACGGTTTCCTGTGGGGCGGTTGTGGAATCAGGGTCGGCAAAATCACAAGGAGATTACAGTGACGTACGGGCATTTGCGTGAGGTATCTTCGGAAGACACTCGCGACATCGTGGGGAGTGAAAATTTCGTCTTTCCAGTTGAGATCTTTGCCATACTGTCATTTTTAGGCGCGTGGTGTCTGTCAGGAAGACGATAACATCACAGCGGGGCGCCGAGAACTCACTCGTGGCGGGGACTCGAATTTGGCTTGGAGGTCCCTCATCCGTTTGTTACTACCGTTTATTCGAAACGTTCCCTCGATCTCGGTTGCTAGATTGTGAATTCGTAGGGTGTCAGACATGCGGTCGATGAGACAACAGGAGAAATTGAAATCGCGGGAGTGTGGGTGTGTGCGCGGGCATAATGAGGGCAAAACGGACCTTGTTCTTTCAGATAGAGACCCCTGGGATTACGTAGTTTGTTTGGCGTTAGCCGGGAACAAGGGCAGACCTCAGGGTGAAGGGCACGCACGACTTTGCAACGACAACGGGGATGTAACCCCACACATAGAGCTCGCCGTTGCCGTTGGCGGTGGATATCTGGACACTAGCGTGTTTGAGACTTTCCTTGAGGGGCTTCCCAAAAACGGCGCTCTGGCCCGTCGGCAAGGGGCGTGGGGGTAGGGGACGTAAACCTGCGGATAGGTACGGGAACATCCAGGAAGGGGAAAGAAGGGGACACATACCTTTCTTCTCATTGACCTCCTTCTTCGCTCGTTGGGCGGAGGTGAACTGTTTCCACCAGGCTTTGAGATTGTTGTTCTTGGCGTGAAGGGCGGGCTGATAGTGATCGAAGGCGGGGGCGGCTGTCATCGTCGCTGACCTCGGTGGTGGAGGCGGTTGTGGAGTTGGGACTGTGTTGGATCTAGAGGGAGTCCTGAGGCGTCTGAAAGGGTTCGAGGGTGTCTTGGGCGTCGTGGGGGTCGGATCTGGAGGAGATGGTGGGGTAGAACGTCGTCGTTTCGGGAAGAGGAACCCGAGCGGGTCGAGCAGTCGGTTGGGTTGGCGCGAGGCCAGCCTCTCTGATTTATCGGGGGTCGTTCCAGAGTGTAGAATGGCGGAAACCAAAGGAACCCGAAGAACAGGCGAAGGAGTGCGAGTGAGGGCGGGCAGTATCCGATTGTTCGCCTCTAAAGTACAAGCGTACATTGCACAGCCACACCCACCCAACACACACCATGTCTCATCCGTTCCCTCCAAAACCTTACCTCACCCTCCTTGCTCTCGTCTCCGCCCTCCTCATCCTCAGGGCCAGGCGCGCCCCCAAGAAACCCCTCCTCCTCAAGAACCTCAAGGATGCTGCCTCCCACGACGCTGGCGTCGTCACTGGCCAACTCTTCGACTCCGAGTACGACATAATCATTGTCGGAGGAGGCGAGTTCCCTTTGTCTCCATTCGTCTTGCCCCCCCCGCTGATGACAACAACGCTTCAGGAACCGCGGGCTGTGTTCTCGCCGCTCGTCTCTCCGAAGAACCCGGTCTACGGGTTTTGCTGCTCGAATCTGGGGAAAGGTATGCGTGTCGCACGCCCTGATCGGCTGTCCGAAGATTGCCGACGAAGGATCTCCCCCACGACGACACTAACGCCACATGCATAGCTCGGTTCCTCTCAAGGAGGCTACAATCCCGGCGGCCTTCCACAAGCTGTTCAAGACAAAGCACGACTATGGACTTAACACGGTGCCGCAGCCAAACGCCGGCGGAACCAGTCGCTATTGGCCCCGAGGTGCGCCTGCTTCTGAAATCATGTGGCTCAGATTGGTTGACCGGTTTGGCGGTGCTTTGGCGAACAGCACGGCTGCTGGGCGGATGTAAGTCATATCGCTTAATCAAATGTCTGGGCCATCCCCCTTCCGCTCATGAAAATCCCTTTGTCCATATCTGGCTGATCAGGTACCGCAATCAACGCGATGGTGTCAGCCTCGAGGTCTCCTCTGTCAACTTGTATGTCGATGGCTGATCGGTGTTTTGGCCTAGCCTCCACCACGGTGCTCCCTCGGATTATGACGAATGGCCAAAGTTCTTGGGGAAGACCAAGGAAGATTCTATTTGGTCCTATGAAGGCCTCAGAAAGTGACGCATTTATGATCCGTCAGGTGATTGGAATTAACACGCAGGGTCGGCACAGGTACTTCTTGAAATTTGAGACTTTCTTCCCCCACAAGGACTACCCAGACGTCGATGTCTCTCAACGCGGCTCTTCTGGGCCCATGAAAAGTAAGTCCGTCCCGCGGTTGTTCTGTCGATGAAATTCACGGGTACTCGACTACTAGCCGGGTACTTTGGGCACTACTCCTACATTACGCAACGGTTCATTCGTGCGTGCGAGGCTGTCGGAATCCCCGCGTCCTCGGATGTGAACACGTCAAAGGGCACCCTAGGAGTGACCAAGGTAATTTCTATTCATAACATCAACCAATGAAGACCTGACCCGTGTTTTGCAGACAAGTTTCGTCGAGCCGGTCACCTCTTCGAATAATTGAACTGACTCCCGTATCAGTCAACTTTACAGATTCAAAGGGGCGCCGGGTTACCGCAGAGAAATCCTATCTCACTCCTGAAGTACTCAAACGCCCAAATCTAAGGGTTGTTATCTCCGCGACTGTCACAAAGGTGATCTTCGACAGGACTGGCAGCCAGCCGCGGGCTGTCGGGGTTGAATTCACTTCTTCGCGTGATTCCCCTCGAATTAGTGTCAGAGCTGGGAAGGAGGTCATCTTGTGGTAAATTTGACTGCGATGATCTTTTCCACCGACCAAGCTGATTCCGTTTCTCAGTGCTGGGGCAATCCACTCGCCTCATGTAGGTAACCTTCTGCATCGAGCGCCCCCAGGTCTGACATTGGCGTGCAGATTTTGATGTTGTCCGGTATCGGTCCGGCTGCCCAGCTTGCCTTCCACGACGTGGCCCCTCTGGTCGATCTTCCTGGAGTCGGAGAGCACTTGATGGACCACCCGGTTATCGACGTAAACCTCCTCGACAAGAGCGGCCACAGTCTTTCGTGGATGCAAAAAACCAAAGGGATGAGTTTCAAGATCGCCTCCGCTCTATTCCAATGGTCCTGGAGCGGGAGTGGACCTTTAACCACTGGCGTGAGCAATCATATTGTGATATATCGCTGGGGCTAACGGCCCACGTTTACGTTGTTTTTGCGACACAGCTCGCAGAGGGAGTAGCGTTCGTCCGTGCAGACGACCCTAAACTATTCCCAAATTCCAAAGTGTCCCTCGCTGAAGACTCGACTTCGGGTCCCGAGTGTCCGGATCTAGAACTCTTCTCGACTCCGTTAGGATATACACCCACTCGGACCATCTTTACGGAACCGACATTCGGGGTACACGCAGTTGCTCTGCGGCCAACTAGTTTGGGGAACGTGAGGCTCAGGTCGAATGACCCGTTCGACAGCCCGGTGATCGACCCAAGGTGCGTTTGCCATCTTCCTGTACCCTTCCGAGGTATTGAAAGTTGGCTGGCTGGCAGGTATCTGAGCACAGAACACGATGTGCAAGTGTTGGTGAGGGGAATCGAAGCACTCCTCCGGCTGACCCAAGCCGAGCCGTTGGCAGGGAAGGTGGTGGATAGGTCCGGAGATGAGAACCCAGCTCTAGACCACCATCTCTACAAGGCCACGACGGCAGAGATTGAAGATTTTGTGAGGCGGAGGGTCAACACGCTGTATCATCCCACCTGCACTGCGCGGATGGCCAGGAGGGAGGATGGTGGCGTGGTGGACGAAGAACTGAATGTTTACGGCGTGCGGGGATTGAGAGTGGTCGATGCTAGCGTGTTCCCCACGTAAGTGCTCCCTTTCCGAGGTAGACCACGCTTGTTTGTGCTGATCCGCGCGGTATGGTTGCGCAGAATCCCCGCTGGACACACGGCGGCGCCGACTTTGGCTGTGGCGGAGAAGATGGCTGATCTGATCAGGGCGGAGTATACAAAGGCTTGAAATCCCGGCACCGCAGGACCATACAAATAGGGTTGTAGTTATATATATCCTGTATACTATGCGTAGTGAAAGCAAACAAGACCCCCAGAATCCGAGCTAATACGGGAGAGGTTACTGAAAGGGACCAAGCTGTGCCAAGTGAAACGTCTATATCAAGAAATTCTCGACCCACTGCCAAACGGACCTCCACCGCCCTTTGGCTCCGCACCCCCATCTCCCTCCCTCCCACCAAGACCATCCTCCGCCGCACTTGGAGAGTGGGTCACGGTACTGATACGACGACAACGACGACGACCGCAACGACCGCGACCATCAGATCATAAACCAAGTGACCTCGGTTGAAGTTGAAGATGCCAGCCAGACCAACATACACCCCGATGACGGCTAACGATGACGCCGGAAACGCAACGAACCCAAACCTTTTCCCGGAGGACAGTTTCGTGAGTGCGCTCGAGGGCGATGGCTTGGTTGGTTTGTGACAAGGAATTTTCTGACGGCTGTTTTTCTTTCTTTTCCCGCTCGTCTCGCCAATTTCAACCGGTCTTTTCGCTCGGCTGCTTGGTTCTCGACTGGTGACCGGCAACCCGATTCTCTCGTCCCGTCTTGTCCCTCGTTATAATTGCGCTTTCCCCTCATCTTCTCCCCGCTTCCCTCTCCCCTCTCTTTAACTCTCTTTTTCTTTCCGCCGCCACTTCCCCCCTCAAACCCCCTCTTTTTATTCCTCCTCCCCCGGCGCTTTTCACCGACTACTCGACTGTAGTCTCCCGAGAACCACGGCGGTTTAACCCCACCTCAACCAACCGTTTACACTCCTTCAGCTACAAACAATTCAGGCATGGTCAATCGCGACAACAGCTACACCAACCTTTCTGGTAACGGTCAAACCTCTTCGGCGTGGCTGGAGAAGCAACAGTCCGGCTCTCGCAAGTCAAAGTTCATCGTACGTCCTCCGCCTTTCTCTGTTCGTTGTAAAGTGGATCGGTTACCGGAGAGTCTTGGCACACCTTCGCCAAGACCCTCGCCATTTTCCGAGTTGACGCATTGGACAGATGTATTGATTCACCTTGTTTCCGTAGCTCATCGGTGCTCTCGTTGGCCTTGTGGCCCTCATCGCTATCGGTGTTGGCGTTGGCGTGTCGCTCTCCAACAAGAACAGGAAATCAAACGGGGGCTCAAACAACAACAGCACCTCGGGCAACAATGGTTCCAACAACTCTACCAACAGCAACCCTGGGCATCAGAACGATCCAAACGACCCAAGCAACTTCACAAAGGATCCAAAGCTCAAGCAATCATTCTACGGGATGGCTTACACGCCTAACAACGCCTTGTATCCTGACTGCCATGCCACACTGCAGGATGTCATCTCCGATGTTCAGATTATGTCCCAACTTACCAAGGTGAGCCTTCACGACCACGGCCCACTGCTCCCGGGAACATGCCGAACGCGGGAGGCTATTTTTGGGTTGTTCTGGAGCTGAGAATCTGATGCACCCACTCCTCACGTACGAATATAGCGCGTCAGGCTGTACACCTCCGATTGTGACCTTTCGCATCTTATATTGGAGGCCATCAAGCAGACCAAGGTCGACATGACGGTTACCCTTGGTGTCTATGTTAGCCCGGATGGTGACTACACCGCCTACGAGAGGCAAAGGGTCGTTCTTGAAGATGCGCTGAAGAAATACGGCACCGATCACATCGCTGGTATCACTGGTGAGTTGCCTTGCGAATTTCAATCAAGGAACTCTTAGGCTGACCATTCTTGCTCGCAGTTGGCAACGAGGTGCGCATGCTCCGCTCTTGATCTTGTTCCTTAGGAGCGAAAACTGATGCGACCGCTCCTCTCGCACCATCATTTTACAGTACATGCTCAAGTGAGCGGCCTGCGTGTCTTGATCGCGTTCCTCACTGACCGCGCGTGGCCTGCCTCCCTCACAGCTACCTTACCAACCACAATGGTGGAGAGGATCCCAACAGCGCCGTCGGAAACAAAGGTGCCGACGAATTGATCGTCAACATCACCGACACTAGGAACCTCCTCAAGAGCCTCGGAATCTCCGTTCCCGTCGGAAACTCGGACGCTGGAAGTTACTTCAATACCAAAGTCCTGCAAGCAGTCGACTACGGGGTGTGTTCGAAGTTACAGTCGTCGCTTTGCGCTTGCTGACGTTCGAGCAATAGATGGCTAATGTTCACCCGTGGTTTGCCCACACTACCTCTCTCGCCGGAGCGCAATGGACTTGGGACTTCTTCCAGGAAACCAACGTCGGTCCTGCTGCTTTACTGTCAAACAAGCCGGAGATGTCGATCGCTGAGGTTGGCTGGCCAACGGTGGGAGATGTTAACTTTCTAGTAGCGTACACTAAACTGATCCACGGTCACATCCGCAGGCTTCGAAGGACGCAGAGCACGCCACCAACGGAGGATCGCCCGCTAGCGAAAAGGACCTCCAGACCTTCATGGATAACTTCGTATGTCAATCGAACACGAAGGGAATCAAATATTACTTCTTCGAGCTCTTCGACGAGAAATGGAAGGACGACATCTACGGTGGTGTCGAGGGACACTGGGGTCTGCTGTACCAGAAGTGTGTACCTCGCGTTTCTTTGACCGCAAACGCTGACCGATTCCCTACAGCAAAACCCTCAAAGGCATCACCATCCCCGACTGTCCGATTTGATACCTGGACACTTTTGCATCCTGTTACAGCTTTGACGATTACGTTGCCCATTCTTTGGCTTCGGATTTGCTCCCTTCCCATTGTCGGCAGTTGGCTCCACCTGCCCTCACATGCGTCGGACTATAGTGTGTGTTCAATTGCGAACCTTATCCGTTCTTTCTCGATCGTCTCGGACACTTTGCAGCGTTTATTACCTGATATCTGTGCGTTCATGTGTAAACCTTTTTTCATTGTTTTAGTCACGGCCACCTTCCATTCTCTCTCTTGGACCTCGTCGCTGCTTACAGCGTATGGCAGTCGGAACTTTTTTTGCTCGCTCTTTTTCTCTTGGTTCTTGCCCGCCGTCGGTTGTTATGGCCGATGGGGTTGCGATGTCCATTGTCTCGAATGCTTGAGTTTTAGGACTCGGTCGCCTCGGTGTCCCGTGGTAAATACCGTTCTAGTCAGGAAACATAAAATCTAATAAGTATCGAGGGCCACCTGCAGGTGAACAATCCTCACCGCGGTGCTGGTGTTTAGGAGACGGTAGTAGAACGATTGAAGAAAGTTGTGCGAATGAAGCTTCAAGAGACGTGAGGGTGAGCGATCCTCCAATCCCGTGTTCAGGATGGGGAAACCCAATGGTTTCTTCTGAGCAAGACCGTGTGAACCTCTACAAGACTCGCGGAGCGGGGAGCAGTCCCTACCCACGATCGTAATCGTCGCAGATGAGAGCGAGTTCTTAGAGTTAGGCTCGGGAACAAGGAACAGAGGCTGAGATCTGGAGCAGGGAGAGAAGGCGGTGGGTGCCCGCGAAGGAATCAGGGAGCTAGACCTCGAAGGTCACCGGCGACCTTGCCTACCAGGTGATACGCCTAAGGACAGGGACCGGTATGCTGGACCGGTCTCTGGTACCAGATATACGGAGTTTGATTAACCCCCCACGAGGCTACGAGTCGATGACCATCAGCCTTCTGGGCGTAGAGCACAGATAGAAGTCTTTGTGTCGCGTGTGGCCAGGAAACCACCACCGGGCTTCATCAGCGTAGATGGACATTGAGGTTCATGGTCACCCGTTTTTTCGTGCCTTCGTTGTGGATGAAATCTTGAGATCCCAGCCATCGGAGGTTCTGTCGTCCCCCAGGAGGTACTCTTCTAACAAATCGCGGAGGGCAAATCGAATCGAGGTTGGATTCTGTGCTTCATTCATCGGGGCGATAGAATTGGTGAGGGATGTTGTATTTTTCGACGTTATGGATGGGGCGTATCTTTTTGTGATTGTCCTAGGCTTCGTATCTGGCGCATGCATGAACCGTAGCCTCGTGCTACACAGTGCATGCGGTATCCGATCTCGAAAAATTGGCGGGTGTTCAGATGGGTGAGTCAATGGGACAATGGTCCACGATCCAGTTGACCACCTACTGATCACAAGAAATCAGCAGGAAATAAGCTCAAAAGCGCGCGCTAGCCATCTGATGCTCAGCACCTGCTCGAGCGTTCGTGGATGATGAACGTTGAAGTCATCGGATTTCTACACCATCATCACCTGTATCACGGAAGTTCTGGAGGTCCTCGTGGTTAGTGAGGGTGGTGAGGGAGGAGATAGTGTGAGACGGATGATCGGAGGTTGGGAGTCACGAGGGTCATGTCGATCCGCTTCGCTTCTTTCGATCCACCCTGGCTGGCAACGACGACTTGTCGCGATTTCGCTTCGTTCCTGGCAAATACCTCGCTATCCTCATCTCTCGTCTGCGGCTCCACTCTGTACTCAAATATTGGTCGTACTTTTACAAAGACTGTTACTGCGCGACCACGAGTGTGCTCAGCGCTCAGCACCTTCGTTCCTTCTTGGTTCGCAGATATCCTCGTTGTTGCTGATCATCAACGCGGATATAACCAATCTCGTGTGTTTACCTCGAGGGTCTATCTGCAGCCACTACAGACGACTCTCCTGCGGCATCCTCAGAATATTGCATGATTAGTTCTTCCCCGGGAACCGTGTCCTTCCTCAACCTGGTTCGGTGGAATTAATGAAAAAATCCTAGGGTTCCATCTCAGCTGTTCACTCCGCTCGCGGCCCACCGCGTGGGACAGGAATTCCTAACCACACGGTCCCCGGATTATTCTGTTTGGTGCCCCGCAAGCCTCTCCGGCCCCCTTCGTGCCATGGGGGGGACTGGTCCTGGTGCTGACGGGGAAGCTACCTCACGGATGCTTTTCCGTCTCCGTATAAAAGTGGGGTAGCTCCGAGGGTGGTGAACCAACGGCCCAGGTTTCTCGCCTCCAGCGTTCCAGTCATGGTTTTCATCCGACTCCCAATCATCGCCGCAATCGTTGCCCTCTTCTCTGGGCTCGGGGGCTTTGCTGCCCCTACCCAGGACCTCGATGAAAAGGCTCGCGAGGTTTTGGCTCGTTCCGTCCCAGCTGCTCCCCACTTTGTGATTTACTCCGACAGGTGGACTGGTTCATCCGCTCCCCCTCCTACCTCCTCCGTCGGCGGCTACAACGTCTTGTGAGGTGTAACGATTCGTAACCTCGCCTAGAATACTGATTGTATGCGCCCCAGTGCCCTATCGTTCCTGCTCGTTGCTGGAGCTTGGGACAACGCTGGGTCCTGGGCAGCTCTCTCGGCCGCGGACCGTGCTTCGATCAAGGCCCAATACGATGCCGCCGGTATCAAGATGATCGTGTCTGCCTTCGGGTCGACCGATACCCCGACCAGTTCTGGACTCGACCCTATCGGTCTCGCTAATACCATGGGTAACTGGGTGAAACAATACGGCTTAGACGGCATCGATATCGACTACGAGGTGAGGGGGTTACGCTCGTTCATCCTATCGACGTCTAGCTGACGATACGATAAGGACTTCGCGGCGTTCTGGGCAGGTATGTAGATCCGTTCGTGGCGCGGGCAATCGAGCCTCTGACATCGGGTATAGGTACGGCTGAAGCGTGGCTCATCTCTTTCACCCGACAACTCCGCACTGTCCTTCCTCAGGGTAAGTGGTAGTGGGTCCCCGTTTCAATCTTAGTAAACACCTCTCGTCCAGGTGACTACATCATAACCCACGCCCCCGTCGCGCCCTGGTTCTCCCCTGGAAAGTTCCCTGGCGGTGGTTACTTGAATATCGACAGAACTGTTGGAAGCCTCATTGACTGGTACAATATCCAGTTCTACAACCGTAAGCACAAGCGACCACTCCAGCCCGCCGCGACCACCCTAAACTCATGTCCTTGCAGAGGGCGCTAGCGAGTACACCACCTGTGACAACCTCCTCAGGGCTTCGTCTTCTACCTGGCCCCAGAGCTCCGTCTTCGAGATCGGCTCGAATGGAGTAGCGCTCAACAAGCTTGTGATCGGAAAACCCGCGGGTGGAGGTGACGCGACCAACGGTTTCATGGACGCTGGTACCCTCGCTAGCTGCCTTGCTCAAGCCAAGAACTCCGGTTGGAGTGAGTTTTTGTTTTCGGGAGCCCACCCATCGTGGTACTAACTTTCATGATAGGTGGTGGCGCTATGGTCTGGCAATACCCCAACGCAGGAGCTGATTGGATCCGCACCGTTAGGAGCCAATCATGGCCCATGTAACGACCCCGACCGCAGATCTAAGAACGCGACCCCAAAACCACTTATTTATGGTTTTATTGATACCCACACATACCCACACACCACCGCTACCCCAACACTTGCAATTGCCGTAGCATCAGTAATCACCTTCATTGCAAAATTCGTTCTTTTTCCTTCCTCGTTGGTTTGCTATACCGGCTGAGGTCACTCACTCTTTTTTTCTCCTACTGTTATCGTCCGGCACCTAACTATTAGCTTTGTCCTTTGTTCAGGTACTTGAATATATTGGCCGATTCGCATCATGTACCAACTAAGTTCTTTTGATGTTGGTCTCATGACCCATCCCAGACCGCGCGCCACTGTGTTAGGGCCGAGAGGACGCCTCGGAACACATCGACTCACGTCGACCACGACGCTCTTTCTTGCGTGGCCGCCCGGGCCTCCTCACCACTTCCTCGCAGCGGCCAAGAGGACAAGTTTTGACCCCGTCTGGGTTACAATCGAGCTCTTCGACCAAATCCTTCACCTCTACCATCACCTCCGGACACAAATGAGGAATATCGCCTCCAATCTCGAGTGAAAGGGCTTGATTGTCAAAGGTCTGATGGGCCAGGTATGTCGTCAGGTGTCCCCAGTTATTGTCGGGAAGGGTCAGGCCTTGTAGGGAGAGGAATCGGAGCGAGGGGAGGAGTTTCGTGTTCGCATGTGGTCCGTTTGGGTTGGGCTGAAGGAAACCTCCGGATAGCTCCGCGTTGGAAATACGCAACGTTTCGATGTTCGGCATCGTGGAAAATAGTTCTCCTCGCATATCGAGCGTAGTGGTCTTGAAGGATACAACGCGCTCTCGGGGAATGGGTGCGATGAGCTCTGCAAGAAATTTCTCCAACATGTTTGGAACGGTGAAGACTGTAAGCTCCACCCTTGGTAACTCCGGGACCGGCGCGGCGGTCTCGGTGTGCAAAACGCCGACAGAAACGGAGACGATACGGTCCGTGGAGGAAGAAACCGAGAGTCTATCTTGAAACCTGGGATCGCGTCGGAAGTAGTCTTGCATGTACGGTGCGAAGTTTTGCGAAACGTCCTCCATCGTCGGAGTGAATGCAGTCAGGTACAAGTTGTCCAACATCTCTGGGAGGGTCAACTGGCGCAACAACCCCAAAAGGTGACGGGACTCCCCCATCAAAGAGAGTAATTTCAGGTTGCGCAGCTCCACTTTGAATGTGGAAGTTTCCGTATCGTTTGGGAGGACGGCGCTGGTCAGGTAGAGTTCCTGAAGGTTGGGATTTGACGTGAGGATTGAAAACAGCTCAGCCGCAGTTGGGCGGGGTGGTGGTCGGGACTCCGCGATGATGTCGAGTGACAGAGTGGTCAGAAGCGTGGTCCGGGGTATCAGGCGGTCCCATGACGCAATCGAAATGTCCCCGAAAAGGTCGAGCGAACGCAACCTTGAGAGGCGAGACCGGGCGAAGAAATCCGAGACCTTCAAGGCACGGGATCCCTCGTTGTATAAGGCGATCGATTCGATATTCTCGTTCTGACCACCTTTGCCATCGGGGGTCAATGACGAAATGACGGGCGACAAGGTGCGAGGATTGTCGGACATCAAATGGACCTGTCGTATGGTGTCTTGCATAACGCAACTTCTGACCGCATCCTGGAGGGACTTATTAAAGTGGCCCGGGTAACAACGAGTTTCGTGAAGCACCAGCTCGACCGGGGTGGCTCCAGAACGGTGATGGCATTTCTCCCATCCCCAGAACGTGGTTCCCCAGAAACTCCAAAGCTCCGGGGTGTTGGATGCGACCTCGAACCAGTGGTGGCAAACGAGGAGGAAATTGTAAGAGCCCCTCTGTAACCCTTCGAAGGGCTGGTCCCGAACGAGGTTCTGGGTGAATATGTATCCGAGGATTTCGGGCGGCACGCGCGTGGATATGTTCAACAGCGAGTTTCTATCGCGCTTGAGTTTGGTAACATCCCCATTGCCCTCTTTAATCTGCTTCTCCAGGGCCAGTATCGAATCGATGTTGGCCTCGGGACCCATGCTGGCGTCCGTTTTGTGTCAGTGTTGCGAAATACCATGAATTGTGCCCACGTACATCGATTGCGGTGGTCTTTCTTGGTATTACTGCAAACTGGATCCCCAGCTGTAGCTCAAACTGATTCAGGTCGCCCAAAAACCTATTGACCTCCCACCCACTGACGCTGGAAGAGGAGCTATCGAGAATGTCCCAATGCGCCGTGAGGTCGCGATCGGGGTGGCGCCAAACAAACGCAAACAATAACGCGACGTCAAACAGACGGCTGATCCACTCGCCACCGAACACCATGGGCACCTTTCCCGCTTTCCTGTTACACGAGTACCAGCCCAAATCATACGCATACCTAAGCTTTTATTTGGTCGAAGTATCGGACAAGAAGCCCGTCAAGTACATTGAACACGCCGTTCTGACGCACATCAAATCACTGCCGAGGTTTCAACGGTTGAAATCGTTGGAAGTCGCCAAACCTGAAATTTATCTAGTGAGGCGTTTGTGTACTCAGATTGCCCGCAACTCACCTCGGGTTCTGCAGTGCTTGGAGCCTCTCCAGGGGCAGTCGCAGCCAGAGAAGCGGGCGAAGGCGATTATCGCGGCGAAGCGTGGCGAATTGGAGAATTTCCCACTCCTCGTTGAGGACGACACTTTGGAAGAGATAGCATGTCACGATCTCATAGTTATCCTCAGTAAGTTGATCAGGTCACCTGCGAACGGAGGCATTGAGTGATCACTCTAGAAACATCCTTGCGCATCAAGTTTGCAATGTTGGAACTAAAATCCAAAGACTCCTACGACAATTTTGGTTCTGGGAGCGCGGTAGCGTCACTAGAGGACTCGACACAAACAATATACGACGCTGCCCGCTCTTCCATTGTCCAATTGTTGACAGATGAAGACCCATGGACTACCGCCACTGTTGACAGCCTCTCCTTGTACGAGGTACGGCATATTCGAAATCCCCATTCGACTCTCCATGAACACTTCGCAGTTGGATGGTCGATACGAGGAGGAACACAAGAGGCTCTTTGAGACTGGGAAGCTAGAACCTGGTCTGCTGCGAAGGGGTTCGGCCGTTACCCATGAGGCTAATACCAGACTGGAGACCATAGAAACCTCGAACCTCATCTTCGTGTTCAGTGAGTTTAGTCCTTGGTCCCCCCGTGAGCTGCACTGAAACGAAATAGCCGCGACACGAAGTCGCCCGCTCCGGATTCCGTACGCCTTGTTCTACTCTGAATCTGGGTCCTATCAGTTCGTTGGCGAGAATCATGCCGAAGCATACTCGGAAGACACTGTGGGGGTCCTCCACGAGGCCATCCATAGACACATCGAGGGTATTCAGTCATACAACAGGGAGACGAGGTGGGATATCGTTGTTTATGAGGTACGGTGACCAACCCCTGTCCAGCCCGGCCGCTAATACACCGTAGCCCCAAGAAGCGTTTGGATCAGCCTACAACAAACAACCGAATGAGTTGGGGAGTTTGAAGTTGAAGGACCAACATCTTCCTGGCGCCGGCTGTTCCATCCTCATTCCTGGGAACAAATTGTCGAGCTGGAGGGAGGGCCAGGCGCTGATCGTCGTCTTCAGTGCGTTTATTGTCACCATTCGATGAGCTAGCCTACGAGCCAATTCCCAGGGATCCTCGTCCAACCCCAACGTTCGCCCGCCCCCACGAGTCTCCTGTATAACCTTCGGCACTTGTACATAGGGGGAGACCCTCCCTCCACGGCCGCCAAACTCGAAAACTACCGCAAGTTCCAGTTGGACCCAAAACAAAGGATCTTGGACGACCGACCCGAAAAAGACGATCTCATAGCCCCCATTTCTCTCCTTTACCAGCCCTTTGGTTATTTCCGCGACATTCGTTGTGGGGTGAAAGCCCCTGGCGGGGGGGATATCCACGAAGGCGGGTTGCAGGAGAAAGTCGACGCTCTCGCAGATGCGATGACCCTGCTTTACAAGTCTGAAGAGGAACGAACTTCCAAGTTCCTTGAACACCTGGAATATCTTTTCGGTGTCCCTCCTGGTTCCATAAACGCCAGCAAAATCCCCGGCGGCCAAAAGGTATCAGACGGTCACGTGAACGGAATGCATGGAGCTATGGTGTTTTGCGTGGAGTGCAAGAACGAGCTGTCGGCTGCGTCTTGCGAACCCACCGTCCAACTCGTTTCCTATATCGCTGCTTCGCTTAAAAGCCGAGTCGACCACCACCCAGAACTTTTCCAAAGGTGGAGAGTTCCTGCATTGGGCGTGACACACGTTGGTGAGTTCACCCCATATTTTTCGTCCCACACTTCATTATTTGGGTGCCTAGGGTCATACATTCAATTTTTTGGGGTTGTCTGGGTGGGGAAAATGCGTGTCGTCCCCTTGACGCCATCGCTTCCTATGGTGGACCCAACCGGTGAAGAGTTCCGATGGGACCTCTTCTTAGCATTCAAAGCAGCTTCTATCGTCTTCCGCAAGATCCAGACCGACGTAAAGGATTTACTTCAAGTGCTCAAGGGCCCCCCTGTGGGTTGGCCCCCAGTACTGACCACAGAGGCGTGCCTCTTCCCCAGTGTCACAGAGATCGACATTGAGACAAACATCTCCCCCGACACGCAACTGGAGAAAGTCAAATTTGTCCTCGAATCTCGACACGACAACGTGGAACACCGACATCTGTACCACGCTCACCTCGTTTCACCAGCCTCATCGGAGAACGCCATATACGTCAAGTTTTCACAACGCTACTCTGTAGACTTACACAGATTTTGCGCTTCACGCGGGCTTGCACCAAAGGTACTCGGATTCCAACGGTTGAGTGGAGGATGGTTCGCGGTGGCGATGGAGAAGGTCAATATCGTGGATCCAAGGACCATCACGTCCTTCCCCGAGGCTGGCGAGTGGGAGAGATGCTTCAAGGAGTTGGTCAACGACTTCCATCGGGAAGATTTTGTCCATGGTGATCTGCGCCTCGCCAACTTCGTCTTCACCGAGAGCAATAACCCGCGGAAGATGGTACTAGTCGACTTCGATTGGGGAGGGAAGGAGGGGGAGGTAGTTTTCCCTCACGAACGACTCAACGAAGAATTGGGGGTGCCGAACGATCGACTATGTGATCGACAGATCACGAAGGTCCACGACCAGAGATGCCTTTCGAGGGTCCTTGAATGGCTAAGTTGTTGTACTCCTGCGAATCCCGTGCAGGTGGGCCCGGATACTGAGCCTGACCAGGCGATGGATGGATGATACATCTTGGTTGTGTTGGCAACTCTTCCCCCGTTCTCACTTTGACTGTCACGACACATCGGGACGTTTTCGATAGAAGTATAACGCATGTGCAAGAATGTCTTTTAAGAGAATAATCATGGCCCTAAATCCTGGCGTCCACTGTGCGGCCAACGTCAGGGAATCCTGCCTCGACGCGGCTCCGGTATCGCGTTTACTGAAGGGTGGGTCCGCCCGAATCGGGATCAAACCAGATGTGAGAAGCGTAGACTTTTTCCGTTCGCTTGCCATGGGATGGGATGAGGGGATCGTTGTGCGGGCGCGCCCAATGGGTCAGCTAGGCAACAGTACTGACATGAATCGTTATTGTGGTTTTCACGTAGGTTTTCCGGTATTTTTGTTCGTTTTTCAGCACCTCAAGAACTCAACGGGCCCACTTGTTTCCTGCGGCGTCGGAATCGTATCATCGAGTAGATCAAGCTAACATTGGAAATTCTGACTTTTGATTTCCGGCGCTTCCCGCTCCACCCGAACTTGTTGGGGCTTCATCTCGTGGATGGTCGCGTTCCTTCATGTGGGGATGCTTTCCATGGCTTCTGGTGAGTGTCTACCACATTTTAACATCGAGTTTTTGATGATCCGACTGCTTATCTATACCTTCAGACCCGCTGCTCCGGCTCGCAAGTTTCCGAGAGCACGTCTTCGGCATAGGCTCAAATCCTACCTCAAGTTCAGAGTGGAGCAGCTCTGAGAATATCGCCACCGACGCCCCCAAAGCCCGTAGACCAGATTCTAGACGTCACATAATATGACAAAATTTAACAAATGCATGCCTAAGCATCGGGCTGAATGTCTGGGAGAGACAACGACCGCGCGCGTACTAACGGAGCCTAATAGTGCTCGTGCCTTGAACTTTTCGTGTCGCTCGACCACCCTAATAACCAATAATGGGGTTCCTTAGAACGCTACTGCCAGACGCATCCCATCTTACCCGAACTTGAAGCGGGGGACGGTCCCAGATGGTCTCCAATGTCGCAAGTAAGAACTTTGGTCCGGCGGTGGTAGTTTATTATATGTTTCACCCAGGCCCCCATTGGAGATATTAAGCCTTACTCGAGTACTCCCGCACCACTCGGGAACCACAAGTACCGCACACTTCGCTCTATACTAAGGTTACATTAAGGTGTTGTCCGCGGGATCGAAAGTTAGGTCCCTTCCTATAGTACGGTCCGCGACAAGTTAGCGTTTCAGCACGGACCACCGGCAGATTTTACCCAGCCAGTTTGGGCCGGTTAAACATGTTCTCGCCCTTCAAGGTCATGCAGACAGCGTTCTGCCACGCATCTTCCTATCACATCTCGAACCAATGGTGGCAAACGAGGAGGAAGTTGTAAGAGCCCCCGTGGTGCCTTCCAAAGTCCCGAGAGTGCGGCGAATCAAAGGACCGCCTCCCGAACGAGGCTACAAACAAATATGCGCGCAAGGATTTCGGGAGGGGCGCGTGTGGGTATGTTCAACAACAAAATTATGGCGTGCTTGAGTTTGATTGTGTCCCCTTTACCCTCTTCGGTCCGCTTCTGTGGATGTTTGGAGGAAATGACATGGTGAGGTGGAAAACGACAACGGTGAGGCGCAGGGCCGTGCAAGCTACGTGCCGTGAGTTATCGAGGCTAATCCTCCAGGTGCCTGGGGCAAGACTTCAGCCGTACCAATGCCACAGGACAGAGCTCATGTCGTGCCCTGCCAAACGACGGGGATTCCCGGGGCCGCTGGGCGTTTACTATGAACTCGCACGAATTGCTTGGAAACCCGATACCACATGTACACCTTGGTACAGGTATGAAGGAGGAACCCTCCATGAGGCGTGAATGAACCGTGGGAAAGGAGATCTGGTGAATGAGAAATGAAATTCCCCAGACCGAAGAATGGACAGCGGTACCCGGCGCTTCTTCTTCACGGGTTTATCTGGTACATTCACTACCTTCCCGTTATCCCAAAACGGCCCGCCTGCTTACCTTTGCGGGTCGCTACCCTAGCAAGACGTTCTCATGGTCCTGTCCAACCCCTTCCAACAACTCCGTGACCTAGACTCCGGTCTGCCACAGTTTCGCACACAACTTGTCGACTTCCTCCACGGGGATGAATATCGAAATGCTCTTCCAAACCTCCAGGACGATGATTTAGTGTGGCTTGTTGAGTACCTGGATAACGTGAGTCACCCAACCGTCTCTCCCGTCCTGTGCTCAACACCGGCGTAGGTTCTCACCAGTATTTCCGATCCTGCGAGCATCCCGTTCCAGGAATCACTGGACGAACTCAGAAATATATGCAGTGTTAAAAAAGTACTACCAAAGTCGTGTATACTTCGTGTTAAGCATGTCAAGGTGGACTTAAAGGAAGACCCGCAGAAAGTCAGAGAGGTGCGTTATCAGTGTCACATCCCCCCGTTTCAAGGCGCTAACGAACCCACAGGCTTTCCACCAGGTGGTCGTGGTATGGAAACACTTGGCACATCCAAACATCGTCCCCCTTCTGGGCGCAACCATTGATCCCCCCCAACTCATTTCGGGTTGGATGTCCGGTGGGAACCTGATGGAATACATCACGAACCACCCAGACGCAGACAGAATCAGTCTCGTGCGTGTCCCTTCAACTGCATCGCACGACGAGCTCACTCCCCACCAGTTATCTGACGTCGCTGAAGGTCTCAACTACCTCCACTCCTGCAACGTGATTCATGGAGGACTCAAGGGGGTACGTGATTGTGCCGGATCTCATTTCGTCACTGGATTGACGCACAGCTAGTCGAACGTTCTTATAGATACCACTGGTCACGCACGAATCACGGACTTTGGCCTCGCAGTGGTCGTTCAAAACCCGGATTCGATACGGAGTGCTTCGGCAGAATATGCTAATCGTGCGCAATGGACTGCACCAGAGATCTTGGACGGCCGGGGGACATACAGCACGGATGCAGATGTTTTCTCGTTTGCGATGGTCACGATCGAGGTACGTGCCGGATAACCTATTCAGGGCTGATATCTGGCGAACTTTGATCCCTTGGAACAAAGGCTTTCACCGGCGCCGCTCCGTTTAGTGACCAACCACCGCACGCAGCTATCTTGGCGATCGTCGGTGGTGAGCGCCCGGCCCGACCGACCCATCCAGCCTTGACGGACGGGTTATGGGCATTGACACAGCGATGCTGGGATCAAGAAGCTCGCCTCCGTCCACGAGTGTTGCAAATTTTGTGCGGCTTGTAAGTTTTGATTCTGGAATTCTGCATCTATTAGCCTGACCGGTTTCTCACGTAGCGGCACTCCAGCGTGGAAACGGTTGATCAATCGTCCCCTTTCCACGGATGAGCGCATCTCCTTGATTACAGCCATCTTCTCCGACCGCAACGAAATTGAAGCAGTTAGGTGCCTACGTGGAGACGATGCACAGTCCTTCGTTGATATGATATATGAGGTACTTCCCACGCTTCTGAGCGGAACGGGCCAGTTGACCTGAACTGCCCGGCTGAATAGGTGTTGGATACCCTGGCCCCGCGGCTCCAGAGGAAGTGCCTGAATGTTTTGCGTAGGATATGCAGTCATCAGGCTCTGCTCCCGGGATTGCTGCAAATCCCGCTTTGCTACAATCAGTCGGATATCCCGCTGTATCGCGGCGAGTACGCCGACATGTGGAAGGGTGTACACCAAGGTTGCCATGTCTCAGCCAAAGTTCTGAGGGTCAACTCGACGAGTGACTTCGATATGATCACGAGTGTGGGTCCCCATTGTCTATCGAAAGGCATGTGTTGACCAGTCTGTGTAGAGGTTCTGCAAGGAGGTTTTGACGTGGAAAACTCTCCGCCATCCAAATGTGCTGCCACTGTTAGGTGTGACAATGGGCAATTACCAATTCGCGCTGGTATGGGAGTGGATGGCGAATGGGAACGTCATCGAGTTTATCAAGTCGCACGCGGATGTGAATCGGTTCGAGCTTGTAGGTTTCGCCCGGCTGGTTACTGCAACTGTCGTTTACAATCCCTCCGACAGTTCGAAGACGTCGCTCAGGGGTTGATATATATCCACGGCCAGGCAATAGTACATGGGGATCTGAAGGGGGTATGATTTCGTAAACTAGTTACCATCCTGCCTCCTAACGCGTTCCTTTTATCAAGGCGAACATTCTGATCGACCAAAGCGGCCACGCACGCCTGACAGACTTCGGGATTCTCACCGCCGACTCAGACTCCGCGTACCCTACGATCTCAAGTTCATCCATAAACGCTGGTATGGCAAGGTGGATGAGCCCAGAACTCCTCGATCCGGACCGGTTCGGTTTCGAGAATAGCCGACCAACGAAGGAATCGGATTGCTACGCTTTAGGCATGGTGATGCTTGAAGTACTCAGCGGCCAGGCTCCCTTCTCACGTTGTAACGGCTTGATTGTCCTTCGGAAGGTCGTCGAAGGCGAGCGTCCAGGGAGACCGCGAGGTGCAGAAGGGGCATGGTTCACGGCTGAATTATGGGAGGTACTTTGGAGGTGTTGGTCGCCCCAACCAAAAAGCCGCCCCACCGTCGATACTATACTTGAACATTTGAAACAGGTTTCAACGGCTTGGCAACCACCGGCTCCTGGGGCATGTAGTGACGTGGTGATGGACTCCGATGACGAGCTGTATTCCACAGCGAGCGGTCCTGGTAGGTTTCATTATTCTTCCCTGAACCCCGGACTCACTTTCGAATGGAAAGTTTCGGGGTTGCAGACGCCACCCCTTCGGTTATTACCAATCTCATCTCCCTCCTCTGAGTCAAACCTATCTCAACCGCCAGAGAAGCCGGACCTAGAGGGAACTGTAGGAACTGTCGACGAGGTGGGTTTATTGAGACTTGATGTGTTTTGATATCAACCAAGTGCCCCGTTAGGGTCCGTTTGAGCACCGCGGGGAACGCCTATCCTCTCATGCCGATAATCCGTTACCTACGTGGGGTCTCATACCAATTTCAACTGTCCGACCGAGTACCGGTCCTACGGTAGACGACAATGATGATCCAGTCGCAGGCGGGACCGGTATCAAACCAGACATAGTCACTGACAACACGGGGACAAGTGGGAGTTCTGGAGTAGGTCATAGCCCACCGCACTCACCGAATACACCCACCATTCCCGGAATTCAACCTGGGATGACGAGTCCGAAACTGTCTGCTAACCCTCACTCCGCCAATCATGGACCGCCCCCCCCTGCTGACTCCCCTTTCTCCGGACATTATGGATACTACGTGAGTGGCTGTTCCCCGCGACCGTGCATAGTGAGGGGGTGATATTCATTTCGTCTCACCTCCAAGTACCCTCATTATATGCCACAAGACCCGACAGACTCGTACTCTCACCAGTGGATGCCACAGATTCCACCTCCTCCACATCCAGGGCAAGGTACACCCGCCCCGCACCCAGCTCCTCTCTCTTTTTCCCCACGGAGCGCATCCAACCAACCTCATCCAGGAACACCATCCCCCGTCCCATCGGCCCCCCCGCTTCCCGCCCCTCCTTCACGCATTCACCCACACCCGAGCCCGGACAACGTTTCTTCACCCCCTCCAGTGCCGTTGATCGACACCGCACTGCCCGGCCCGGGTGGAGACAGGGGTGATACCAGTCACCTGAGCGCTGGTCCGAGTACGTTCTTCCCCAGGAAGGTCACAATCAAGACCATGGATGGGAGGGAACTCGATTTTGGTGCTTGGAGGAAGAAGCATGCACCTGCCTCGTCAGTTGTAGAAAGTAACACTCCGTTGATTCACCGAACCCACCAGAAAAGGACAACCGTAGTCAGGATGGAAACAGCCAAGGCCAAGGAGAAGCGGCTGGCGGAGGAAAAGGAGGCAGAAGAGAAGGAGAAGTGGCTGGTAGAAGAGAAGGAGAAGCGGCTGGTAGAAGAGAAGGAGAAGCGGCCGGTAGAAGAGGAGAGGCGGCTGGCAGAAGAAGAGAGGTGGTTGGCAGAAGAGAAGAAGTGGCTGGCAGGAGAGAAGGAGAAGGAGAAGAGCCAAGTCGCTAAACTCGAACCAGTTGCACTGTTGGAGGTTCCTGTGAACAGGTGGGCGAGTGGGTCACCAACTGACGAAGAACAGAATGTTGATAGGAAGGTCAAGGCGCTCCTCAATAAGCTCACGATGGGGAACTTCGACTCTATCTCTGACCAAATCATTGAGTGGATCAATAGGTCTGAAGCCGAGAAAGACGCTCGGACGCTCGCCCGCGTCACTGGGCTGATTTTCCAGCATGCAGCCAAATCACCGTGGTTGGAGATGTATGCGCGACTTTGCAGGAAGGCGGTGGATACGATCAGTTCCATAGTCTGGGATGACAGTATCCGAGATGCGTACGGGTGGCCCATTTGTGGTGGTCAACTTTTCAAGAAGCACCTCGTGAAGCTCTGCCAGGATCACTTCGAACGCGGTTGGGCCACGGTGGATGCTACTGTCGCTATCGGTGGACTCGCAAAAAAGTCCGGCGAATTTGACCTCTATTCGGACGAGTACTGCGTCGCGCAGGCGGCCAAACGGCAAGGTCTCTGCCTGATTCAGTTCCTCGGCAAACTGTACAAGCTCCAAATGTTGACAGAGCGGATCATGCACGAATGTGTCAGGAAACTTCTCGCCAACGTTGACTGTCCCCAGGAGGAAGAAATCGAGAGCTTGTGCCGATTGCTGGTGACCGTCGGAAAGCTACTCGACAACCCCAAGGCCCGCGCCCACGTGGACATCTATTTCGTGAGGATGAGAGAGTTGGGGAAGAGCAACAATGTCGCACCTCGTATACAGTTCATATTGCGGGTCAGTTCCGCTGTCATGTTCTACCATTCGCCACCTCATACTCCGCTGCCAAGGACTTGATCGAGCTACGCGAACGGAAGTGGATTCCAAAGAACGAAGTTGCGGCTCCAACTACGATCGCTCAGGTTCACGAGGAGGTAATTATCCCCACTTAAATTATCGTCGGACCACTCCTGACTGCATCTACCCCAGGCGGCCAAACAGAGGGCTCAGGCGGAGAAGGAGGCTGCGAACCGTACTCTCACTATGTCCGGCGGCGACTCTCGACGGGGTGGAGATCGTGGCGGAGGACCCGCTGGAGCACAACAAGCTGATTGGTGGTCCGCTGCGGGCGGGACTACTCCCCGGCCGCCACCCAAGGCTGGAGATCTCTCGAATTTCGGCAAGATCAACAAGTCCGGCCCTGTCGTCATGGGTCCTAGCAGCGTTTGGGCCGGCAAGAAGGATGGTGCGAAGCGCGATTCTACTCTGACAAGGGTCAACTCAAGTTCGAACATGTTCATGACGCTTGGCCGAGATGCGGAGGCCATGCCCGAAACTGGCTCGAAACCAAGTCGGCCATCGAGCAGGAGGACGAACGTTGACCTTGGTACCCCTGAACCCCAGCGCAGGAAGTTGCAGCTTCTCCCGCGGTCAGAACCCATCGAGGAAAAGAACAAGATCAACGGTGGTTCCGCAGACCATTCAGAAGTCGAAGGCGGTGATGGCACTCCCCCAGCCGTGACTGAGACCAAAACAAATAGGAAGAATGCAGAAGATATCAAGGAGTTCTCCGCAGTTCGCAGCATCGAGCCCGGACGCTGCTTCACCAAGCTCCCTTCGGAGCGCCTGAGCTGGCGGGCTGATAGGATGGTCTCCAAGGCCACCGAGTCGAAGGAAGCCGACGGAAAGTTGGTCGTCGATACATCTACAAGAACGGTCGAGGAGAAGCTCCCCTCCATATCTGCTTTCAGGGAAGGACCCATACCTATTGCCAAGCTCCCAGACGACATCGCGATCGACACTCCCAGCCAGGGTCCTACGAACTATACGAGAGACGACGCTCCTGTAACCTCGCGATTCGGTTTTCTGACAATTTTTTCAATCTTCTCGTAAGAAAAGTCACAAATGTACGTACCTAAATAAGCTGCATTGTGGATCCATTGAAGTTGGGACCTAAACAGGTTTCGAAGGGCGTCAAGTGGGTGACGAGGAAACGTGGACACCAAGGAGTATTTTGCTGTTGTGCTGACGAAGGTTCGAAGTTAAAGGTCGCCGTGGACCTCGAGGTGTTCTTTTTCACTTGCGACGCGGGTGGGTCTACGGATCAGTTCGCCAAACACCCCTTAAACGAAGACGGGTGCGCCTTGACGACACTGATTAGATACGCCACTTCCCACACCGGCCTCGTTTCCACATAGATCGTGGTATGTAACATAAGCGTAAAGCAGCAAGTTGTATTACTACACTAGATAGTGACGAGACAAGAACAATGATATGTGCGACGCACCCTCCTGTCGACCTACCTTCCACAGAGGACGTCAACGTAGTATTTCTCATGCCTGGAGGCAGCGGGAGGCGCATACGTTTTGAGGGGTTTGGCGGTGGTCGTCGGGGCATGATAAATGTATATAATGGAGCTCGAAGAGGCGACAGTGGAATCCGTGCGAACGAAGTGCGTAGTTGGGGGAACGAGGAACAAGTGATACGGGCGCGCGACTATAGACATGGGAGAGGGAGCGCACAAATAAACGTCGAGTGAGATTCTGTGGGCATCCACTGGGGTGAGTAAACTGAACAGATTGATGAACCTGAAAGACGTACGGGTCAAGATCTTCAACACTCCCCTGTCCACCTCTAACAATACTTCCTTAAGTCTCCTATATTGTCGCTTTGCGGTTACAATGTTTTCTTCATCAAGGGTCGTGTTCTGTTGCTTGAGGTGTCTTAATCCCCTATCCAACTGTCCCAAGATGTGATCCAACCGTTTGATGAGAACTTCCCGATGGGGCCCCATCCCGATTCCACCAAGGTCTTCCCTAATTGACCTGCTCATTTCGGCGAAACCCCCCATGTGGATATAATCCCACTCTGACCAGACAAGGAGAAGATACGACTCGAGGATTTCGACATCTCCAAGCTCTCGAACCCTGCGAACAACATGACCCGATGTTCCCATCGACCGCCCGCGGCAGATAGGCGGGAGCAGTGGCTGTTTCTTTAACCATACCCAAATGTCGACAGGGATGTATGGTGTTAGGGATTCATTGGAAACAATTTGCAACAGTGTATCAACCACACTCTGGCCAGTTTCTTCTGTGTATGGGGCTGCTAAGGCTGCCGCAGCCCACTGGGTGACCAGTGTGTCTTTGTCGGACCACAGTTCCCAAGGTATGTAAGGTGACATAAGTGTCATGACCCGGTTTGGGAGATCGGGTCTCGCTTCGTTAAATAGTGTGACGATTTGGTGGGGTACGGCCCTCCCTACCCGCGGAACTCTGACAATGCCCAAGTATGCGTCAGCCATTCTATGGTCTCCACCTCGTTCCAGCCAGAGTGCATATGGGAAGAGTGCGGAGATAGCCTTGCGCTTAGACAAGATTTGGTCCTGATCTGCAACCCGAGCCATGTTTTCAAGCTCTCCAGTTATCAGACTTGAAACTTCGTCCAGCTGTGCGCTGGTTCTCAGTCAGAAAGGTGAATAGCTGACCGATATGGGCGTACCTTGCATCCAGGGTCGCGGTGTTCAAAACAGTGCGACCCAGGTCCATCACAACGATCGCCAGGCAGCCAGTAACGACTGAGACGGAAGGTAGGGAATCTTGGGATAATAGGTGAAATATAAAGCGGAGGATCCAACGAGGCACCTTCCGGTATTGTTTCCTTTGGTACTCGAACTGTGCAAGCTGGACAAGTATGGCATGGTCAGCGTTAGACAACTTGTAGTCCTTCCACTGAATCTTCGGCCGGTAGAAGTCCTGGACGGATAAATCTGGTGGCCGAACCTGTTTGTGGGATGGATAGAATACGTTGTGGATTATGCAGAGATGGTGGTAAGACGGGAGGCCTTCGAAGTCGGTTTCAATCGGGAAAGTCTTGGTGTATCGCCGACGCATGTCTTTGAAAACGCTTGATGCTGGACCCATGGCCGTGACGTGGGACAAGATGCGGAGGCAACACATGGCAGATATTGCCACGAGCTCCTCTGACCCTTGAAGGATCGCCACTTTGTCACCAGTGATTGACACACAACTGGCGAGAATATTGAAACAAGCTGGAGCAAGTGCGGGTTCAAAGTTGGCCAGCGTAGCCATCATCCCAAGTAACCTCAGGGTTGATAGATGGATAGTCTTGTCTAACGACGTCTGTAGGATCCATGAGATACACTGCAGGTCCAACGCAGCGGTATGTGGGTCCCATCCACGCACCCTGTGGAGCCAGCCACGCACCACAAGAGCATAGGCAAGAAACACCCTGACCATTGCTCGCGCAAGGAAGTAGGCGTCTACGGCCAGACCGACCAATATAAGAATTGGCAACAGGGCGGTCTTGACGATGTGGCTTATCGAACACTCGAAGTTCTTGATTCCCATATGCCACCAATTCGCAACCCCATCGATAAGTTCGGAGTTGGAGGAAGCTGAGCGAAGTCCACTCAGGGCGAGGGGCAGGATGTGGCGGAGGATATGTGCGCCGGGGGTCTGATATGGGCAGCTGTCGGAAGCCGCGCCTGCAACGACGAAGAAAGCGTAGGAGGTAACACCAAACGAGGTGACGCCGAGGACAACCAATGCGACAGTTGTTTCAACATCCCAAAGGTAGCGGGAAAGCGCGCAACCGAGGAGCAAGAGTGCAAATTGCAGCATCAGAGGCAACAACTCCATTACATGGTCGAAGTACCAAGTGACGATGCCGTCCAGTTTCCGCTGCCGGTTCTGGCTGCGTTCAATAGCTGACCCCCGCATGTCGGAGGCGTATCGATTCAACCACTGTTTTCCGAGCATTGCGAGGAGGGCGGAGAAAAGTGAAGCGGCGAGACTTGCATAGAGAATGGCTTGGACCTGGGCAATTGTATGAGGAGGGCCGGACCACTGTGGGACTGTAGGAACGTTGTCGCCGAAAGTAGTGTTGTCGATCTTGTAAATGAGGACTCGGAGGAGGGCAGCCGTCTCTTCATTTGGGTCTGGCTGGAGCTGGGGTTGGACCTGGATGATGAACGCGGAAGTCACCGCGGAGAACAGACCGGCCTGTAAGCAGAGTCAGCACATCATGGGCATTGAGGACATGAAACACATACGAAGATTAGGGTGGTGCTCAGATCTTCATCGTATTTCTTGATAAACTCTCGGTCGTACTCCTCCGCTTCGCGGCGGTACATCTCGTAGAACTTGATTCGGTAATCCTCCTGGGTTGATGGTAAATCCTGTTTCTGACTATGCAAGGGTTTAGCGATGATTGGAAGCCACAAGACTAAGCTAACCTATCCGCCAGCTGCGTCGGCTGCTCTCCACTTCCGTCCCACGGTTTCTCCTCAAGATCAGGATCACGGCTACGGTTGGACGTTAGAGGGGTTTAGCGTCGGAATGCATATAAACCATACCCCGGTCGAGAGTTCTGGACAGAGGCGGCCGAGTCACTTGAATTCCGACGTTTTCTGGAACTGAAGCCCCTACGTTAGGTGCCCATGAATGGTAGTGTTGTAACGAGACGTGCCTTCTTCTGTTCTTTCTGGGACTTGTGGGCGGCTCTTCTCCGGTCATGTGTACTGACAGCCCGTCTTCGCCCTCTCGGCTGCTGGCAGGGTCGGGGAAAATAGGTTTTGAAGTCATCGGATGTCTCACCTCTCCAGCTTTACCTCCTCCAGATTGGCCATGATACTTGAAGGTACTTCGGTTTGATTTGTGGGAGAGATAAGTAACGATAGTAGAGGGGAGGAAGTGAGATTACCGTCGAGTACGAGCGCTGAGCGGCCTGTATAGACGAAAGCGATCGTGCAAGCGGA
>Ga0307511_10000973_pt1 | contig 30396 bp, 29 predicted proteins | sample 13_EM_MG_FD_200266 | JGI IMG/M metagenome (GOLD analysis project Ga0307511, IMG submission 200266) | Populus trichocarpa ectomycorrhiza microbial communities from riparian zone in the Pacific Northwest, United States - 13_EM | ecosystem: Host-associated > Plants > Roots > Unclassified | place... | reverse complement strand
TGGGGGAGGATTTTGAACGTTCGAGGTAAACGAGAGTTTTGTCTGCGTTCTTGCATTCGAGATTGGTCCACAAAGAGGACCGTGATATGAACAACTCTCTCCAAGCCCGGCAGACGTGGGTCAGTGCAATTACGTCTTGATCTCCGTAGCACCCCTCCCAGCAAGAATACCAATAGTCTGGAATGAGAGAGAGGATTTCAGAGGGATTCGGTTGATTGGTGCAGTTCTGTTTCTCCAGGACCGAATCAGGAAGAGGATCTCAAGGGTGTCTTGCTCGAGAGCATAAAACTAAGATACAATGCACGTCAGTCACAATCCACGTGCCCATTTCATCCACTTGTCTCACCTCAGCCTTATCTGGGGCCACCGCATTCCTGTAAACTTGAGTCTCAGTCCTGACGTGAGGTATTCCACCACCATCCAACATACTTTGGGTCAAAAACCAGATCTTGCAACACCTTCTTGGTTGCACGTAAGTGCCGGCATAGAGGGGACCCTCGACTTGAGGTGGGGGTGGACATGGTTTTTGGTGGCAATGGGACAAAGAGAGAGTCACTGAACCTGAGGGACTGTGCTCTGCCTGGCTAATTTAAACCCATGCAGCACAATAACTGGGCTGTGAGGTCATGGTTATTGTACGTGAGTCCGTCTCAAAATATTTGATTGCAAATGGCACGGAGCATGTTCCATCGGTAAAACAAGAACAGCGTTTGTCTGACATTTTGCCCCCAAGTTAGGCGTCATGGATGCGCGTGGTCCACGGTTTACAGAGAATACTTATGTAGATATGAACCTCATCGCTCATCGTGCTCATCAATCAAACGGTCGCCCGCAAGCACTGGGTAGGTGCCCGGGACCGAATGTCGTACTTGACATACAAGAGATCTCGATCAACAGCAGTTGACCCTTGAGACAAAACTGTGGCAGTGAGACACGGGTGGTTGGGAAAGCTCGTGTGATTGGGCTTGTACATCGAGTCAGGATACAAAGATGATGGAAGGAGGCCGGCAGAAGGCACCAGTACAATAACCTGGTTGGGTAAGCCAGTCTCGTCAATAGGACTTTTCCGTCTCCCTTCTTTCGCACCAGGAATGAGACCGCCTCTCGCTGCAAACAGCAGGTCATTCTTTGAAATAACCAGGATAGGATTTCACACAAGCCACAGCAAGATCAAATCCCGGACTACAGTAGTTGCTATTGTACGGTCCGGAGCGGATGTAATCACATGGGGGAGTTGTACGGATCGTTCATTTCTATGTTGATGACGTGCATCCCTCCAGCCTTGGGTTCAGACTGAGATGGAAGGGACACTGGGCGGGGCTTGGACCAATATCGAAGAACAGCACGGGTCATTAGGAACCAGAACGCAGCATTCTAGGAATGAGGATACGAGCTGTGAGGTCTGAAGCTTGAAGGGTGGGTAGCACTCGAGATGATCGTGGCAGTATTGAAGAACTTGCAGGTGGAAGATATGGGGGAGGGTGACTGTTACTTTGGCGCAGCACCAGGCCAAGGTCCAAACGTTCAAAGGACACAAGTGTACTACTTTTAGAGAGCATAGAACGTCACATGGATTGTAGGGAATGCACAGCATAGCGGTGGGACGGATATCTGCTCGCCACTCACAATCAGATGAGAGCCAGAGTGACCGGCTGCCCCATGTCCCCTTCTCCATGAACCCTATGTCTCATTGCCTTCAATGATTCCATCAGTTCCACACGGGAGACGTGTTCCTCGAGCGCCGACAACTCGAATTGTGTGTACTCAAGTCCCCATGTGCTGAGTATCCAAATGGCCTTGAGTTTCACCCCTCTTGACTCCCTCGCTGCGGCCATCCCAACGAGATCCTTGATGCCAAGCTTTCCCACATGGTCGATGACGATCTCCTCCAATTTGGGACAGATCACACCCCCCGACGGATTCTTGCCGGGGTCTAAAAGGTGGATGAAGTTCTGTGTGCTTTTGCAATTTTCGAGTGTAAGGGTGCGTAGGTCTTTCATGGGGAGGAGCACTCGACAAGGTGGATACCCGGAGTCGTCGAGGTCGAAGTCAATTTTCAGCCGTTCGGTTCCCGAGGTGTCAAACTGGGCGAGATACTCGAGCACCAAGCTGATCTCGTCGCCTTGGGAGGTTATGAGATCCAACTCGACTCTTCCGTTTGGTCCACTGAACCACATGTACGGATTCGGCCCACCAGATGATTCGATTGTAGTGAAGTGGGGGAGGTTCCTGAGGTTGTCAAGAAACCTAGGAGGGTCGGAGCTCGGAAATTCCACCTCCGCCGACAAGTCCGCGCCGACCGGGATCAACAGGTGGTCGAGCAGGACGGAGGACGAACCACTGTTGATGTGCATGAACTTCAGATCTGCCAGTGACACCAACCGTCCGGTTTGATCACTGGAGGTCGGGGTTTCGAAGCGGAGGTCCACATTGCGGAGATGAGGAGCACTTTCGAAGAAGTCAAGTAGTTGTCTTGTGGAGACCGGCCATATGTCAACCAGCTTAAGCGACGTGAGGCTGTCCATGTTTCTCCATGGTAATTGGGTGTCAACATTCCTCAAAGACAACCGGTGCAACGAAGAGAGGTCCCCGCCAAAGAGCGCGGGTGCGAGTATGAGGACGCTGTCTCGCTGGTATATGCAACATCCATTTATCGACATATCCTCGAGAAGAGGAGCAGGGTGAGACAGGTGGTTGGCGACATCGTGGAGAGTTTCCGGCGTACCCCGGACGGACAGAAACTTGAGTCGTCCGATCTCGCGGTGGGTGATCTGGGAGAGTGGATCGTTGGGAGACGGGTTGCGGGGCCTGTGCAATGTCAAGTTGATGGTGGGGGAGGACTTCGAGCGTTCGAGGTAGACAAGAGTTTTGTCTGTGTTCTTGTATTGGAGATCGGTCCACAAAGAGGACCGCGATGTGAACAGCTCTCTCCAAGCCCGGCATACGTGGGTGAGTGCGATTACGTCTTGATCTCTGTAGCACATCTCCCAGCAATTGTACCAATAGTCCGGAATGAGAGAGAGGATGTCTGGAGGGATTCGATTGATTGGTGCGGCTGCGTTCCTCCAGGACCGAATGAGGTGGAGAATTTCAAACACGTCTTGCTCGAGAACGTCGAACTAAACGCGACACGTATTAGTCACAGCGCACGCCCATTTCATCCGTTTGCCTGACCTCGGCCTTTTCTGGGGTCGTCCCGACCCTGCAAACGCGACTTTTAGTCCTCTGACGCGACACGTTTCATCACCCCAGACGTACTTTGCGCCGAGAATCGCGTCGCGCAGGAACGTCTTAGTCGCGCGTAAGTGCCGAGCTATAGGAGAGCCCTCCATGGGAGTAAGGGTGGACATGATCGTTGACGGAATGTTACTGCCGATCGGTCCAGACCAGCACCTGGGTCTAAAATTCGACCTCCGCCTGCGGACTTTTTTCCCGATGGCGACGGTTAACGTGTGAGAAGGGACCCAAACCCTGAGGCGCCTGAGCGGTTCATACGAAGTGTAATTTGGAATATGATATGTACTTGCTCCTGGGTGCGACCGACGCTGATGAATGGCTTGAAGCGGTACCAAGATCCATCACCGGCCAAAGATCGAACGTTCGTGCGGTTTGAATGATAATTCAAGTTACTGCCTATAGGTTTGTCAGCCTTCCAGGCCTACTACGGTTACATGCCGTCGCCCGTTTCTGCAAGAGCTTGTAGAACTGTTGTGGGTTTGAACACAATCCCTGGAACTCGAGTTCGCAAGCTTCCTGATCGGAGATGGCCGCCTGGAAGCAGATTATATCCCCGTCCTGGATTTCACTCTCGATGAGGGTGCGATCCGGTATCATGGGCTCAATCATGCCAGGTTTGATTTCCTGGCGAAGGATGTGCGTTAGCGCGGCGAGTTGGCGAAAATGCACAAGCTGTTACCTCGTAGAGCTTCAATTGTGTCTCGGATCTCCACTTCATCCTCTCCTTGATGATCGGGATGAGGTCACTCACTCTGTTCGCTCCCGGCATGCAGATCTTGTCGATTCCAAAGAGTGTTTGCCTCGTGGGGTCGAAGTGCTTGAGGAAGATGATCGTTCCGGCGCCACCCAACTGGATTTTCTCCGAGGTGATGTGAGATGAGCAGCCCGCCGGTGAAAAGTCCGGGAGGATATCAAGATACAACCGCAGGTCAACATGTCTCGGAGCTATATTACGACGGATCAAGTCGACCGCTAGGGAAACATTATCAGAAATAGTCCGCATGAAGTTCCCAGAACGTACTTAGCCCAGGTTCGTTCTCGGGAATGTACGTATCTGGTCGCGCGGTCCCGTTCTGTCGGTCGGTTAAAACCAGCAACCTGATCCGGCTCTCGGAATAGCTAAATCGTTGGGCGATCCTCGATTTGAATGCGCTGTATTTCATCTCCTTGCGTACACAGAACGTCGAGAGCTTGGATATTGGTGAATTCCTCCCGTCGAAGGATGCGAGGTCGAAACCCTCGTGTTGAGAAAAGCTCTCAATGGTGATAACTCTGACAGTCAGGAAAAGGTGTGGCTTTTTTCTTTCTTCCTTCTTCGCCTCCATCTCAGCGCGCTCCTCATGCTGCCCTATAGGGAAAATGAGCCAGAGAATTTCGACCAGCGACCAAACACCAACTTACACAAGTGTGGGGGAACATCCTCCTGGGTAAGCGGCGCTAGAACTTCACCAATCGCTGTGTCACGGATGTACACCAACATGCGGGCATTCGTGAACTTCCTGACCACCTTCACTTGATTCCCCTGTATTTGAGGGGTAACACCACAAGGTGGTTCCCCACCGTAGCTTTCCCCCAGGACCTCCCAGTCCGCCACGGGTGTCACCCGCTCGTCTTCGAATTTGAGCCACCGGCCACGTTGGTCTGGTTTGATGAGAGCGAAGTACTTTCCACTGCGAGGATCACCGGAGCGTACGAGAACGCTATGAAGCTTGTAATTCCAGGATTTGGTCCTGTCTGCTGCCTTGTCCAGGAAGTCGTCGAGGTCAATTTCAAAGGGGAATTCAAAGTAATCGTTGGTCTCCGGTAAATGTCAGAATCGAATCAATCACTCTTCGGGGATGCGAATATACATACTTCGACCTTGGCACCGTGCTCCGTGGTGTACTCGTAGCACTTCAGCAACAAGTGCAGAACTGGCGGAAAAGACAGGAAGGCGGTACTTTTCCGGGCGTCCTGTAATCCGAGCCCCTCTGTTTGGTACTGGAGTTCCCCATCCAGCATTTTTATAGCGCCGTAATCCCGAAAAGAGTCGTGTAACGTCTTTATCCCCTTGATGTTCAATTCGATATCTACACAACGAATTGGATTTGTGAATTCACTCAAACTCTGTTTTCCCCAGGGCCACGTTCTCACTGTTAAATTCCTCAATTTTAGTCGACTCATAATCGACGTTGACGCATTTGACGAAACTTTTCACCTCTCCGACGAAGAGTTTCGGAATTACGCCTTCAGCCCGTGTACCCTAAGATGTATATGATTGCTCAGTAACGCTGTTCCACTGTCAAAAACGGTGAAAAGGTGGACCACAGACCTTCATCAAGGTCTCTAGCTTGGCTTGCAACGTCCTGTTGAATTCTTGGACATCGTGGTGCAAACACAAGTCGAGAGACTTCCAACCGAAAGACTTTATCAGCTCAGTCGTTTCTGGTGGAATGGCGAGTAGTTAGTTCCACGATACAACTCATTGGGATGGGGGTTGTGCGAACCAACGGACTGATTGGAGGTCTGGAGGCCGTAAAACACACGTTGAAGCGCCAGCGAAACACTCTCTGCTGGACACTGATCTTCCGTCGGGATTTGGTAAACCGCCTGGGCCATTGTTCACAAATGGTCAAGGTCAGGAGAGCAATGACACGGTACCTTTCGGAAGTAGTTGATGTAGAAGAGAAACTGCAGCGTGGCGTTCACATGGCCTATACCACCCTGCTTTTTCAGTCCGACACATCCGGTTTCCTTCTTTGAATCGTAGCTGGGAGAACCACATAAGGACTTGTAACAGGCGAGGAAAAAAACGGGCTTACTCCACGAAGTTGTGCCGCCACAGCACACCGGTCGGATCCGCTAAGACTCTCATGTAAACCGAGACCACGGCGGAATCATCCTCAACAATTGGGCGAGTCTGGCCGGATTGGGGACAGGACAATTTGCGCCTACTGTAACGGGTCGTACCCCAGTCATCCTCTTCGGCAGTGAACCGGTGATGTGCACCTGAGAGTGAGCCGCTCAGAGTCCGAGAATGTCCGGAGTTGTAAATCGCGTACGAGTGACGGTGTAAACGGTGGGGACGTGGGTGTTTGAGATGACCAATGCAAATTGAACGCAAGCGTGCCAACCATCGCCCAGGCTGGAGTTGTGACTGAGGTGAACGGAGATGGTCCCGCCAAAAAGGGTGTCAGGGAAGCCGAGCGGGGAGAGAAGTATCCGCCTTGGCGCGTTTTCAGATTATACGGGAGAGAAAGTTATCAATGACCAGAGGGGACGCACCACTTATGTCCACCACAACTAAACTCTGGGCTGGGTACATTCTTCGCGAGCTTCTTCCAGCCCTGGACCCTCCAATGAAAAACCTTGGACTCCTTAACGGTGTGACCTAGATGAGGTATGTGTTGGGCGGCGAAAGGACCATCTAGCGGGTAGGGGAGGAGGCGAGCGATAAGCGAGGGGCTTCGATGGAATAGGTCAAGGAAGGGCTCACGGTCAAGGACGGATACGATCGTGGGAGACTTATGCGGACCGTTCATTTCCACGCCGATGACGTCCATTCTTTTAGCCTCGGATTCAGGCTGAGATATGCTGGAGGGCATAATGAGATGGAAGAGACGCTGGACAGGGCTGGGAGCGATATCAATGGCCGGCGCGTCGTCCCCATATAAGGTCCGCTCATTACGTAAATAGGTGTAAACACCCCCTCTCTCAAGTTAGAGGGGGTGGGCTGAGACGTTGGTCGAATGCATCCCGTGTTCAACCTGGGAGGTGTAAGTATGTTAGCAGGCCGTCCGTCCGTCCGCGGGATTCGCGCACCCTTCGGTCCTGGTTTGTGCAAAATACACACTGGTCTCGGACGCCAACCCCAGCCTCGTCCACTACCCCTTCCCTCTCCATAAGGGCACCCGGAATGCGAAGCAGCTCGGAACGGTTACAGTGGCGCTCACGGTCGAGGATGGTGCTTCGGCGTCGGCCAAACGGTATAGTGCGCTGCGTGCACAACTGTTACGAAGCGATCAGACCACAGACAGGAGTTCCGCACCTCGCGCTCGGAGAGCATACTTACAACACCATATCTGTAGAGAATAAAACGGGATGTTTCTTGCCACCGACTCGGCATCATAGGATTAGAAAGTGCTATTGTTTCGATAACCTACTGGTGGGATCAGGGTGTTTGAGGGTACTAGTAGCGAAGGGTGGAAAGACAGAAATTCGGTGCACAAGAGTGTATCGTGTTTGGTGGGCATAGAAATTACATAAAATGTAGGAAACGAGAGGCTGGACAGGCGTCCACCCGCTGCTCACCCTCTTCGGCCGTATCGGGAGGGGCCAGTGGTCCGACGGCCCTGCGTTGGAGCTGGCAACGGCAAACAAGCAATAAACTTGAGCTTCGCCCCTCTCGACTCCCTCGCTGCTGCCATTCCCATAACTTCGTCAGTGTCAAGATTCCCCTGATAATCGATAAAAAGTTCTTCCAGTTTTGGGCAGATCACAACCCCCGACGACCTCTTCCCGGGGTCCAAGGCATGGATAAGGACGTTTGGGGTTGTACACCGGCGAAGTTTGAGGACGCGTAAGTCTTTCATTGGAAGGAGCACTTCGCGCAGAGGGTAAGTGGATGGTTTGTTCTCGAAGTCGATTTTCAGTCGTTCCGTCTTTGAGGTGTCAAACAGGGAGAGAGATTTGAGTATGAATCGGGCCCCGTCGCCATGAGTGTCCAAAGGATCCATGCAGACTTCCCCATTTGGTCCACTGAATCGCATCTGCGAATTTAGCCCGCCGAATAATTTCATTGCGGTAAAGCCGGGGAGGTTCCGGAGGTTGTCGAGAAACTTGGGGGGGTGGTCTTCGATCGGGAAGCGTGGCAAGTTCACTGGTGCTTCCAAATACGCCCCCATCGGGATCAGCAGGTGATCAAGTAGGCCCGGAGACGTTTCACCCCAGATGCAAATCTTCTTCAGGCACGTCAGCGACACCAATCGCCCGTCTTGATCACCAGAGGCTGGAGTTTTGAGGCAGAGGTTGACTTTGCGGAGGAGGGAAGCAACTTCCAGGAAGTCCAGAAGCTGTCCGGTGGAGATGGGTGAGGTGTTAACCAACTTGAGCGATGTGAGGTTGACCATGTTCTTCCAAGGCAACTCGGCGCGGACACACTCCAGACGCAGTTTGCGCAATGAAGAGAGATCCCCACCGAAGAGCGTGGGCGTGAGGACAGGGAGATCCTCCGTTCCAAATCCCCGAGTGCCGGTTATCGACAGACTGTCGAGAATAGGGGCAGGCTGGGATAAGTGTGCGGTTATGCCTTGCAGACTTTCCAGTGTTCCCCAGATGCATATAGATTTGAGTCGTCCAATAACGCGTGGGACGATCTGAACGAAGTGATTGGGGGGAGGTAGGTGGCCAATCTTGGACAGCGATAAGTTGATGGGAAAAGATTTCGAGCGTTCGAGGTAAACTAGAGCTTTGTTCGCGTCCGTACAGTCAACGTCGGTCCACAACGAAGGCCGGGACACGAACACCCGTCTCCAAGTCCGGCACACGTGTGTCAGCGTGATTATGTCTTTATTCCTGTTGTTCATGTTCCAAAAGTCCGGAAGGAGAGCGAGGATTTCATGAGGTACCCGGTTGACTGGGGCGGTTGTGTTTCTCCAGGACCGAATCAGGCAGAGGATCTCGAAAGATTCTTGTTCGAGAATGTCGAACTAAGATACAATGCGCGTCAGTCACAATCCACCCGCCCACTTCATTCGTCTGTCTCACCTCAGCCTTATCCGGGGCCACCGAGGTTCTGCAAGCTCGAATCTCAGTCCTGATGCAAAGAACATCACTGTCACGGACGTACCTCGCGTCGTAGACCATATTTTGTAGAATCAATCTCGTCGCGTGTAGATGTTGAGAGATAGAGGTCCCCCGACTGGGGGCGGGGGTAGACATGATTGTTGGGGAGAGAGGACTGTGTTTCACCCGGCAAATTTAAACCCTGCAGCACACTAGCTGGGCCGTGGGGTCATAGCCATTGTACACGCAAGCCACTCCGGAGATGTTTGATCGCGAACGACACGGGGGCATGGTCCATCGCAAAACAATGGCAACGTTTGTCTGGCGTTTTGCTCCTAAGTGAGGCGCCATGGATGCATGTGCTCCACGGTCTACAGGTGATACATGGCCAATACGAATCTCGTCACCCATCAATCGAACGGTCGCAACGAAGGGGGCCCGAGCGCTGGGTAGGTGTCCGGGACCGGTCGACATTCAAAGGACCAGCAGTGGGTGACCAGGACCCCTGGTACTTGGGGCCGATGTACGAGGGGCGTTTGGGTAGGTTTATCGTCATTGTCCGTGGACAGTCCGGGTCCTTTGGGTATTGTTGAGTTTGTGGGCCTGGGCGAACGTTCGAGGTGGCCTCCAGGGGGGTTGTGTAGCCGTGGCGGTTACCTGATCATTGATCGGGATATCCCCTGGGCCCTGGCACGGCTCCCTGCACGGTGCGGTCATGGCGCCCTTTGCTCGGGTGTTCCAAACAGTCCGTGCCACAAAACTTCGCAATCGTGTGCCCGCCTCACCCAGTAGATACGCATGGAGTCTACCCCTGACAAACATCGGTGAGTACAACATCACTCCGTGTTCTGAGTCAAGCACCGCACGACACACGACAATGCCGGGGATTTGCCGTTTCGAAACAATCACACAGCACCGAATCTTATGCATGGTATCCTCGAAACCCGCGCTTTCTGTCCACGACGCAAACCTCATCAATCGGGAGTACTGAACGCTCTCAAGCGTTCTACAGGCAATCAGTAGGAGTGTGCACGTCGAATCGGTAAATTTTCGCTCTTTCCATGGGTCCGGTCCTTGTGTTCTGGTGGTCTTGGGGCAGTTCGAGACGAGGTTCGCGTAGTTTTTGCGCCAGAAGGTTTGCTTGTTCCCGACTCAACTCCGAGACTTCGCGGATCGTGCCTGCCCCCCTTTCGCCGGGGTCCCGGGCGACTCTTGTTGAGATGACGATATGAGACTCGGGTGGTCGGGAAAGCTTGTGTAGCTGGGGTTGTGCATCGAGTCGGGATACGATGATGATGAAAGGAGACCGGCGAAAGGTGCCAGCAAGTACGGCACTACTAGTATCCGATGACCCGGTCGCGTAGTCTCGAACTTCCGTTTCCCTTCTTTCGCACCATAGCATGACGCCGCCTCTCGCTTTAGTCTCTTTACAGCCCATTACAAACAGCAGGTTCTTCTTCGGAAAACCAAGATAGGATTTTGTGCAAGCCACAATAAGATAAAATACAGGGCTACACCAGGTTTCTATCGTAGAACCGAGGAAAAGGGCATCCTGTAGAAGGTTGGAAACAAAACGGAATATGTAACGATTGGGCGAGTGTCTACCTGCAACTCGCCATCTTGTGAGGGTTGGGAAGGCCCGTTGCCCTGATTATCTGGTGTCAGGAGTTGAGGACCAGCAATGCGAGTGTGCTTACCGGACAATGCATAGAAAGCCCCCCCTCCTAATCACTATCACAACTATCATCGGCAAATCTACGACCACATCGTACACGCAAGACGTGTTTCTCGAGCTCCAACACACCGGCCCGTGGACATGCGGTTCCCGGCCACTGAGTCACGATCCGCACGGACTTAAGCTTCGCCCCACTTGACTCCCTCGCCGCCGCCATTCCGATAAGGTCCTCGGTGGAAAGGGTTCCTTCGTGCTCGATTACGAGTTCCTCTAACTTGGGACAGATTGCAAGCCCCGCCGAACTCTTGCTGGGGTCCAAGGCACGGATGAAAGCTCCCGGGTTTACGGATTGATAAAGCTTGAGAGTCCGTAGGTCTTTCATTCGAAGGAGCGTTTGGCGAGGAGGATAATTAGATGCGGAGTTGTCGAAATCGATTTTCAGCTGTTCGGTCTTGGAGGTGTCGAGGATGGAGAGACATCCCAGCACCAAGCGGCTTCCATCTTCTGGGGAAGTCATGGGACTCATAGTGACTTTCCCGTTCGGCCCGTTAAATTGCATGTACGGGCTTTGCCCCGCAGTGAGTCGGATTTTTGTAAAGTCGTTGAGGTTCCTGAGGTTGTCAAGGAACCTGGGGGGGTCTTCGATCGAGGGGTTTGGAAAGCCCAGTTCAAATGTCAAATGCGCGCCAACCGGGATCAACAGGTGGTTCAACAGAACAGAAGAGCGATCGCCGTTGATGGACATTTTCTTCAGGTGCGCTAGCGACACCAGCCGCCCGTTTTGAGCACCAGAGGTTGGGGTTGTGAAGCGGAGTTCGACTTCTTGGAGATGGGGAGCGCTTTCCAGGAAGTCCAGAAGCTGCCCCGTGGAGACCGGTGATGTGTCGATGAGCCTGAGTGACGTGAGGGTGACCATGTTTCTCCAAGGCAACTCGGTACGAACATACTCCAGACCCAGCTTGCGCAACGAAGAGAGGTCCCCACCGAAGAGCATGGGTGTGAGAACAGGTATATCCTCCGGGGCGAAATCACAACTCCCAGTTATCGACATATCGTCAAGAATAGGAGCAGGGTGTAACAGTTGGTGGGAGATACTTTGCAGATTTTCTAGCGTTCCCCGGACGGACAGAGACTTGAGTCGTCCAATAGCTTGGGGGGTGATTTGAAAGAAGGCGTCGTGTGGAGGTAGATCTTCGTCTCTGTATAGTAATAATTTGATGGGAAAGGATTTTGAGCGTTTGAGGTAGACAAGAATTTTGTCCGCGGGGTCGTCGCAGTCGAGATCGGCCCAAAAAGAAGGCCGAGACGTGAATACCTGTCTCCAAGCCTGACACACATGGGTTAGCGCAATTACGTTCCAATCTCCATAGCGTGGACCCCAAAAGTCCGGAAGGAGGGAGAGGATTTCTGGGGGGATTCGGTTGATTGGGGCGGCTGCGTTTCTCCACGATCGTATCAGGCGGTGGATCTCTAGAGTGTCTTGCTCGAGAACGTCGAGCTGGGAGAATATACACGTCAGTCACAACCCACACGTGTGTTCCACTCGTTTGTGTCACCTCTGCCTTGTCCGGGGCTACCGAGGTTCTGCAAACTCGAACATCAGTCCTGGCGCAAGGAACTTCACTGCCACGGACGTACCTTGCGTCATAGACCATATTTTGCAGGATCTTCTTCATCGCGTGTAAATGTTGAGAGATAGAGGACCCTCGACCGGAGGTGAGGGTGGACATGATGGTCGGTGGTAAGAAATAATGAGAACCACCAAATCTGGGCCAAGGATCGTGCTCCGCCTGGCGAATTTAAACCCCGCAGCATGCAGTGGGCCGGGACCACGGAGACACGGCTATCGCACACGCTCCTTTCTTCTCTTGAGCATGGATGGTGCAAGGGGTATGGGCCGTCGGTAAGAAGGGGGAAGCATTTGTCGAACGTTTTAGCCATAGGTTTGGAGTCATTGCGCGTGCTCCACAGAAAACACACAACCGACACGAACCCGTAATTGCCGATGAAACGGTCTCCCAATGCGATGGTGAAACCCGGGGGTTGGGAGGCGCGTACCTGGGCTGGGACATGCCGGGGTCGCCTATCGAGGTCCCTTCCTTTGTGGACTGCTGTACAATCTAGATGTAAACTCTCACGAGGAACGCGCCTGCTACGAAAGAATGTGGTGAGGAGGGTAAGACTCGATAAGCGACGGACGCCTGCAGTGGCACTACAGCGCAACAACCCGATTGGAAACACGGAGAGATCGAAATTAGATCTGAAGTTGGAATCCGTAGTACTCACCTGTCTAAACTCCCGATTACCTCTTCCTACCAGCTCCTGCCTCCCTCAACTTAACCGCTACACACAGAATCGTGAGGTTCTGCGATTCTGGGACCGCGCAAAGTCCTCAATCACATGGAAACCTTTAGGAAAGGAAGGGGCGGGGGTTGAAGTTGGCCATACATCTCCCTGAGGAGGGATGACGACGTAGTGATGTTCACGCGTGTTTTCGGGCCGAGGCCCAAGCTTATATCCAGCGGAAATCGTCTGTTTGATCACCAAACCGTTTCGAGCTCGCCCTATCCCTGTACGCAAAGACGCCGTGCACAGCAACCTGGATGACAACTGGGGGTATAATTTCAAGTCTCAAGTGGCCTTTCTGGTTACACTCGCTTTCGCCCTTGGTTCGCAAACTTCTTTTACATAGTACACCATTCTGGTGTCTTGATATTGTGATAGAAGTTTGGGAATATTTCCGCGAGCTGGCCGGTATGCCTACGTTGAGGAGATTGATAGGCCAGCCATTGTCTGGTTGAACATAGTAAAGGCGTGTCGCCCATGTGGCAAGTTTCCGATAGTGTAAGCAGGAACCAAGTGGCCAGCCCTGGGAGCAACGAGGTGAGGTTAAATGGGGGGAGGGCCTCAAAAAAAGGTACGAACTGGAAAACTCGGACGTAGGAGAAGGATCCGGCATTCTTAAACTGTCCGGCCGTGACCCCATCGACCTTCCACGTCGTCCAGGGGGTAGAAGCGTACTGCGAACTGTACTTGTGCTGGAGGGCGTTGACCATGTTCTCAACCCCCTGGTAGTTGCAGATGTAGTCCGCATCACCATCGTACACGATGGTGCGGATTCCAGCGTTGATAACCTTTTCCAGGTGCGGCCGGCTGGTCCTCATCCAGTCCCCTGTCACCACGAAACATGTTAATGTGCGGGGTAGCGCGCGATGGTAACCACACTAACCAGTGCTGAAGAAGTTTTTGTAGACATCGTAATTGGTCATTTCCCATGTTTTCTCGGCGCCGATCTTGGTCTTTTGGTTATTCAACCAGGTAGTGATGTCTGCGGGGTAATCTGAGGGATCACGATCGAGGACATAATAGACATCCCATTCGCCGGAAAGAGGACCAAGGATTTCGCCGTTGCAGCTGCTCTGAGTCTGACTGCAAACGGAGTTAGTTCCCGTGTTGGCACAGTTGATGATCTAAATTCGAGTTAATCGGGCCGATGAAAGAGGAGAAACCGCCCGAACCTGGTCTCTGCATCCGCCAGATGAATAATAGGAGCTGTTGGCCGCGTTGATCGTTGAGTCATTCACCAGTTGATGGTAGGGGTTGGTCTTTGCGTAGGAGATGTATCCAGGATATTGAGTGATGGGATCCTAGATTAAGACACGGTGAGCGCAATACTTGTCATCAGCTTAACTATGAGGGGACATACGGTGAGGCCATTTCCAACGCCCAGAACCTTTAAGTTGATGGGAGTGCCAGAGATCGTCCCCGCAGCGATTGCGGCGTTTTGATCGAGGAAGTGCCTAGTATGGCATTAGATTTAAATTGACCGAACGGGAGGGTGCTCACGCGGCCATCACGGGACCATAATGACCGCCATACGACTCGGTCCAAAGAGCGAATTCCCTGGTCTTGTATTTGCTGAACTTGGCATCAGAGAAAAGTATTTGGAGGAACTGGGTTTTGATCAAGAACGGTCAACGGCCGCGTCCATCAGCGATTTAGATTTATAAATAACGCACCGTCCACACGTCTTTGGCAGCCTCCGCGCTAGAGTTGGTGGCGGCATCGCCGTACGAGAAGCCGACACCAATGGGTTGATCAAGATACAACCTATGGGCCGGCGAGGACGGGTGGTACTGAGACAGGCGAACAGGACGGACAGGATGAAACACCTACACATTGGAGTTCTGATTCCACGATTGAGGGTTCAAATGGACTGTGCTGCTGTCGTTGTTGATAAAACAGGGGCCGTGCTCCTGGAATAGGCCGATCATAGAAGAACTTCCGGGCTTCGATATATTGAGAACTCCACAGCCGGATTTAGATAGGTAAAGCAACTCACCCCGCCATTCAACCAAATCGTTAGCGGTGCGGCGTCAGGGTTGTTGCGCGCCGCAAAGAACCAAAACCACAAGTGCTGTGTGGAAGTCAGGTCCGCATAGCCTGAAGCTGAGTACACGCCGGGGGTCGTTTCTATTATGTGGTGAGCGCGCAGGTTGGTAGTAACTTTAGGGGAGGGACCTCACCACAAACACCATTGTTCTCGACGTATCTTAGCTTACCGGCCTTGGTGACGACGTCCCCTGGGGGAGTCACTGTGAGCTTCTGTCTAACGGGTCCGTTGGTTGGCGCTCCACCGGGAACGCCATTGTAGCTCGGAAACTCCCCACCCAATACCGCAAGGGGGAGTGCTGTGATGAGTACGGCCAGAGAGGAGAGGAGCATTTCGGATCGTTGAAGGGGCGTTCGTCGCCAGGAGAGGTGATTGCTTGCAGTTTTAACGAGAGTGAGATATCGGGACGTGCACAGCCTTCAAAATCGTTGCGTTGTCCGCGGAATGTCCGAGAAGAAACCGGAAACCCACGGAGGCCCGTGCGCGCGCAGTAGAGGCACAGGGAAAATCGCGGGTGCCGCTTGGGATCATGATAAACCATATGGTCTTCTTGAGATGGGGTCGCCGTCGCCTGCTTGTCACCGGGATTCAAATGCTGATCGATCCCGATCACAGGCCAGTTGCCCGGGTGGCTTGTAACCTGATCGATTTGTCATCCACAATGAGTCAACTAGGGAGACTCATCACAAGTGCAATCATTTCGTCTGTATAGGGGTTGGTCGGCTGGTAAGTAGAAGTGGTCAGTCGAGTTACGCAGCCCGTAGGTACTCATGGGAACAACGAACACGAGGTATGTCCTGGTATGTCAAAATGTTAAAGCAATCGGACTCTCGGACGCAAAAAAGGCGACGGCTACCGGCCCACCCTAGGGTCCGGTGCGATCGACGACTAATCCCGACTCCGGACAAATTTCCCTCTTCATCGTTGTCGCACAAGAACCTCCACCTCCCCAGCTGGTACCCATCATTCCGTTAACTCGGGTTCGGCCGCAGCGAGCTCGACTAATTCCACAGGCACGGCTAAAGCGGAGGATCTGGGATCTGGCTTAACCGAGGGTGGTGTCCAACGTGTGGAGTTGGTGGCCGCGAGTGATGGATTCCGGAATAGGGGCTTCAGTTGGGGAGGAGATGGAAACGGTTACTCCTAACGGGTTGGGATAGATTGTCAACGAGGTGGACCCGGTCTAAGTCTCGTTGCTGCAATAAACGGATGTGCGCCGAGGTCTTCAAGGTTGTTGCGGATGTGTTCGCCGGAGGAGAGTGAGGTTGCGCGGCTGACCTGGCTTTGTCCACACCGTCAATACGAACAAAAAGGACAACAAAGAGCCGCGTTGGGTTTTGCAGTACGTGGTCTCTTCGGCGGATGAGAAACTCGACGATCCAAAGGCACTGACGCGTCGGCAGAACTCAAGTTTTCGGTCGATTCAGCACCCGATGCTTGAACTTTGCGCCCCGGTTACCAGCAAACTTGGATTGTGCAGTCGAAGTCGAAGTCCCTGGCTCGGCGTGTAAAACGTGACTCGGGAAGAGGGAGGAGGGGTCCCCGACGAGGTTTTCAGAATGACCGTTGAAATCCTTGAGCTTCTACGAATTAGTAGGATAACCGGTGCAAGAGAGGGAGTTTTGGGTGGGCACGGCGATATCAACATCCTATTTGTCGGCAAGCCGCTACTTCAAGGTGTCGTGGGTGGTTTCGCATCTCCCGAAATACCGTTGCCGTGATCTTCTGGACGAGTGTTAGTACCGAATCCTAGGTGGGATATACAGAAGTACTGTACTGTTGGACTCCCCGAACTGATCCAAAAGCCAGTTCACAGCGGTCTGATTCAGTGGCAGCCGACCGAGCCTGGACTGTCGCGTTCGAATGGTTGGAACGCGAGGAAAACAAAAACCTGCTTGCTGTGGTTGTTGTTCAAGTTCAGTTGTCAAGCCTCCGCCGGTCACTATCGACACGTTGGTGCCTCTTTCACGGAGGGCTGATGGAAGGAAGATTGTTAGGAAGTGGGGTATGAGTGGAATGTGAGTCGAGGTACATTGAGATGAAAGTAGTGGTAGACTTGACGGGATATTTGTATTACCGAGGAGATGCAAGGTAGGGTGGAGAGCATGAATCGCCGGGAGAATGACACCGTGTTCACCGAGGTTGTGCTGGCTGTGGGGCCTCCGTTGACCGGGTGCGGAGTTCCATGGAGTCAGAAGGCGACATTCTAGGGATGAGAATATAGGTGGGGATTCGAAGGTCCTTCGAGACGGTCGTGGTGTGTAGCGAAGGCGGAACAAATGCGGCAGAAGACGCGTGGATCGCACGAGACCGGAAAGGATGCACAAGGTTATCATGATTTGGAGAGCGTAGAACATTACATGGAATATAGGGAGTGAACAACTGAGTGGGACAGGTATCTACTGGTCGTTCGCATTCAGTGCTCGTTGATCATCCGTACGATGGATGGAGACATCTGTTGCTCCGGTTTTCCAAGATCTCTCCCCCTTTCCCAAGCTTCCTCAAGCTTATTATCACCATTGTCCAAGGCCCCACCTCACATGGGAAACGTGTTTCTCGAGCTCCAACATATCGGATCGCGTATAACCAGTTTTCCACCCCCAACTACAGATCTTGACAGAGTCGAGTGTCACCCCCCTTGCCTTTCTTGCTGCTGCCATTCCAATAAAATCCTTAATAAATGTTGACCGACTGCTGATAGAAAGGGACTCCAATCCAGGACAAACCACAATCCCCGACGGACTCTTGCTGGGGTCCAACGCATGGATGAAGGGGAAGATGTCCGGGTTTTCGCATCGATAGAGCTCGAGGGTGCGTAGATTTTTCATGGGAAGAAGTGTGCGGTGGGGAGGATAACAGGATGGATCGCCACTGAAGTCAATTCCCAACCATTCGGTCTTTGAGGTGTCAAACTGGGCAAGGAGCCGAAGCACCAGGCAGGTTCCGCGATCTGGGGCAGTTTCGTTAGTCAACTGCATGGTAACCATACCGTTCGGTCCGCTGAATCGCATTTGTGGACACACTCCACCAATCAAATTGATCACAGTGAAGTTGGGGAGGTTCCTAAGGTTATCGAGAAACCTGGGGTGCTTGATTGGGGGTTCTGGTAGGTCCACCGTTACTGTCAAATACGCCCCAACCGGGATCAAGAGGTGGTCGAGCAGGACGGATGATGAACCACCCATGATGGACATGAATCTCAGGTGCGTCAATGACACTAACCGCCCGTCTTCGGCAGCACCAGAGGTTAGGATTTCAAAGCGGAGATTGACTTTTTGGAGGTGGGGAGCGCTTTCCAGGAAGTCTAGAAGCTGCCCCATGGGGACCGGCGACGTTTTGATGAGCCCGAGAAACCTGAGGGTGACCATGTTTCTCCAAGGCAACTCGGTACGAACACACTCCAGATACAGCGTGTGCAATGAAGAGAAGTCCCCATCGAAGAGTGCGGGTGTGAGGTCAGGGATATCCCCTGGCCCGAATTCACTACCGCCACTTATCGACATATCTTCGAGAAGGGGAGCGGGGCAAGACAGGGAAGTGGTGATGTCTTGTAGATTTTCCAGTGTTCCTTCGACGAGCAGGGATTTGAGTCGTCCAATAGCGTGTGGGGTGATTTGGAAGAAGGGATCGTCGGGGGGTAGGTTGTCGCCTCTGCGCAGTGACAGGTTGATGGGGGAGGATCTTGAGCGTTCGAGGTAGAGCCGGGTTTTGTCCGCATCCTTGCAGTCGAGATCGGCCCACAAAGAAGACCGGGACGTGAATACCTGCCTCCAAGCCCGGCACACATGGGTTAACGCGATTATGTTTTGTTCTCTCTTGTATGTATCCCAAAAGTCTGGAAGGAGAGCAAGGACTTCTGGAGGGAGTCGGTTGATTGGTGCGGTCGCGTTCCTCCAAGACAGATCCACGTCGGGCTAGAACAAACACGCGTCAGTAGTAATCCACGCGTGAATTTCGTTCATTTCTCTTACTCCAGCCTGGTCTGTGGCCACTGAGGTCCTGCGAGTTCGAATGTTAGCCCTGACACAACGCACTTTCACCGCCCGGACGCACCTTATACCAAAAACCATACCTTGTGGGATTTTCTTGGTTGCATGTATGAGGTGAGATATAGAAGTTTCTGTGCCGGGAGTGAGGGCGGACATGGTCGTCGATGAAGGGAAAGAGAGACAAGTGGGATCAATGGTGAACGCCGACCATTTATCTGGTGCAGTGGAAGTCACGATTCGGGCCAGATTCGGGCCACGCACACGTGCGCGGCCACCCTTGCCGGTGCTTGCAGCGGTCCTCCCTCGTCGAAATATACTAGCCCAAGGTCTGCTGTATTCGCGCGCTGAGGTCCCCAACTATGCCTTGCGTTATCTGAGGTATACCGTTGAATGGCTCGGCACATGTCCACCGCCAATCTCTCATTATACGGCTCCCCACAATGTGCAAACAACAGAATGGCGGCAATCCGTGGGGTCCGCGGTCCCAATTGGTATCAGTCGTTGGCCGATCACTTGACCCACCAATGATCTTATCCCGGAGTCCAGTGCGTCCAGAGAACGTCCTTTCGTTTGGTAGTAGCCTGTACGTGTTCGTAACACCAATAGAGAGGGGCTGGGGTGATGGTTGATGAGATTTGTCGACGTAGCGTCCACGCAAAATAAAATCCAAGGACATTTGTAATACTGAGTTTACAGACGCCACCCCGTTGTGCAAAGGGGCGAAGCCTACGTCGTACATCTTTATGACAGACACGAGAGGCTTTGGGAGAGGGTGCGTGGGAAGGATGTCTGATAGAGGTCGAGGGGGGCCCATTGATTGCGGCGAGGGAGTGCGGTACGGATGGTGGGTGGAGAGTCGAGGAAATCAAGGAGACCTTCGGCAGCTATCGAATCTAAGGCTGCGGCCAGCTCTCGTCGTGCGCCCCTTTCATCCTTTGTCTCGACCAAAAACACCAATTTGAAGCGTCTGATTTTGTCCATCTTGCGCAACATCTCGAACAAGACCTGCCGAGGTAAATTATTTATAGCAAAGTCCGGATAGACGATAACGAGTTCAGAGAACACAGGGGACGCGATGGTCGAGAATGCCTCCATGACGACGGCGGAATGGAAGTCGAGTACGTAGAGGTTGGTCACCAATTCCTTGACTTGGAGGGATCGGAGGACCTTGAGACCCGACAAATCGAGATCCTCTGTTGATCATGAGTTCGAATCTGCAGATGGGTCTACGCAAAGATACTTACTAAGTGAGCCCTCCCTGACGTCGAACCGTAGGCTCTCTAGGGTTTCCGCACACGCCTTCAACAATAGAGGTGCACAGCATGGACCTCCACCCAGATCCATGTGACGGAACCGTAGGCCACCACATACATCGATGAGGTGCGTCCAAGTTTCGGCCCAAGCGAAGTGAGAAAGCACCAGCCGCCCTCGCAGCTTCGGTACAGAAAATGGAACGAGTCCACTATCGGAGGTGGTATCTTGACTGAGTATGTATTTGAGCTGGACCTCGACGTCGTCCAGGTTTGGAAAAAGAGAGAGGAAATACGATAGTTTTCGAGGGGTACAATATGGGTTGTAGAGCGCGATGGATCGCACCGTTGGGGAGAAGTGTCCGAAATAGCGCTCGATATCCGGCATAAAGCGGTGGATTTCCAAGTTCTCGATTTTTAGAGTGTGAACGTTCGCGAGAGCGGAGAAGTGGTGGGTGAGTCCCTGGGGCGTGAACCAACGAGACAACCAATACTCTTGGCCCACTCGGAGTTCTTTCACGAGAGGCAACAGACCCAGCTCGTATAGTGGCTCCAGCCGCCTACGACTGAAACCGAGTGTGAGTGTATGGTGGAGGCGTTGAGCCGCAGCGGGGTACCAGGAGCGGCAGACCAGTGAGAACGCCCTGAGGGTGCGGAGGTCGTTGCAATGGGCAATGATCATTTCCACAATTTCATACGGGAGCGACGAGGTCGATTTGCGCGTGGCCCACGCCCGTAGGACTGTACGATTGAGAAGGTGGATGGTTTTGGCTTTGCCTCGATGCCAGACGGTCGCCACGCGAGTAGAGAGGCTTCTCCCTACGTCTGGAACGGCGTAAGAGTCAGAACCATCCATGTGTACTAATGGGTACCGGTGGTACCTGATGTTGAGGACATGGGCCGTGTTGAGCGACCTACACTCCCGATTGCCGGGGACATTTCGTTGTCGTGGCGGGCGTGACAGGAACGTGGGATTTACCGGCCTGATCCGGGTCCACAGACAGCAGCGAAGCGCCCATACTATGGCGAACGCCCAAGCGGACGCTGCGACCATGACCATAGAGAAAATACGATCCATTTGGCTACTTGCGTTTCCGTTCCTTGACTAGGGAAAACGAGGCAATTTCACTTGGTATCGGGAAGATGATCAACCCTATCGGTATAAAAGTTCCCCGGCGCGGGCATGACAACTGGCTCAATTGTATGCAATGTACGGTTCTGAGAGGGTTTGCAGATCGAGCGCGGGGTTTCGCAGAACATGGGCGGTGACAATCTTCAGAGGCGAGCGTGGCGAATAGTCGTACCTGAGGGTTGGAGAGACCCGTCGCCGTACCCCCTTCCTCAGTCCTCGTGATCGTCATTACCGTCGTTGACTCCGTTAGCACTACCCCAAGTGCACGGAGGACGTGTCTCTAGAGCTCCGAACACACCGGGCCGCGCACGCGGTTCTCGAACGCTGAGCAACGATCTTACAGACTTGAATTTCAGTTTCTATGATCTGCACATCGATCCGAATGATGACCAAGAATTATACATTTACGAGTCTCGGGTGGTTCTTTCTGGTTACACTTGTTGCTACGAGTCATCCACTACACTTCCGTCGAGGAGATCGGTTTGCCAGCCATCGCCTGGTTGAACATAGTGAGGGCGTGCAACCCGTATGGCAACTTTCCGACGGTGTAAGCAGGAACAAGGTGACCGGCCCTGTGAGCAACGTGGTGAGATTAAACGGAAAAGTCTTCAACCGAGGTACGAACCGGTAGATTCGGACATAGGAGAAGGCTCCGGCGTTCTTAAACTGTCCAGTCGTGACCCCATTGACCTTCCAAGAGGTCCAGGGGGTAGAAGCGTATTCTGAACCGTGCGTGAACCGTAAAGCGTCGACCATGTTCTCGACCCCCTGGTAGTTGCAGATGTAGTCTGCGTCACCATCGTAGACGACGGTGCGGATTCCAGCGTTGATGACCTTTTCCAAATGCGGCCGGCTGGTTCTCATCCAGTCCCCTGTCACCACGAGGCACGTTAGTGTGTGTGTGGTGCGAATGACAACCACACTAACCGGTGCTGTAGAAATTTTGATAGACAGCGTTATTGCTCGCAGCCCATACTTTCTCGGCACCGATCTTGGTCCTTCGGCCGTTCAACCAGGTAGTGATGTCTGCGGGGTAACCTGAGGGACTAAGGTCGAGGACGTAATAGACGTCCCATCGGCCGGCAAGGGGGCCAAGAATTTTGGCGTTGCAGTTTTGTTGAGCCTGACTGCAAGCAGAGTTTGTTCCAGTATTTGCACAATTGACGATCTACATTCGAGTTAATCGAGCTGAAGAAAGGGGAGAAACTGTCCGAACCTGGTCTCTGCATCCGCCAGACGAGTAGTAAGAAGTGTTGACCGCTTTGATTGTTGTGTCTTTCACCAGTGGGTGGTAGGGGTTCGTCTTCGCGTAGGAGATGTATCCAGGATATTGGGTGATGGGATCCTAGATCAAGGACACGGTGAGCACGACACTCAACCCAGCCGCGAGGGAGCGCACAGTGAGGCCATTTCCAACACCCAGAGTCTTCAAGTTGATGTGAATACCGGAGATCTTCCCCGCAGCGATGGCGGCGTTTTGATCGAGGAAGTAACTGAGCTGACATTAGATTTGGGTTGACCGAAGGGGGGAGGACATGCTCACGCAGCCATCACGGGACCATAATGACCACCATACGACTCGGTCCAGAGAGCGAATTGTCTAGTCTTGTATTTGCTGAACTTGGCGTCCGAGAATAGGATTTGAAGGAACTGAATGTTGACAATGGATGGTCAACAACAACGCCCATCAGGAGGCCCGGATTTATAAATAGCTCACGTTCCACACGCCTTTGGCCGCCTCCGCGGCCGATTTAGTGGTGGTGTCGCCGTACGAGAAGCCGACACCAATGGGTTGATCAAGGTACAACCTGTACGCCGGTGAGGACGGGTGAGACAGACGAACGGAACGGACAAGACGAAACACCTACATGTTGGAGTTCTGGTTCCACGCTTGAGCGTTCAGTCGGACTGAGCTGCTGTCGTTGTTGATCAGACAGGGACCGTGCTCCTGGAACAGGCCAATCATCGAAGAACTTCCGGGCTTTGGGATGTTGAGGACTTGACAGCTGGATTGAGATGGACGAAGCGACTCACCCCGCCGTTCAACCAAATTGTTAGCGGTGCAGTGTCGGGTTTGTTGCGCGCCGCAAAGAACCAAAACCACATATGCTGCGTGGAAGTCAGGTCCGCATAGCCTGAGGCTGAGTACACGCCGGGGGTCGTTTCTGTCCTGAAGTGAGCATATGGACTGGTAGTAACTTGAAAGGAGGGGTCTCACCACAAACGCCACTGTTTTCGACATATCTCAGCGCGCCAGCTTTGGTGACAACGTCCTCTGCCGGGGTCTCCAAGACCTCTTGGCTGAAATCTGGGCTGATAGATACATCGGGTGGCGCTCCACCAGGAATGCCGTTGTAGGTCGGGAACTCCCCACCCAATACTGTGAGGGGGAGTGCTGCGATGAGGACGGTCAAGGATGAGAGGAGCATCTCAGATCGTCGGAAGGGAGGTAATTTACCGGGGGACGATTGTTCGCGGTTTTGACAAGAGCGAGACGCCGGGCCATACGTAATCATTGCACCGCCGCCGGATGGGCGTCCGAGAAGAAGTCAGAAGCTGGCACGGCGGAAATATTGCGGGTACCGCTCAGAATAGATACGGCGCCCCGTATATCGCCGCCGCGCAAGTGGCTTTGTTTGTGTAGTTTCCCTGCAAACCCAAATCTCAGTATTCCGATACAAAGCATTCCACCACCCGGACGGACCATGCACATCATGCGGGTTCTTCTCGGTTACGCGTGAATGCCGAAATTCAGATGGGCCGGGGGGAAGAGTGGACGTGATCGCTAATAGTGAGGACGAACTAGAGAACTCGACCGGGGCCGGTGATCGCGTACCGCCGGAATTTAGCACAAGATGTCAACCTGAGCTTGCCATGTTGGGAAACGAGAAAGCGACAAGAGGATAAGATAGAGAATAGATGGGCTATGTATGATCCAACCATCGATGGCGCAGAGAGAGAAGGTGCACGGGAGAAGGTGCACTAACTGTCCACAAAAGGAAATGTTCTCTCAACATGCCGTGGACTCGGTGCGGCTTCGGCCCGGCTGCGCTAGGGCTCCGGTCCCGATCAACGTTCAGTTCTGGCCTTACAAAACGACGGCCGGCTTACTCTGCAGATGAAGGCGGAGGTTGTTTGGCATTAACTCAATCCGACATGTTTATTCGCGGCCACGGATTGATTGTTCGAAACCCGAGCCCACGGTGGCCAGAGGACGGTTTCATGTGTCTTGTTGTGGCCACTCAGAACCCCCGGTCCGACAAAACCTCATCTCAGTCCGACAACGCCCTCATCGGTCGCAAATACAATGGCTCAGAACCAAGCCGGAGCGTGGCATTCGGGGCAGAATTCGAATGATTGGGAATTCCACTACGGTTCGTCGAGGTATCGTCGAACCACTCCACGGTGGACATTACGTACCATGCCCCCGGGCCACAACGGATCTGTTTTGTGTTCTCTCGCCTCTTCGCGGAGGAAGGCTTGAGGACTGGCACGATGCGTGAACATTGGTCAAATATCGATTCGATATACGAGAAAGGCACATTACTACGGAAATACCCCACCGGCAGGACGCTCTCGTTCCCCCTCAGCCCGATATTTATTGTGTGGTAACGGTATTTGTGCACGAGATCCACGTGGTCTGTCCGCCTGGAAAGAGGAACCGGATTACCGGACGGCTCTGGCGGGTGCTGCACTCGTTGAGAAGGCACGTCTAGGCGTTCTCATGAACCCTCGCGGGAGCGGTCAGACCGTCTGTGGGAGATCCCGCGTTGTATGTCTGGATTTGCAGCATAGCCGTTTCATCGTATTCGATAAACTCCTGGGCAAACTAAACATGCAGCGTGGGTGATTTCCTATTATCCTGCGTTTCCACCTTTGCGACTAGTTCCCTCCGTGGGCTCAACAGGCTAAAATTCTCCCAACGCAGCAATAGATGTCATTTGGCTAAATTTCGTGGGAAGCCCTATCACTGGCGAATCCACCCGAAGTCAAGAAGAGATAGCACCGACGATGTTGACGATACCACAGGCACAGAGACCTGTGAGGTGGACATATCCTAAAACGACCCCAGGCCAGGTATGCTCGTGAGTAAGACGGTCGTCGCCGCCGTCGCCGAGGGGGGAGTGGTGAAAGCTTATGGGTGGGGTGCAACCGATTAGACTAGACGGTTAATACCCCCCAACAAAATTCTTCCTGATGTCCGTTCGCAACTTTCCCCTGTGATGTTGGAGTGTCATATGAACGCAAGGACGGCTGCCTTCGCTGTCGAGAGAGGTACAGATCAAACGGGCACGGCGGAGGGGCGCAGAGTACCAATTTTCATTCCTCCGCAAACCGGGAGGATTATTGCACGATACCACGCCAACTCCCTCACCAAAATCAAGCAGAGCTGGGCCCAATGGCGACCCCTGCCTTGGGCTATCAGCCTACGGAGCGAGAGAAGGCGTCAGCCTCGGTTGCTCCGGAAGCGACGTGGCAAACATCAACTATGATGACGGAAGGAGTAGGAGTGGGTTACATCGCGCCGTATCCGACGAGTCACAGCGTGAGGTGGGTTGGAAGGATGGGAGCGGAGAACCATCTACGAAACCGATATTGTGATTAACGACCTAGAAGAACACCGCCCATGAGGCCTTGATACTTGAAGTTCGGTGGAGGCAGGATGTAGTGTGTCGGTGACTCGGAGTTCCTCGAGACCCGTGTCTTGCCAGGCGGAATCTGCATGTGGTGGAACGTCACGAGCCGGAAGTCAGAGCTGATCGACTCGGGCGGTTCCGGACTTACCCTCTCCTCAACATCACCAACAAGGCTTCTTGGAAGCCGGCGGCAGCTGGCAACATATGTAATTCGGATCGCGCCCGGATTTTCCGACAGTCAAGGTTTCCATTATGATTTGCATGATTATGATTTGCATGCCATACTGATCGCCTTCTGCTCTCTCATCGCGAAAAGAAATCGCAACTATCGGTGAAAGCAAATCCTCAGTTTTTCATCCTTCGATACCTCTCTCATCCTCATCTTTTTTTTTTTTTTTTGGTGGTGACGAGCACGGGTAGTGCTGGGGATTTCACCCGGCTGAGTAGAGAGACACCTGGAGGAAATGCATTACGCACTGGCCACTCGCGGCACTGTGTGGGACTCCTCTTCGCCGTGCCCCCGCAGGCCCAGCGTCGAGATACCACCTAAAACCCCCGTTATACTTGGTCACTCGTCCGGTAGTTCATCTTCTTTACGTAGGCAGTGTTTCCATGTACTTTTGACAAGCGTTTTTTCCAGCGCTCTTTTTCCGAACCTTGCACTGTTCGTGAGGGCTCGGTCGATCGTCAGTCTCTTGTTGATTGCGTGTGTCCATCTGTTGCGGATATCCGAGTCTGTCATCTCGCGCTCTCTCGCGTCGTTGTTTCCTATTCTCCTCTCATTCCTTATCTTCCATACGAGGTATATAGTCTTGGATACCAGTTCTCTCATCCCCGTCCTCAGCATTGCGTTCATGGGTAGCCGGGGACAGCGGGTTTGACTACACACTTCCCAGGGTTTAGGCAAGAATTGGAACGATTAAATTGTTTAATATTTTATATGAACTGCGGTGGGATTATGGTGGCCGGTGGACTTGTGGGAGCTCAACTAGGGGACCAGCCGTAACAACGGCTGCCATGATCCCCGAGATACACAGGATATAGAGTCCAAGATGAGGCGGTCAATGTGAATACCGTTATTACCCAACTCCCAACCTGGCTCGGTACATTGTACTCCTTCCATTGCCTAAAATCAAGAAGTCAATGCCTCCCGTTTCTCCAGAAGAGACATAATCATACAGCAACAGATTCCGCGATACGTTTTGAGATCTGGACGGCAAGTCGTGCTCGCGAGACCTGTCCTTGGATGCCACCCCAGTTTCGAGCCCGGAACTACAAATCGGATGAGGGATTCGTCAAAGAGACGTATATCATGTATTCGCACCTTCCCAGTCCAGAGTGGGTAACCCGGCCACTGCGATGGAACGATTAACATTTACAAGGAGAGTTGAAATGCGGGGCTGACCTCAATCCTGAGCGAAAATGCGGAAACGTTGAACCCGTAAAACATGGCGTCATCACCGCCTACCAACCCGGAAAGCCGATTCTCGATGGCATCCCTCAAGGGAATACCGCACCTACCCTTCGAGAACGTAATTGTTTCTCCCACTCGTGAACCAGTCTCCATCGAGATATGGGTGCTTTGATAGGGACGTTGAGGTATCTCCGGGAGTTGACAGAAACCGCAACCGCAAAAAGAGATCGGAGGTGCGATAATCGTTGGGTTGACCGGGGTTTGCGGAGCGAACATCATCAGTGGGGGATCCGGTACCGGCAGTGGTGGGGTTGGAATCAACGCGGGCAGTGGAGGGGTGGGCAGACCAGTGAGTTGGGGGGGCTGGTTGCCAGGGGTCGCAGCGAACACCTGGGTTTGCGGTTGAAGGGTATCGAAGGGCACCATGGGGGGTGTGAGATTTTGGAGGGATTCGATGTGGAAGATCGAAGGGACCAGTGGCTTGTAAGTAATAGTATGAGTCAGAGGAGGGTGGAATGTTCATTTCCTGCGCACCTGAAGGGCAAGATCTTCGGCGGATTGGGTTACCCGACCCAAGAACATCTCCCCGTGGCAGAGACACTGGACGACGTGCAATCCTGACATGGCTCTGAAGACCAACTAACGAAGGACGAGGAGGGGGGGGTATTTATGCTGCCACGGCTACCAAATTATGAGGGCCACCTCGGTCGGGTGACGATGTATGCCGCAAACGAAATAGAATTCAATACTGGACCCCGATCTTGTGCCGCACATCGATGGCTGGTCTGAGCGCATCGCCTTGAAAAATTTCGCGTTCCTCTGCGAGTCGAGGTCCCACAGAATTGGCGAGGAAAAAGGGACCCAGCTAGGTAAACCCTGTGTGGTTGGTTCAGCCGTGAGAATGATTGAGTAAGGTGAAACTCCATGTAAGTCGTGGGAGGATTTGTCAATTGCATCGGGGGAGGTACAGAAGATCCCGAGGACATGCGTTTCAAAGGCACCGGTTAAATCGTGTCGCTTGACCGGATTCTTCGATACAGCTTACCAGTGAACGGGGTAGGGTCCACGTGTCTCAACGCAGGCTCGTAAAGGTTTACCTATCTGACCTTGCGTGTGTCGGGTGTACGAGATATGAGATCCACGGGATGACTTGAAGATCCAACAGTCCAGTGTGCAGGATGCTACCGGGAGCGAAGTGGGTCTGTAGTTGCATTCAACCTTTCAGCCACGATGGTAAATGCCCTGAAGAAGGCGTCAAGCGCACAGCTCCCAGAGACTGGACCACAACGGATCAATAAGAGACATCGGAACTGCTGTGGGGCACGCATACTTCCAATGGAAGGTTCGCGGGTCGCGTGAGATGCAGCGGGAGTGGAATAATCACACACTCGATTGGCACTGTTGCAACCGTGATCGCATCCTATGCCGGTGATAGGACGTTTTGGAACGAAACCACATATACGCAACGGAGTGATGGCCATTGTCCTAAGGGCTGGGGACGTACCACATCTGAGAGACACCCGAGTAGGAGGGTACCGTGACTGGCGGAACGTGGTGGATTGGGAACAGCAGTCGCGAGGGAAACAGATTCCAGTAGGGTCGAACGTCAGGGTCTAAGCCGAGCCGGAAGACAAATGCTCACCTTGTGGGGTTCTTAGATGTGGCAGGGCCACGCCTGAACCATACCGCCGAATTTAGTCTATAGAGGCGCTCCAGGATTGCGTTGGGGTAATGAGGACGATAACCAGACAACGAGGCTGTGCCTTCGGAGCTCACGGGAGCGGATCCGGCAACTGCCAGCGCTCCGTCGCGGGTGGGTCTTGAAACCCTCGCACCTGCCGCGACGACCCATTTGTTATCGAGTGGGGCTCCCCAGCAGTGCACACAAATGGTTCCAATATCTGTTCTGTTTGCGCCATAGTGATAAACCCACCGGTCCGCATGGTGGCCGTTTGGCATTGAGGCAAAGCCAAGGTTAATTGCCTTCGGTCTCCAAATCGCGCCGATGGCGCCTTTGTGAACACGTTAGCCTTGTCGCACCCTCACATCTTGGAAGCATGGCGCACGACCCCTCCACATCGCTGCGACCGAGGCTTGGACGACGAAGGGGTAGGCATTGGCTACTCGGAAACCAGTAGTCCTTCGAACCAGGTGATATTGGTGTATGGAAAACTGGAGCCAGGCATTTAAAAGATCCAGAACCTTCGTTCCGAGACCTACCTTGATGCCCTCCAACACTCAAAGGAAGTGTGCTCCCGTCCCGCCCGAGATCTTGGAGACAATAAAGAGCTCGTACGTCCGTTCCTGCCATTTGCCGTTCGTGTATCTGATGCTTAGAAGTGGGAGATCAAGCGTTTTGGGACTGGGTATACGATATGGAGGGTGAACTTGACGACACGAGGGCCCCAAAGCAGCGGTCGACGCCTGGTGATCAAGATACTGAGCAGGCGGGTCTGGTTGTACCGTCAACACGAAAGAGGTTACAAACCCGGAAGACTTTGAGCTCGTGGATTACTAGGACAGGGGAGAACTGCTCAGTATCGGGTAAGAGTGACCTGTACGCGGGCCCCTGAATCTCGTGCGCGCCAGGCTTTCGTGACGAGTCTACGCTCACAGTGCCAGCGAAATAACCCCCATCATACCTCATAGACCAAAAACCCAATATAGGAGTTGCTCTTGCACTTCCCGTTTTCTCTGTTGACAACGAGACCGTGGTCGAGTGGGTGGATGGGGGTGGGCGTTCGGCCCGGATCTTGTTCGAGGTCCCAGAGCCGGTGAATGTCACCCACGGAACTACTATCCCAGGTCTGGGGGGCGACGCCCTGCTGAAGATGATTGAGGTCGCCCGGCATCAATGAGAGTTCGGAATGGGGATGGGCAGCCCAAGCCAACTTTTTTTAGCGTCT
>Ga0307511_10000972_pt1 | contig 30407 bp, 32 predicted proteins | sample 13_EM_MG_FD_200266 | JGI IMG/M metagenome (GOLD analysis project Ga0307511, IMG submission 200266) | Populus trichocarpa ectomycorrhiza microbial communities from riparian zone in the Pacific Northwest, United States - 13_EM | ecosystem: Host-associated > Plants > Roots > Unclassified | place... | reverse complement strand
TGCCTATGTTATCCTATTTCTTTGAATTCAAGAAATTTGTAATACTAGAATAGATGAGGTGCAGAGATAACTGAAGAAGCAGTCTCTTTCTTTTCTTGTGGCCATAAACATCATTAAGCTTTTATTATATTTGCTTCGCCATGTTTTTTTGTCTTTCTCGTATTATTTCCCAGCTCAAGTAGGACTGAAATTTGTTTTCTGATATTGAGTCTTGGACTTTATTTATAGGGCTTTCTTGAACGTTTTTGTTGATTTGCTGCCACAGGATACGAGACACGATCTGTGAGGCATTATCTTTCAGGGATTTGCATCCTTAGCTGCTGCTCTCCGGACAAAGTGAAGTTTTACATTAAACCATATGCGTGATTCTATGTCATGAGTTCTTTGTTAAATAGATCTGTGTCAGAAAAGTTCCTGAATCTTATCCAAACAACTAATTTTTCAAATAAAAAGAATAGAACCTAACTGATTATGATAATTAGTGTGATGTAGATGCATAATAAAAGCGTGCTTGCTGAGTCTTTGGCTACGTACGTGCATGATGAATCCTCTTTATAATCATCTGTAATAACTTTCCTCTTTCATCTCTATCACCAGAATGGCCTAACTAGTTGTCCTTATATGCACTAATTCCTTTATAGAGAAAAACCTTTTATGTAGAATATACATCATGCTTGGGATGTCCTTGCTGTACTGGTCATTCAATCAATTACATATCTTAGCTATATACTTATCAGCAAATTTATTTCTTGAGTATTTGGTATTAGAAAATCAAATTTATTTCAGGATTGATGTTTTGATGCATGTATTTGGAAGTACCTGCTCTGTTCCATTCCTGTACACCAGCACGTCCTGCAGTTTGAGGCATAATTAAGATTTTACGTCTTACACTGAGAGAGAGAGAGATGGGAGGGGTGGCATACCACTGCTCCAGTTACTAAGACGTAAAACTCTGTCGGAATCTCGTTTTGTAAAATAATTTCAACCTTAGGAGGAAAATATTCTGCTTTCATTTCTGATACCTGGAAGAAGTAAGCACAAGTGGGTCCAGAGTTAGCATTTTGGTTGTCGGTGTCAATCATAATTACCATTCTGATCATAATCTCCCTTTTGTCTTAATACCACAATAATGATATCAATGTCTTGACTGATAAAAGTTTCACGGAGAGTATAGGACATTTACCAACTGGGTAATAAGGTCTTCAGATACTCCTTTGAAAAGGTAGGTTTTTGCAACGATGCTATGGAAAAGATGTTGAGCAATGCTAGATCTGATTGCTTTTGGTAAGTTCTCCAACACCTCCTCTTGCTGCAACTCTGCTGTCTTGAACTTGAGTTGCAAGTGTGCTAGCATTTGCTTTCTCAATCCTTCTGGGAGTCTATTCTTGCTTGCATATCTTAATATCTGATCGATGGCATTCCTCTGCGAGACACCAAACATTAGTAGATTATAACTAACACTGTCTACTGTCTAGTTATGTTCTGTTGGATATTGTTCTAGCCGTAGGATTGTTCAACAGCTCGTCCTGCAGGGTAGAAGAGAATTACCATAGCAAAAGTATGAACTGCGGAACGGACAACAAGGTTCGTCATGTTTCCGATTATATAAGCGGTGAGGCCAATGTTGAATAGCATGTAAAACATGTTAAAAACCTTCTCTCCCGTGTTTTCTGCATGCAAGTCTCCGTAGCCGACAGTGGTTAGGGTAACAATGGACCAATAAATGGAATACGTGTAGCCCAACCAGATGCTTCTTTGTTCGAAATCTTCAACGTGCTTTCCAATCCAAGTATTACCTTCTGTGTCATGATGGACAGCAATCCAGTAGTAGATACATCCTGCCGAGTGAACCACAAATAGTGTAACCTGCCATGGATTCACTCGAGTCAAGTAATGGTGTGGTGCGGGGCATAAGAACTAGGAAGCATGGTTATAAGACTTGACCCATGAGTTGATCCAGCACAAGGTCTAGATTATGGGTAAGGTGAGTTGACTCACATATCAGTAGGTGAATTCAAGGTTGGAATTTTTTTTTTAAAAAATACCTTTGGTTTTCCCACTAATTTAGTTTGGGCCGGGTTGGTGGGTCAACTTGGATTGCTAATCTTTTAGGTGAGGCTGAATCTTGTTTCACTACTAGAGAATTAATTAAAGTAGTGTTTGATATTGTAATAATAATTGCTTTTTAATTTTTTTTTTGAAATATATCAAAATAAATTTTTTAATTTTTTTAATAGCAATATATTAAAACGATTTAAAAATACAAAAAATAATTTTAAATAATTATTTTTTAAAATATTAGAAAACGTGGTTTCTATTGTAAAAATAAACATATTTTAAATCTAAAAGTTGTTATAGGGATGTGAAGGGATGGACAATTACACTGATTAGTTTAAATAATCTTGTCCAGAAGTAGCTGAAGCGTGTGTCTTTCTCCAGCCTGTAGAAGATATGTTGTTAATGATTAGTACAGAGAATGAACACATCCTTTTCTGTTAAACTATAGTGAAATTTACCTTTTGAAGAGTTCACCGACACGCTTGAGTCGCCAAAGCCGAAGAAGATTGAGAAAACCGAAGACCTCTCCGTGCATTTTGCCAGTCAAGATTCTGTGTATGATGTGGAATGGCAGAGTCGAGGCTACGTCCATGGGGAACAATAACCTAGTGATATACCTGAGAAAACATGCAAGAAGTGTTGCACGTTTCGAGTTTTTTTTTTGAAGTAAGAAACAAATTTATTATTAAGAGAATAAATGTTTTAAAAAAAATTATTTAGCAATAAATCTTTAAATCAATCTTAATTTTAGGATGAATTTATTTCATGATTTATTTTACAATGGATGTCTTAATGCTCATAATTTATGCTGTAAATATGTATCAAAGTAGATCTTCTAAGGATCTTGGAGCTAAATAATTTCTCTTCACAATCTTTTTAGCTTAAATGATTTTTCTGTCTAAGACTTACACGACCTATAGGCTTAGAAAAAAATTGAGATCCTTTTAAGGAACCCATAGAAGATAACAACCCTGCCGTTAGAATCCACACAGTACTATGTCTTGTTGTGATTTGGAATCATACCGTAGAGCAATTTTCTTGTGATCATCCACAAGAAGATAGGTTGTATTGTCCAAATAAGCAACAAAGAAAGTTAGGACTATATCGGCGGCAAAGAAGGCATCAACCACCAAATCGACGGGCAGAAATCCTCCGGTAGCCGCTTTCTTAAATGCAAGCTCAAAAGGAGATGCCCATGCTGAGTACACCACCAACACCACAAGGAACGTTTGCCACCACCTTCATCTCATTAACATTAACATTAACATTAAATTAATTCTTGTCACGAATCATTTATATAATAACTCGGTAAAATAATTAAGATAAATATATTTGTAGCATTTTTACATGTCACAAATCATTAAATTAATTTTCTTTTATTCGTTTTATTACCTTAATTTTGGCTTAATTTTTTTTATGGACACATCTCAATGTACTATGACTCGTGTCTCGTATATCAAGTCTTTTGGGGATTTATTTAATACAATGAATATAATAAGCCACACAATGTTAATAAAAAAAACCCATTTAAATCAATATAGTATATATATTTATTGATGCATTAATTAACTTTAATATTAAAATATGGCACAAAAATGAATTATCACTTTTAGAATTTCTTATACACTCATCTATAAATATAAATGATATCTTTATAAACCCAAGGTTGTTTCTTTCTTTCTTTTTTTTTTTTAAAAAAATGAGAGTATATTTTAGCATATTTTTATGCGTGGAGACTTAATTTATTTCCAATCAAGTTTCGAACAAATCAATCAAATTAATATATTTACAAGAAATTATTTTTTTACAGCATGCATATGAACTTCAATATTCAAAGTAAAATTATAATTCTTTCTAATTATTTCTAATGCTGTTTTCATTCATTTATTTCTGTTTCAAATTAAAATTAGTAGTCATGCACAACAGTTAAAACATACACGTGGCTGAACATGGAAGTATCCCTTCATAGCAATATCAATTCGTAAATATATGATTTTTCTGCTGAAAAAAAAAATATGGAAGCATTATAGTCATGAACAAGAACCTAAATAACTGTTATGGATGGAAGAGTGTTTAAATTGTGCCGGAAAAGAGAAGAACTCACCGGTATCTTCTATCATAAGGAGCAATAACATATTTCTTCAGGTGCAAGTAACCATCATCAACATCAATTCCAAAAGCTGGTAAAAGGCTGCTTGAAACTGAGGCTAAATTCTTTGTGACATCTCCACTCGACCGTCTTCGAAACAGTAATGACAACGGTGACCTAGTTTCTGACGATAACATTATTGACCGGAGCAATATCAGTGAGAGAGCTTAATTTGTTCTCCTCTCTCTCTCTCTCTTTCTCTGTCTATATATATATGAAGTCTTTAATTTGGATCCATATAATATTATAATGTTTTTTTTAAATATATGACGTTGAAAACTATTGATTTATAATATAAAAAATAAAATAAATTTGATAAATATAGTCTTTATAATCTATATAGAAAAAACCATATTACCCTAATAACAAGCCAATTATTTTTTTATATATAAAGGGCAAAACTGTAGCTATACCGTGAAAGAAGTACTAACAATTCCTACACCACTTCTACTAAGCTATCGCAAGCACAAGAGATTATTACAACTATTTTTTTCTTTTAGAATAAAAACTTTATCCATAGAGTTCATCTCTGCAGCAAAGGACCTTGAAAAAAAAAAAAAAAAAACTAACACAGACCAAGGAGGCCCAGATGCTCTCAGAAGCGACACCTACAATCTGAAAGAGTGGACGTATATATGGTGGTCTGCAGAAAGGTAAGCATTGCAATAAATTGATCTCGTCTTCAGGGGCTACTACTGCTTGAGTTGCTTTAAATCGGCATTGAAACAGTGAGCTCATGACTATCTTTCTTCTGGTTCAGCCATTGCCTTGCTTCATCCATCTTTGCCCTAATTAGTTCTTGATCAACATTGTTTCTTGCAATCATTAATGCTTCGATATGAATCTTCAAGGTAGAGCCGAGATCAATCTTTTCTTGTGATTTTGCAATGGTTTGCACTGCTGTCGAAAACTTCAACACACACACACACACACAAAACTTCAACCTCCCTTATCTAATTATCTATGTAATAATTCTTCCGTGCATGCCCTTATATATAGACGGAGATTATACTAGGATTCTAAAAACTAGTTAAACATGTAAAATAAAAATGAGATCAAATTAATCTAATATAGACTAACAAGGATTCTAAAAGCTAATTAAATACATATTCAGAAAATTATAAGATAAAGATCAGATCAGACTAACCTACTCTAAAGGATTATAAAAAACTATTAAACAAGATTATAAACCCAAATCCTTTTGATTTATGATTTTTTTTTTCATTTAGGAATTTTTTTCTATCTCAATAGCTGAATGAGTATTCTACGAGAGAGAAGTGCTGAGTTTGTGGTTTTCAGTAGCTGTTATTTATGTCAAGAAGTTGTGATTGGTCACATCACAGTGCGGGTGATGCTTGGTAGAAAACTGTTATATAAAGGAGGGTGTACTGAATAACAGTAGAATTCTCGAGGCATATCTAAAATTTCACGGGATAATTCTAAAAAATATACTGAGTTTTTCTCGTGTTTTTATTTTTTGCTGTACTTTGAAAAATTATATTTTATATCATTAGGGAAATAATTTTTTTAAAAAAATCAAAAGATAAAATTACTCTTAATATATAATATATGAGTACATACAAATCGCACTCAAACACCATAAACCACCAAACTCTCCTCCACAACATCATGAAAACAAGCCATTTTTCATTTTAGACTTAGCTTAAATCAACATTTCTCTCTTAAAAAAAAAATCAAACCCAAGATTAATTTTCAAAATTGAATAAAAAAACATTTGTTTTCCCTTATGCCTAGATGTTAATTTTTAAGGTTTTTTTTAAAACATAAAAAAAACCCTCAAATTATTATTGTTGGTGGCCGCGGCGACAAAAGATGAATTCCTAGCGAGATTTGCGGTGAAAGGTAGGGGTAGAAGAGGAGGAGGCTTTGTAAGTGGATAGTTGATTTCTGTATTGTAAACAAAGTGTTTAATGAAATGCCAAGTGGTTTTTTTTTTAGTTTAATGGCAAACTTGTAATATTAATATTATAAGGGCTCGAGGGAGATGTTAAATGACCTTTCATAGAACATCTATTATTTTAAAAGTTGGGACGATTGTTTAATTCATTTGGATCTATATAATATTATAATGTAGTTTTTTCTTTTTAATATATGACGTTGAAAACTATTGATTGGTAAGATAAGAAACCAAGTTAAATTTGCCAGCTCAAATCTCGAGCTAGCAACAGCTAGTCTCGTGCTGCTGCTGCTTGGCAATATTTGAAACCCATTAGGAATTCTGGATTTCTGCCACTTATACAACGTGCTGACATCACTATAAGTGTATTATTGGTGTATATTCTCCGCATCAACATAAATAAATAAGATTTTGTTCCTCAACTCCTCTATTTCTTGTATTAGAGGAGAAATAAGATCATGCTTCCCGCTTCTATAAATCGATGTAATCATTTATATTAATTTCCATTTAAAATGAAATGTATTAGAAAAGCAATTCTGAAGAAGAAAGAAACAAATGGTTAGGTGGTTTGCCCTTGTTCTATTGATGAAGATAGAGGAACCGATCAATCCCATACCCAGCTCTGCTTGCGCAAATACAAAATCCCAATCTTTTATAGCAATAATTTTGCCTGCATGCTTCTAAGGCGAAAGCATCATATACAGATTGCACATCCATGCCTACAATTTTTTTTGTCTGCTCAGAGAAGTCCTCAGGCAGCATTTTGCTTTTGTCCCACCATTGGTATTATAGCGCTTATTAATATTATCTTCGAATGCTTGAACTCGTGTTGACCACAAAATAAGCTACAATGATACAAAATATAACAAGCACAGAGAAACGTCAAGGAGCAGACGCCCACGAAATTATTCCAAAAGGAAAACAGAAAACCTGCTATCTCTTTCTTTCTTTCTGTTGTTTTCATTCCTAGTTATCTAACCTCATAAATTACAGATGCGAAAATGAACAAATTTGAAGTCGAAGCCGTTTCAGTGCTATACATCTTTTTATACCCACAAATTCCTGTATAATGACACCGACGAGCTAGATCTGCCCCGCCCCCTCACTGAGCAGTCGTTGCACCGTTATGTCATGTATCCAAAAGGTTCCAAAATTAAAATCTCTAGTATCCAAAAGTATTCCAGTTGAATATCTTGTTTGAGTGTCTGGGCAGAATGCCGATGAGCTCCTGTGTAATATCTGACTAGCCTTGTGGTGTAGTTTTCTCTACATGTCCTCGAGACTTAGCAACCCATCAAACACCATGCACGCTGTGTTCAATGGTAGGGATTGTAAGAGCAGCTGGAAGCTAAAAAACATAGGAACAGACCTCAAATGCTGACGCTCTGAGAGTTCATAAAGTGCAGGTTTTGAAGGAAACTGTGTTCATCTCAGCATCCTAGAGTGGTGCTCGGAATTACTTCTATCGTTACAACCAATCATATTGGCCTAGAGTAAAACTGCACTTCTCATGAGCTACAAATTACATGTACTGTGCCAACCACTGTTTGCACATATCAAGTACTGGCAGTGCATTTGCATGTAATGCCTGCAATATGGTAACACAAGGATATGAGATTTTTTCTTACAAGCAAGTGGGAAGAAAAAAAGACAGTAATAAAGAACAAAAACCAAGATATTCAGAAATAATCAAAATATAACTGACGGAGCAATGACGCTCTGGCTTGAAATGCGATTTTCATAATGTTACTGATACGACAACCAGAGCAGTCCAAGCACAGTAACTGGATCCTAAGGTTATGTATGGTCCTATGAAAGATAGTCGCGCTAGAATCATAACTCTTCGAGTATATACTCAAACAGAAAATCCACTCAACCAAAACAATAGACCACTGGATTTCACACTGGTTTCAGCATGAGTTTCCAAATAGCAACATGCCAAAAAAAGGAAGCCGAACTGAGTTTTCAAGCCAATTAGGTCTAAGGGAAAATATGTTAGGCACAGGTAGTTTGGACCTTGGGTCAGGAAGCCCAATGATAGAGCCTCTCTCAAGCACAATTTTGCAGCAATTCTTAAAAGACAACTACTTTCATCTGAGAACAAAACCAAAAAACCAGCAAGAGCATACATGGCATCATAATTAACTGACTACACAGTACAGAAAGTCATGTGCATATGCAATCCTATTTTCCTTTAAATATAAATCTGTATTTAAACCATGAGTCAATTCAATGCATCTGAAGTTATGATGACACAAATTCCCTTGGTGAAATCTACGTTGATAGAAAGAATAACCTGATGAGCAACATATTGAACATCAGCCACACTTCCACTTCGTGACGCAATTTGAAATGCACTCTTTAGACGACCACAGACAACACAAGCCAGCACCTTCCTGCACAGACAAAAAATATACAGAGCCTTTATTTAAATCACATAATAATTTTAAACTAATTAGTAAACAGCGAACAGAAGTAATATATCAAGATATACAGGCTGTTTCCAAGTACATGTTTCAGGCTGCCAATTACATCTGTTACAATCAAGTCCAGAGCTCACCACAAACTTAATGGCCAGAATATAGGAAGTTACAAAAACATCTAAATCAACCTCTGTGATCCTTCTTGAAGAAGGCATTGCTTAATCACACTTGTTTTCTGATAAATCTTCCTTATGATGTTTCTCCAAAATGAACTAAAATTAATAAAAGTGTGTGAAATTATATATATAAAATTACCTGTGACTGCTGGTTAACATGCCGATGAGACGGTCAGGACGTTCTTTGTGTTTATTAGCATATATGTTTATTGCAGCTCCCAAGACCTATATTTAAATGTGATCATAAGAACATATGCTTACTGTAAATAGAAGCACAAATATTATGGACTTAGAAAACTTGTGAAGAAAGGAAGGTGAGGAATAAATAAAAATAAGTAATTCAAGAATCAATAATTAGGGGGGGAATTAGGATAATGTATTTGATACTAAGAAAAAAGCAGGAGTATATGATAAGTTACCAGCTTTGTTCATATTTTCTTGACGTCTTAATTAGACATCTGTATCTTGTTTTATTTTCAATCAAAACATCCAGCATGAACACATCATTTTGTTCTCTATCCTTTATTATTGAAGGAAGGATGATCATCATAATGATGTTTCTTGATATTAACATGTGAGTAGATAAAAACAATGGGTTCACCAAAAGTAGTCCCCAGAATGTGACAATTTTCCAATTCCTCTGTAGAATACCATTGAGAGAGGAAAAAGGAAGAATAGCAGATAATATGGCTTTATCATTGCCATTTATTACTTGATCATACTCAAGAAACTCTTGTAAATTTATTATATCAATCTAAGTGATAGTAGCATGGCATCACAAAAATATGTTGCAAACAAATATGTAGCCACTTGAATGGAATTCACATGATGCAACTCTAAAATTCAGGGTGACACTCCTGCTCCAATCCATTCAATTCAATCTATTGAAGATAATATTTATCACTTTCCCATTTCAACTCTAACTAACCAAAACATACTCTTCAAAGGATATTAAAGGATGCTTTCACCATTCCCAATTGTCATAAATGTGATATCATTACCTGATCCCAATCATCATCATCAATAGTCCCTTTAATATTTCTAAAAAATTCGGTCAACTGGCTGCCTCTTTTTCTCTCAGCAAGTGATGCAGCAACACCAGCATATATATCAACAGCTGCAAGATGAGAAGACTTAAAGAACCATAAAACTAGTGCAGCCAACTCTAAAGCTATACCAAGGAGAGACACACTGAAGCTATACTAAATTGTGACAAAATTTTTGATGAAGATAAGCAACAATTTAATGGATACCTGGAAGATTAAATTCATAGATTATTTGGAAAGCCAAATCGAAGTTCTTTTCAACGAGTGTTTCTGCAATCTCACACCTTCTCCTGTGGATCGATGACCATTGTCAGACAAATCTCTCTCATCATTAAATTATATTGGTCCAACCAACAACAGAAAACATTAAATATTAAAAGAATAAATCAGATATTTAATGCCATCCCATCATCTGGATATAAGATACGACATTCTTAGGATTTTTTAGATCCAATTCCAACCTAATGAGTTATAGGATAAGAATGGAAAAGAATTCCCAGCTTCCCAAACTTACGATTCACATTTTTCCCACCAGAACAATCTGCCAATATCCCAATTGTGTCCCACAAAGACATCTTATCCATATTTTCTCTAGCTATTTCTTTTATTATTTTTTGGATGGATATCAGTTCTTACTTTTATTTTCTCTTCTAGTTACAGAAACATAACATACATCCTTCCAAGCATTAGTGCTAAACCCATTTGAGCTCTTAATGAGTCTTTACTAACTATCAAATGGGAAAGAAACTACGTGTAATTAATAAAAACTGAAGAACCATAGCTTATAAAATAGACAGCACTTCGCTGAATAAAGTTTTTTTACATGCTACATGATCTTTAGCAAGCAATCTGTTAAGCAAGATAGTTTTACTTATTTTTTGATAGTTGATTTTACATATAAGAGGTGCTATTAATACTGACCTAAAGGTTTCTGGATCATTTGGGTTTCCAAATAGAGAATGTTTCCACTGAGGTCCATCTGAATCATTAGAGGATTTCACAACTTCCACCTACAAATGAAATCCACTGACAGAGTCAAACAAAATAAAAAATACAGGCAACTTTAACATAATTCTGATCTTTGCCCATATTAAGTATGCCAAGGCAGTGTTTGTTTGTGCAGCTGGACCATGATTTTCAATTTTTTTGATTTTTTTTAGCTTCAAATTAATTTTTTTCGGTGTTTTTGGATCGTTTTGATGTACTGGTGTCAAAAATAAAAACAAAATGAAAAAAAAATTATTTTGATGCATTTCCAAGGGAAAAGCATTTTAAAAAACAACTTCTATCACATTCTCAAACACGCTCTAATTGTTTGAAACCACGAAGAAAACATGATTATTTAAGGTACTAATGATTTTGTCTGTTTGTCATGAAATACCTTATTGTTCTTTTCTTGTTATAGAGACAGCTTACACATTGATGCATCAAAAAATTGCATGTATCCAACATGTTCGCAAACTTACTGTCTTTGTTTTTGACTGGTACTTTAGTACCACAGATCTGTACTTTGACAGTTCATAAATAGTAAAATCTAGAAGAAAAACCACTGAAAGACTCAAGTGCAAACAAAGCTAAATGCTACAAACAACCAAAAATGTTCCCTTAATGGCCTCTAATGAAATGCTTGAGTTCTTATTAGTTGGAAGCTTAAGTTAAATGGTGGTTTTAGCACATGGGATGGGATGAAATCTTCACAATTCCAATGGTAACATAAACGTGCAAACATAATCCACAATACACTTAATTACTACTTTAGCGACACAGAACTAAAACTATAATCTAGAAACGAAAAAAAAAAAAAAGGATGTGTCTGGAGTATACCATGTCTGAAATCATAATTGAAAGAGCCTCACATGTGAAAATAACCACCAAGTATTAACCTTCAAAATCCAGGAGACATCTTTTCTGTGTAGTAGGACCTAATTACCTGGATTGAAACCCTAGCAGAAAACTTAACAAGTCCTTCTTCTGTGAGCTTCTCAGAGGCACTTTTTCCTCGAACACCCTTTGTGACAAGTTTTGTAGAGTCTCCACCTTTGTATCGAGCTGATAATCCTTCATCAAAATGCATCTATACCAAGAAGAAAAATTGATAAAAACAGGATCAATATAGACAAGGGTACTAACAACTTGAAAATGGTGCTAAGAGAACATTTAGTAAGAATATAATTTTCCTATGATCACTGCATTGCCATGGTTCTCATAAGAAGCAGCACATGCTGGCTGTGATTGAGCATGAGCTTAAAACCAAGACTTTTAGTTAGACAACCAAAGATGGTTGAAGACTGCCATAATTGTCAGTTAATTGACCCATTTATTCCGAATGTTCCTATTCACCGCATATGTTGCAACTGATTCAAATACGTTACCTTCACTGATTTCAAGTTCGGCAATAACTACCTTTCACATTATAATTCAAGTGCTTAGGATCATAAAGATCATAATCATTACAACGTATTTATTAATTTCTTTTGAATTACTCATCTATACTTGCTAAATTATTATGCACAATCACTCATCTATACTTGATAAATTCATATGCATGTACAATTTCTGTTATGTGATCATTCAGAATTGTCTTTAATTTCAAGGATTGCTCCAAGAAACATAGCCATCGTGTAATTTTGGTGATCTGGTCTAAATGAACTCTTTTGAATCATGACAGAGATGTCTAGAAGCATACCAGTTGTTAAATATATTTCATAACATATTTAGAGCAAAATACTGTAAATGATGCACTTATGAGAGAGAGAAAAAAAAATTCATGAGTTTCATCTCTCATAACAGCAGTCAAGAAATGTTTGCTGTTAAGTTCCTTTAGACGAGTTCTTTTCATTAATATGCTTTTGAGCACACAAATACATATATTGGAAAGTTTACTTCCTCAAATTGGAAATGACCTCTACTAATGTCACTTTCCTTGATAGTTACCATTAGATATTGCCTCTGTAGATCTATCAGTCTATGGAATTTTTCTTGCACAAACACAAGCCAGTTTCTACTCAGCAATGTAACAAAGGGGCTGTGACGAGAGAAAAATCAAGTAGTTACCTTGGCATTCTCCAAGTGTTTAACAGCTTCCTCTTGTGAAAAGGAATTCATAAATAACTGAATACAACATAGTCCAGCAGCAACATGATCTTTCTTGATTACCTGAACCAATGAGTGAATTTAAGTGAACCACAGATGAGCCCTGCTTTAAAGTTTTTTTTCTCTCTTATAAATTCATAATGACACAAATACAATCCTACTGAAGGTGATTGAATCAAAATTACAAAGTCAATCATAATTCCCCAAAACCTTGGAATAGCCCAAAGCTATGACATAGTGTTGGCTTGAATTTCTCCCATGTTCACCATCCGCTAATGCAAAGTGAACAATATAGCAAAGAGAGGGTTTCTACCCTTGAAAGGAGCAATGCATACTTTTGTCTCCCCATCTGTCCCACCACTTTTTTTTCATATGTTCTGTTTTCAGATGCTACATATCACTTTCTGAAAGTACTTTATGCCTGGTTTAGGTCACCTCATTTTATCATAGTGAGCAAATATTTTTGTGTCAACAATAATGAGAGAAAAAAAACTGACAGCATGAAAAGAATACATTGAAATGTAGAATCAGGTTGAAAACAAAGATTCGCATCCACCCAACCAGATAGTTACTCAGAAGTGTTGAGTGGAAAGAATAGAACATATTTCATACACTGGAAAGGTAACTGTGGTAAAAGATCATCCCTTCCAGATATAATCTGATGCCCAAGAAGCTCCTTTTATCTTAAAAAGAAGAAAGAAAAAAGAAGTGAACAGGGAAAAGGGAGTTCCATTTACCTGAAACTGGTAGAGATAATTGAAATGCCTATGAGTTTCACAATAGGTGCAAATACGTGCAAGGACTGCAGCAGTATGCTGGTTTACATCCTGTTGTTTTGCAGATGCTATTCTTGTCGATATCACTTCTTCAAGAACATTCATGGCACTATAACCAATACACAAGTCACACAAATCATCAATATTCCCATAATCAGTTGCTAAAGGGTCTAATCTTTGTGGCGATGAAGATGAAGTTGCTACTCCCATGGCTGAAGGTTGAGGAGGTGGTGGAACAGCATTTTGTGGAAAGAACAACATGCAGGCATCAGTGTAGTGGCCATGTCTGAACATAAATCCAAGCAAATGCTGACGAGCATACTGCAGAGTCCAAAGAGAGAAGGAAAATAAGTATAACAGACCTGACCACCAAGAAGAGATAATAGAAATAATTGTGTTATCACATGACCAAGGAGCACTAGAGGTGCAACCATGCAGCACGCAAACTAATCAACAGTTTACAATGTGCACATAGGATTCAAGACACTAGGCAACAAAATATAACACAACCATACAACAAAATCTGCTCATGAAGGATCTTTCATTTTTTTCCTAAGAGGTTTGGTGTATGGAAATTTGTGCTACTACACTACACCACTTGCATCCTGTGTACCATGGCAAAGCTATGCTGATTTTGCTTTTATTTATTAGATGAAAAAATGACTAGAGAAATAAATTCCATAAGCTTATTTGGAATAAAGTGGTAGACACTAAGTAATGCATATTATTTTCTTAATAAACAAATTGTTGACTTGTCCGTAATCATGAATAATTTGTGCCTTTATATTCACTATCTTACATAAAGCCAATTGCTTTATATTTATATCTGTTGAATGGGATGAGATTAGTCTCCTAATTACTCAGCAGAAGTAAGGTGAAAAAATAATTCAAAGATAGAAAAAACAGAAATTAAATTACTATGCTAAAAAACATGAATTATTTAATTTCTTAGTTCGCAAGCATATCCAATTATCAATTTTTTGAGAACAATGTTAAAGAAAAAGTTGTCATGTGAGAACTTTATTGATTGCTATTAAACTAACTAGTTAAAAAGTAATATTCTTAGCAAGACATTATTATTTACAGATAATTCTAGTCTTCTTTAATGCATGCATGTAAAATGTAAGTGCTTTTTCTCAAATAAATTTTAAAATTACTTAATTAAAGTAATTATTCTGTAACCAATAAGGAAAGTCAAGTTTTATTTCAGAAGCAAGATTAAATTTCCTTGAGATTTTAGTTTATTTCATATTTGGAGGGGCCATTGTTATGATTTTAAAATATACTCCACACAATATACATAACATTACAAAATCTTGCAGTATCTTTTGAGGAAGGAAAGAGGAGGTGTATACATGCCGCCCTAGTTAATCATTTGGTTGTGCCCACATATGAGTGTTTGAAAAATAATAATATATTCACCACAACCTGACAGAGTCAAAAGAATGTCCATAAAAAACTAAAGGATATGCTTAAGTTGGAAAGGCAGTTCAACTTACTTCTTGTAAATAATTAACGCACTCAACATAACGAACACTGTCCAAATTGCTGCGAGGTCCATCTTCAAACTCAGAGCTGTAAGCTGAGTTATTATTTGCAGATTCTTGATAACGCCTAGATCTCTCTGAACGTGGAAATGTAGATGGCATGTTCAGAACATTGAGATATGAATCAGCCGAAAGAGAATCATCCAAGATGGTTGGTGCACTTCTGGCCAAATGTTCATACCTGCAGTATCAGTCCTATTAGAACGATTTTATGAGGGAATCATTTGGAAAGTATATCCTTCTTATTCTTTTACTACATTTTCTACATATGAAAAAAAAATCCTTCTCAAATTATGCATGCCAAAAAGACAGTATTAGTTCCTCTAAAATAAAACCACACCAGTTACACTAGAGTTGCAACATTTAACAATAAGATACTAAAAAACTTCCTAGCCAACACATCACAGCAAGAAACACCACACTATCTCTCCAAATGGAAAGACATTATTGTGAAAACAGAAACTGCTCCAGGCCCAAGTCTTTATACAACGTTGGCTCAACTTCTAATCATTAGAAACCCTACAAAGAATTTTATGCACAAAGATACTCGTATTCATAATCATTAGAAGCATATATAAGAAACTTGCATGCCATCTTACATAGAACGAACAGCTGACACATCCACTGGTGGACCTCCTTCAATTGTATTGATAATTTCTTGAATGATGGCAGTAGGGTCACCCTTGTGCAATTGAAGAGCTTGCCTGAAACCATCAAAGGAAGAATAAAGAGTGAGGTCATGGTCACCATGGACGATAGAGAGCAAGATCATACTTATGGACAAAAAATTGCAGCAGAGATAACTTACTTGAATTTCACTCGAGCTTGCGCATAGTGTTCCATCCGAATCAAAGCATGTCCCCAAGCATTCCACACAGGGAAAACATCAATCTGACAGAAGCCCCAAAAATTTAGGAGCTCAACATGAGCAATATAGAGTGGTAGCATATATTTAGAATCTCAAGATATGACATTTACCTTACACTTCCGGCAAGTATATACAGCCATGCTGTACTGTTCATCAACAATCAACCTGTCACGGAGACGAGCAGATGACTCTTTATCAGCAATATCCTCAAGAGAAGCAGCAATTCCTGATCCCAGAAGGCTTTGGAGCAACTCAGCACGTCCTAGCCAAATGTCTGCCTGTGACAAGATTTCAGATGGTTCATCTGTGGACTGACTGCCTACACTAGAGTTACCAGCATCTGAAGAGGCATCATCAGCATCCCTACTTCTTTCAGAATTACTTGACAAGTCACTCCCCCCAACAAGCTTCCTCAGCAAGGATTTAGTATAAAGTAGCCCCTGCAAGTGCAACATGAGAATCAATGTCACTATCCACTTCACAGACTATATTGCAGCTGGTGGCAACTGAACTGAGGTAATATCTCGGGTAGCAATGCATAACCACATGTTGCCCTAGTCGATGTGGCATTTTTTACCATCTTAATGGAGGACAGTTGTTCCCATTCTGTACAAACTGGGCTAGGCAAACACCAATACCTGAACAAATGTCTCTGTCGCATGATATGCTCTACCAATTGTTTCTGTCGATGCATTCTCCGATAACTGTCTTGCACTCAAAACATTCTTCATCTGATTCATACATAAATCCAGAGCACTTTTGGCGGCCATCAATTCATCAGAACACAATGATAGCAGCGCCTAGAAACAGAAGACAAAAATCTTCAGCAGATCAAGAGCATAGTCAACAATAAAATCAGACAAAGCAGGAAAAGCCGTCATCTTCTAAAATTCAGGATCATTGCATGAATAAGAAATGTGCTTTGTAAAAGCTGAAATTCTTTGATTCAAGCAAAGCAATTGATCATTAATTTTTCACATCACAGGAACAGGAAATATACTAAAAATCACCTGTGTGACAGCAATCTGCATAAGTTCAAAGTACAAGAAGACTCAATTTTTTACAGTGCTGCGCTTTGAAATTGGTAGTAAATCTCATAAATATCAGGCATGAACACAAAGTCAAAGCATAGATTCACTTATTAATAAATTATGATATAGATAATAGAATTTCAATAACCAAACTATCACAGGCATACCTTAAAAAGTATAATGTCAGGGGCACTTTCATATCGGTGTGATGTGCGAACAGCTTCATCCTTAATAACATCACCAGTAAGCATCCATTCCTCAGCAATTGAAACTGGTGGGAGCCGTTCCTGCCCATCTGCAGAATATGATGATGCATGATCCTCTTGAATTCCAGTCATTGCCTCCCATGCCACTCTTTCAGTTGGTGGCAAACCAGAACTCTTTCTTTTGCGATAAGAATCTTTTGTAGCATTCTTATCTCCATTATTTCGTGGGGCCCAAGAAAAGGCTCTGCGAGCCTCTTTTTGCAAGTTATTTAAACTGCTAGTAAAAGATGACCTTGTAGGCACACCTGCTCTCGTTTTAGGTTTTGGTCTTGTTCCAGAAACAGAGATCCGTGGTTCTCTGGCGGGAGAGTTAATAATAACAGCAATTGCTTTAGCAGCATATGAAACAACTACAATGTTGTCTCTCAGAGAAGGAAATTCTTTAAGGATCTGCTCACAAATATTTTCCAAAATCTCAATCAGGATAGCAATAAGGGAAGTGCGAAAAAACTTTTACAGGAAAAACGAGGCATGATCTTGGATATAATTGCATCCAAGGAAATAAAAGCATCAGGATTTTTATGCAGTGACATATAATCATGAAAGTGGTATTTGTGATACATTAGCAACTCCAAAATCCAAAAAGTAATAAGCAAAAATGAAGACATTTGAGTAATATCAGTCATTTTATAATACCAGAGAAGCAGACTGCAGCTGTTTCCTCATCAGAAGAACCTCCAATATCAAATGCGGGTGCTCATGCAGGGAAGAACACCTTTGCTGCCATGGCAATGGCAAGGCAGCAAGAACACGAAGGCCCAAAGCCCATGAGTTAAGCCGGGCAACCTCGACATCTGACAGATTCCCATCTCTTCGTTTAAGGAAAAAGTGTACCTTCAAGAACAAACAAAAGGAAAGAAAAAACTCAAGTTCTAAAGAGATATGATCACTTAAAACATATTTTCAGAAACAATTAATTACAAGAAGTTGCTTTGAACGCAGATTGGGTAATAGCTGCATTGCGCCCATTGCAACTGGTAAAGCATCATCTGAATCACGTAGTGAAGAAAGAAAGCGTGAAGCTTCTGCAGGACCCCCTCCATTGAGTGGGTCTGCAGTAAGAAGTTTCACAAGTTGCCGACCCTTGAGTTCTCTCCTCAAGTCTGTTGACAGTCCTGCACTCTCAGCCACTTCTAGGGCAGCAGAAACAGCTCCTTTCCCAGCTAATCTGAGTGCCAAGCCTTCAGGATCTTCCTTACACTCTTCCTCAACCTGACAGCTCCAGTAAAAGCATAAAGCAAAATAGAAGGTAACAATAATCAGAAAAACATTTAAAAATGAAAAAAGAAATTCTAGTAAATACTTCATTTTTTTTTTTTTTGAAAACATTGACTTTCCCTATTCCAATGAAAAAGAAGAGAGTTATTACCTCTTGCCAGCTGCTATAATGATCATCTGCGGTTAATATATGGTTGTACCTTTGCAAAGCCTTTCTCCTTTGCAAGACCTATGACCCAAAGAATAATGTCATTGCTGGGCAAATATGATAGCGAAAAACAAATCATATTGCTTGAAATATCAAACTTCATCAATGAACCAATAATTTAAATTCTGGAATTTAAGAGCAGTAACCAGACATTGTGTATAAAAACCAGTACCTCATTCCTGACTGGATCACTCTCAGGTAGGTGGCAGCTGCACATGGTGAGTACATCTAGAGCAGCATCAAGTTCCCATCTGTGCATATACCTGGAAGAGAGCTTCTGATTTGAGAAAAGGGTAATTTGCATTATTTATCTTGATTGTGAAAACAGATCCTATGAGTTCACATACTTGAGGGCAAGTCTAGCTGCCAGTTGTTTATCCTTCAATCGCAAGCAATACTGCCAGCTATTGCTCCAGATACGATGCCCCCCATAACCTTGAGGTCCAGAGAATGGATGGTCTTCTTCTCTGCGTTCAATGAGTAATTGAAGTAACTGGTTCGAGGCTCCATCACGTAAAAAGCGATCCGAAAGTGCAAGAGCATCCATTAATTTTCCTTCACCAATCAATCTGTGAGAAAGAGTAAAATAAGTCAAAATAAATACATAAATTAGAATATTTAAAAAAAAAATGGCAATAAGTTTGATTTGTTACTTCAATTTTCAGTCTACAGAAAAATACAACTGCCAGTACGTAAAGTTTTCAGCCCTAAAACAAGCTCCAAAATATATGGAGAAGAAAATGTTGGGAGAATTAGATGGGATTGGAATGGGCATGTATTACACTTACAACTAAGAAAGGAGATAGCTTTCTCTTTACCAAACTAGACTCACATAACCAGAAACGTTTTCCATAACATAAATTCTTAGAAACTACAAACAAGCCTTTTGAGAGCTTATGGAGTGTGGACAGCTTTCCAATTGTATTCTCACCCTAAGAAAACTGCTCGGTTTTGTTTATTAATTCTTTAATAGTACCAATAGCAACAAACAGGAATGTTCGCATGCAACAGCCACATAAAGAAAAGGCAAGGCAACTGCATGACAGATAAGACAGGGGAAGTGAGGGGAGGGGAGGTGGATGTACAAAAAAAAGTGTTAAAAGGTAATACCTCTCCACTGCTTTCTCATAAGGTTCTTCATTTTCCCAATCCAGGGAGAGAAAAGCTGTAGTGTCCAGTTCAAATGCGTCAGATTTTGAGGAATCCTCTTGTGGTTCAGGAGCTGAACCACCTTGACTGCCAAGGTCTGGCAAAGTAGTTGAAATAGTACTGCTACCAAAAGTGTCATCAACTTCTGACTCGGTATCACTATCTCGCTCACGAAATCTCTTAATAGCAACCCTTGTGTCGGCTTTAACCTCACCAGCATCAGCTTTTCGTCCAGATGTTACAGCAAACTCTGAAACTCGATGGAGGTTCGTTTGCATTTGTATCCACCGGTTTAAAGTGGGGAATCTGTTAACATTTACCAATTAAACTAGGGATTTAAGTAACATTATCATAATGTAAACGAGTTATACCAGTTCAATTGTCAAGCAATGGATATTACCTCTCAGATTGATCAAGAGCAAATTCATAAAATAGTCTGTCATTGTCAGGTTCCTGCAATGAACCATCATCCATGGAACCAGACATAGAAGAGTCACTGCCACTGTATAAGATACTCCTCCCAAAAACACATGCTAGCACAGCCCTCACTGGGGATATTTTAACGAGATGTTTTACAATATCCAACTGGAGGGGGTACAAAGGAATTCCAGGAGTTGCTGAGAAACTACGGTAGCAATTAGGCTTAGCTTCTTTGCAGGCTGGAGACAACACTTTATTCTCCGCATAACTCTTATGGAAGGTAGCAGCGACAGGAATGCAAGCCCATGCATGACCAGACCGAGGTGGATAAACAGGAGGTACACATGCTGAAATAACTTCATGGACAAAATCAGCACACATAATGTCAGCAACCTTGCCAGCTGCGTCAGTGCTGCCTCGGTCAAAGACTAAACGAGTTAGAAGCTGCAAAATAAAATAGTTAAGCATAAGCATATATGACATAAGTGCAGTTGAAATTGCATGCTCAGGTTCAAATCAACTCTCAACAGCAGAATTTTAAGAAAAATGACAATTGGTTTCAATGCCAATCTATGCATTCAACAGATATTGTAGGCTTACAGCACCTAAAAATCAAAGAGTAAGGAAATTCTTTTCACTTAGGGAAAAATATGTAACAAATCTCAATAACAGTAAATCAGATTAAAATATTGGCTAATTCCTTAAAAAATTACATCACATAATGCTGCATAGTGGGATTCCCTACAACTAATACAGCCAAATCTTAGCGTTCACTAGAAGGCCTTTTCCACTTCCTTTTTCCAAACAACCTCTTCTTATTCAATTACCATTGTTGATGGATCAATGGTACCCAACAACTTTGCATGTCCTTGAATTCAAATTTACTATGTGCTCAACTATTTTTCAGTACAAATGAATACATAAAAAGAACAAAAAAGGTGACACCATTCACCTCTCAGAACATATGTTATGGAGGTCAGCCAGATGGGAATAAATTGAACGATTTGCGCGGTGAATTCTAGTCTCCACTAAAATTTATAGTAAATGTTCCCATGAGGTGCTCATGAACAAATCTACCAGGTTCAGAATTTGTGTGATGTATGAATGTCTATTGGCCTGAAAAGCAGTCACCACATAGTACTAACCTCACATATTGTAAGAGTTCTTCCTAATGTTCAAAACACTTGAATGTTGCAAACTTAATAATATTTCATAAAGATTCACAAAACTACTCCACCTGTCAACCAATCAAAACTCGACTGAAATTTTTATTTTATAAACACTACATGCAAGCCAAAGATCAAAATAAATGCATTGACAGAAATAAAATGATATCAGATGAAGATGATCAACAGCTTACATCTTTAGGCCACTCATAAACCAGTGAGAAAAAGTTGAAATCATGAGTTGTATCAGTGCCATCAACTATGTCACCAATTGCAGCAATATGGAGAATAAATTGTGAAAGATACGTTGTAGGCTTAGCACTCAAAGGACCAAACAATCTCTTCCCTGTATCTTTTATATCATAACCAACAGGCTGCATGCTAGTTTCTCCACCAGCAGAACTTTTGGGTGTCTGTTTTGCAACTTTTAACCCAAGTCCAAGAACCCCTTCCTTGTCAAAGTGAGACAAGAGTTTACGCTCCGCATATGGGTTGTCACCTTTTACTATATTTACCTCTGTTTCTTCATCAGCAATAGCTCTTGCAAGATTATGAAGCTTACCTAAGATTTTATGTGAAAATGATTATCAGAATCACATTGAAAATCTTCCCAGTATGATAAAAGCAAAAACGCATAAATCCTCCTCCCACAAAATGTCATAAAGAATAGGATACCACTCAGAAACTGTCGCTTCCCCCTGTGAGCATCTTCAATCATCTGATGCAAAATAGCAAGAGTACGTTCTCTTTGCCCCTGCCGGAGCAACTCCTTTGATGACGATATAATAATCTCCCCAGCCAGAAATGCCTGGAGGCCAGGACCATCACCCTAGAACAATAAATCAAATCATGGGATCAACAATAAAACATTCAATCAGAATATCATATACCAAGCGATCCTGATGAAGAGAAGGAGGATAATAAAGCAGCTGCATTGACCCTTTTTCACATCTCAAGCATTGAATAAGTGAAGCGACTAGTCAATAAAAGTAACTTTATGGGTAAAATTAGTTCAACAATTTCCCACTATTTTCCCTCCCTCAAAGAACTTAAAATTTTTTATTTTAAAAGTACAATTCACTCAACCGTTTTCCGTCCCTTAAAGATCTCCCACACTTTACCTTCTCACAGTCAGAAGTATCAAAATAACAAGTTGGTTTCATACACTAGAAGTCAAGAATAGGTTTTCTATGAGAAAAAGCTCCGTAGAAAGCATTTCTTTCATTTTCTTTTGCATTGAAATAGGGCATCTTTAGAAAGCATTTTATTCTCATCAGCAGTGATGACTGAAAATTGCTAAACAAAAGAACTAGACCGTGGTCCGTCTAGACTTCCCTGTCTTAGCAGGAGCATTTTAATCTTTTATAAATGGACTGAAGGAAAATTTATGAGGGAAGGCATGAAAGCTAAAACAAAAAATGAAGAAAAACTTCCTCCTGAAAACGCTCCATGTTATAATGGTCCTCATACAAGTTTTCAGCTTTAGCTAGCATCTGGTTCATTTGCAGAGAGAAGATAAAATAATTTTGAAAGAAAAGAAAAGATGAAAGAGCAAAACAATGGATAAATTAATTTCCAGATCTTATTGTGGGCAAGCGCTATAAAAATGAGAATCAATCAAGTATGATCAAGACACATCTTGCTTGTGATAACTGTTGATCTAGTAAGTGAACTTACTTGTTCCAAGAATTCATGTAGACGCTTGAGAACACGTCGTGATACAGAAATAATTCCCACTTCAAGAATCTGATCCCAGTAAGTCGAGCCTATCTTTGGAGATGCTCCTGGATATATCTCAGATAACATAACTTGAGCCTGCAACATGGCCAACGTAAGAGCGAAACTAAGCCATTATTCTTGGTACATGAACTGGGACCAAAATGCCCAAAGAGAGAAAGTTTTAGAGAACAATATGCATGCAGCAAAATTAGAGAGATAAGATGCATTTCAGTGGTTGGACATCCCCAAAAACGACGCTTTCATGGGTGCTTGCTACCATGACTTAAGTTGTGGTAATATCAGTTTCGGTTACATAAAAGGGGGTGTAATTACCAATTTGTAAGCAACATATTATACTTTTGTATTGTAAAACATGTAAAATTATCTTACTCAATTTTTTAAATTTTATTTAGGATTATGTAGCGAAGTCACCATAATTGTGGTATGTGAAATGATTATATGATTCACCTTTTTAATGCATATTCTTGAAAAAGAACATATAAGCCCTGTGACAAAACCAACCATGTTGACAGTAAAGATAAGGATGGAAAAGCTTTGATGGAACTCAAGGCCTCTTGCTTGGTAAGGATGGAAAAGCTTTGATGGAACTCAAGGCCTCTTGCTTGGCTTCGACAGATGCATCATTTTCCTCCTAAAAGCCCTAACAGCCCGGAGAACACAAAAAGGCCAGGAAGCATCAGTCAGATCCCTAAAATTTCTACTCCTAGCAGAAGAGCCTTCCTCTATAGGGGCGCTAGCGCTTTACTAATAGAATATCATATCAAGTAAAGGGGTCTAAAAAACATTAGATAAGAGGCTGATACTCTAGGCTTGCTTCACTTCTTCAAGTTCCGCGCCCCTTATCCCACAGTATAACAAGGATATCATAGGCAACTGGTTTCATCCTTACTAATGCTCCAAAGAAAATTTAAAAAATAATGATTTCTATTTAGGCCAGACCAGCTACAAATTTGAGAAGTTAATGAAGTTAAATCACAAGTGTGGTGAGAGGAAAGGGGGATCTCAATACCATGGGTGCGCAACTAAGACATTGCAAATGTTGCTCAAAACCAGAAAGAGAGAAGTGCAGAACATAGGGTTAAAGTAGCAGGAATTACAAACTTCAAGTTCATACATATGTAAGCACTACCTGATCCAGGAGTTGTTGAGACATACGTGCCGACCTCGCAGAAGTTGCAGCAACATCAATGCATAAAAGAATCTGAAAGCACACAATAACATCCCTGCCTTAAATAGCCCTCTTACTTGAATTGAGAAACATGGAGTGCAAGTTTTACAATTAGAAGTGCTTACTGCAGCCAAAGAACCCAATTGGGATCGTAAAGAAGAAAAATCTAGGTCTTGCACTGCTGAAGTCCCATCCACAGCACGAGACACTGCATCTTCTACCTGGTAAAAAGAAACGACACAGAAATTTAGTTGAGACCGACTGCAGTGTGAAAGTTACAAAAAATTCTGATAACCTGAAATTTGAATGTAAAGTTCCTTGTCAACAGAAATAGCTAGGTTGAATACATGATCAGATTAAACAACAGGTAGATGGGAAAAATTCAATGTTTACAGATACTGTAATCATTTATTAAAACATAAAAGCAAATGGTAATGGACTGACCAATCTGGATTCAGACGCTCTTCTAACAGCACCGTCAACCCATTCAGCCAATTCAAGGGTAGCTCTATCTTCTGCTGATAAAGAAAATCGATGAACTGCCTCTTCACCAATGTCATACTTCGCTCTTTGCATGCAACTGCAATATAAAATGCCATCAATGACAACACACTCGCATCAATTCAAAGTGAAGATATAAAGGTTCCTGTAACAAAATAAATGGCATATCCTCTATGTTTGATATAATATACACAATCTTTCCATTACATATAATCTACTATTACATGACATCTAATTAGGGCAGCGATGACTTAGTCCAGCCCTTGTCAGCGGTCAAAACATTAGCTGTCACAAGATGGAAGGTGCAAAAAACAAAGCATTCCCCTGCCATAGTGCAGTAAGTCATCATACTTCAACATTGCACAGCAAACATGTTGCAGATAAACCACAAGTGTGAACTAGTTGATATTTGCATACTAGAATGAATTGTCAGAAAAAGGATATATCAAACTTACAGGTTAAGCAGCTTGGATGGGGCTGCACGTAGGACAGTCAGCGCCTCCTTCCATCCCCATTGGCACTCAGATAATGGTAGAAGACGTTGCAAAACTGACAACCGCCACTGCCAATCCTCAATGAAATCTCTAGCTATTGATATTCTCCACTCTAAGGCCTGTCTTCCATCTATACTCATACCATCATTTGGTGTATGCTCTTCAATCAAGCCTGGTGGAAGATTGCGATGTAGAATATCAAGTAGCAATCCTGTGAAAGAAATAACCATTTCTTTCCCTCCTTCACAAAAAGTGACATCAGTATGGTCCCAAGCACATGTGGAGGATGATTCAGAATTGCTCCCTGGTGAGGCACAATGCGTCAAATTGAGAGAGATATCATCCATATGTAAAAGTGAAATTATAACATTCACCATCAATATCTGCATCATTGAATAAAATCAATGTTATGTAAATGTTCCAAAATAAACAGTACGGAGGAAAGAACTAAATTTAGACATCTGACATCATTGCCTACTAAGTACATGATTGGATAAAAACGTAGCAAGGCAAACTTAAAGGGGTGACACAAAATAAGTTCTGTTATATTGTTGCCAGCTTTCTAGGGAAACACTCAGATCAATTCATAATCTAAAAAAAAAATTGCAGGTAAGAATAGTCTAAGATTTTCTGTTATATCAAACCCAACACAAACTGCAAGCAGATAACCTTGCGTGGAATATTGGTTATAGCCTCCAAGTGGTTCCTCAGGTCTTTCAAGTGGCAAAGAGCCACTTGATGATGACTCTGTCTTTCATCAGTCGTACACCTCTCCATCACTCCCAATGCAAGAACAGTTGATTCCAGAGCATAACGCATGTGCATTAGTTCAATATCTTGCATTCTATCAAAAACACACAGACAAAAGAAAAATGGAATCAGCATAATGAAAATAAGAAATCCTAATTTGACAAGAAGAATATGCTAGGACAAAGAAGCAATTGTAACAAGGAATTGGGAACATATCACATGCAGGCTTGGGCCTTCCAAGTGCCCACATAGCAAATAATTACCATATGTAATGTTAAGGTCCTTAAGTTTTGAAGCTAATGACAATCATCGAAATTTACAATGCCCAAAGACCATGAAGAAATCAAACCAGCCTATCAAAGAGTAGTATAATTATTTTAAAAGAATTATAAAGGTCCAGCTAAAGTACCAAGAGGTTCTGTCTGATAGACTGGGTGAGTGAATATTGAACACTAGAACCACCAATCACAAAGCAAATTCTAAGCATACAGCAGCCTAGCAAGTCAACTAAAATGCCATGTATAGTGAAAACAACCATCCACACAGCACTCCTCAGCATAACAGATAAGTTTCCAAGCGTTTCCAAACTTGCATAACCTAAAGTAGGAAAGATACAGAATAAAATGGGCACACACACCTTTTCCAGGCTGCTATGTCAGAACAAATTGGCTGCATGCTAATTAATTCAATAGCATCCTGAAACTTCATGGTTGGAACAACATCAAACAATACCTGCAAAAAGGCAACAAAAAGAGTAAAAAAAAAATCTTTACATTTATATATGAAACTCTACTTGAACGCCACTGACAGCTGAAATTTTTTCCACCTTCACAATAATCACTCAAAAGAAAAGAAGGCAAAGTTCGACTTTTGTTACAATTCCCAAAATAAAACATTTCATCAAAGCATGTATAAATCAAGAAAACTATCTATATAACCAATAAAACAGGCAAAAACAAACATGATTGTGTAAACGCGGACTCCTTCCTGAAAGATGACACTATGACACCATTCAATACCAAAGCAGTTACCACAAACTCGTCTTCTTTGAGCACAAATTTCAGTGTGAAAAATTAATAATTGTATTGACAAATTCTATAACCAAACATGTCCATGAATTTTGCAAAGGACACCTTATGTGAACGCAACCATATAAGTGCAGGAGACTTACGCGAAGAGGGCTTTGAACAGAAAGTCTTTCCAGCACAAAGTTTTCAACAAAACGTTCTGAATGATTATCTTCGCTTGCAGAAATTATTTGTTGGTTTCCAGACAACAACAGTGATGACTTTGAATTCCATGATTGACCAGAATTGACACAAGAAACAAAAGAGGCAAGATCAAGCTGATAACATAATGAATCACATAGATGCTCCACGCAAGACATCTGTCAAAACAACGAGAACAAAAAAGAGGGAATTACATATTCAACTCTTCCTTTGGACAAACAAAACCATTATGTAAAAGATTTGGAAACAGAAGAAGAAATTACCTCATCCAATTGATTACCATATGTTGCAGACTCTTCTAGTCGAAGTATTTGCGACTTCCTGCTTGTCCAGAGAAGTTGCATTAATTTCCTCCGAGCAGTTGTTTTACCTGCCAACAGATCCCAACCCATGGCAGCTACTAGGGGCCTAAGCCGTGGAAACAGCGTGAGAAACTGCAACATGAATGAAAAAGATGAGATTTTCTAACAACATTTTCAATTTGTGTAATACTGAAATGTCATTTTCAATTTGAGTAATAACGAAATTTCAAACTCGCATGTTCAATTTAGATGCAAAAGTGAAACCTACATAGCTAGCTTCTTGAAGCTGCTCCCTCTTGACAGCCGAGAGGGCTGTATCCATGAAGCATTCAAGTATATGTACTTCTGAAACACGAGCATAGTGGTACATCTCTCTCATGCAAATACTGACAGCCCTACTCAAGGAAAAAGATGGGTCATTTGAATCTTCATCCAGTTTCATTTCCATAAGATACCCCTGAAAGTGCTCTAAAGGGAGTGGAATCTGTTTGTCAGCATGTGCTCGAGACATCTCAATCTCTTGACGGAGCAAGTCATCCTGGATAACCTGCACAAAACCACATTGGACAATCAACACACCTGATCACAGAGCATTCCATAATAATATTAGATAAGTTCGAATTTCATGAAATCAAACAACATATTCCCTTACAAGGACAGTAGATGATAATCATTAATCTTTTCTATTGAAAAAATTGAGCCATGTAATTTCTTAGCAAAATCAAGTGCATCCTTTACAGCTTCTATTGGTGTAACTAATATTATAAAATCCAAACTACCTAAGGGACCCTTTGAGACTATTTTTTTTGTCATATGGAATCCCGCACAGACTTTGCCTAAGTTTGGACTTTTGAAAGGAAATGTTTCAGTAGAGAGTGGAAGCTCCAAAGTTTTTACAAGACAACTGAGATTAGAAATTGCATTCAATTCATTAACCAGGTTTTATGGTTTCCCCTGCAAACCACCAACAATTAAGCAATCCCAAAATCTTTAAACAAAAGTGTTCTGAGCATTGCCTGAATCATTTCAACAAGATGTCTACAATTCGATGAAAGAGCCTCTTCATAGATCCGAAGCAATTTTTCTTGCATGTCATGCCATGAGGTTCCATATCCTTTCCTTGTTGACAAAACCCTCACAAGGAGATCTTGCAGCACAATGCTATAAAGAAACACAAAACGGAAGGCAATAATTATTCAGAAGAGAAAATGCATACAGCATGCAACACCTTTTATTTGATTCCCTCAAGCTCAAAAAGTTCAAGAAGAATATCAGAAATTTATGGTAGTGATAACTCGTCAGAAAGAGTTTGTATAAGAATTTGGGTGCATGATACCAGAATACATCAGGAAAAAAAAGGTGACAGCAGTGGCAGCAAGACAAGTTCATTGCTGTCCTTCAACAAATGAAAGGCAGTAGAGCAGGCATAAAAGAGAGGCAATCCTGTGAGCAATGGTAGAGACTGGGCACAGGCAAGGTGGCCCCAACTCACGAAAGTTTCAGGGACGCTAAATATAATATCTAGTACCACCCTCTTCCTCATCCCCAAAATTTAATCACAGACCTCTTCCCTTTCTTAGGCACTGTTTGAAAAACAAAATTCCCACAACTGCCTATGGGGAGGAAGAAAACCTCAAGCTAAAATTTAAAATTTAGAAGGAACTTCAAGGAAACAAAGAAAAAACAATCACACTTAAAGCATCTTTGATAGCCCTGACTTTAGATTTATATAGCTATTCCGTCCCTGCAATGCCCTTAATATTAAGCTCCAACACGACAAACGACACAAAACAAGGAGGGAATGCTTTCCAAGTCATCTCAAGTAGACAGCCCCATAACTACTAAAAAAATGCAACTTTTGCACTGGCAACATACATGTATCTTACATACAAAGGTAGCTGATATAACCCATGTTGGTATAATACTTTGATTACTTTCAACTCATGCAAATGACTACTGAAAACATGTAAGACCCCAATTTGGAAGGAGACAATTAAAAACATGCCTAAGGAATCCTAGAGAATAATATTGAAGGTGTTTCCTTCCCTTGAACAAGCTAATCCAAAAGCATAACCATATTAATAACAGCTTTACGCATTAAACAACTGATTCCAAAACCAGCAGTAACCAGTCGAAAACCCAACAACACTCGCCTATCACTACCACAACATTTCATTTCAAATAACAGAAACCCAAAAATGCACATACCGATACTCACTCTCCTCCAGGCCACGATCGAGATGCAGAAAGCGGATATGTGAAAATACTCCTTCATCTCCCTCTTTTGAACACTCCTTCATTGCATCCAAATGCGCTAACTGCACACACTTTCTAATCAAATCAAACAACTCCACACCTTCCTCCTCCACTTTCTCACTCTCCTCCCCCCTCACCGTTATCTCCATACCTGAATTCTCATTCTCAACCTTCATCCCCTTCATTTGGCTCTCTACATTCCAACACAACGCATCAAAAACATCCGCATTATCCAAAATCACCTTCCTCAAACACATCATCTCCCCTTCCTCAATTGCCACAACACCACCGGAACTGGAACCCTCCCCTCTCCCACTCCCTCCCACTTCATTCCCGTCCAAATCCACATCTCCCTTCAATCTCTTCACACCAAACTCCAAAACCTTATCCAAAACCTCTAACTCACCACTCCCATCCTTCAAACCCTCAAAATTATCTAAAAACCCCTCCTCCTC
>Ga0307511_10000971_pt1 | contig 30416 bp, 24 predicted proteins | sample 13_EM_MG_FD_200266 | JGI IMG/M metagenome (GOLD analysis project Ga0307511, IMG submission 200266) | Populus trichocarpa ectomycorrhiza microbial communities from riparian zone in the Pacific Northwest, United States - 13_EM | ecosystem: Host-associated > Plants > Roots > Unclassified | place... | reverse complement strand
CACCCTGGGGTGTGGCGGTTCGTGAAAAGGCGCCACACCCTGGGGTGTGGCGGTTCGTGAAAAGGCGCCACACCCGAGGGGCGTGACGCCTTCTACTTTCTACTGCTGGGGTGCTGCGGGCTTGGTCGCCGGGCGGAGACCCGGCGCTTTTACCCGGCGACATCAACCCGGGCTTTACCCGGGCAAGGCGCCGTGCTTAGCGCCAGCCGCCGTGATGATGATGGCGGTAGCCGGGGCTGTAGTAGGCGCTGGGGCCGTAGTAGCCGGGGCCATAGTAGACCGGGGCCGGCACGGCGTACACCGGCGCCGGGCGGTACACCACCGGGGGCGGTGCGTAGTAGGGCTGCGGCTGCACGTAGACCGGCGCGGGCGCGACATACACGGGGGCGGGCACGCCGATCGACAGGCCGAAGGAAATATGGTCACGGGCCATGGCGCTGGTGCTGCCCAGGGCTGCGAGGGTGATACCGGCGGCGGCGAGAATCTTGTAAGCGGTTTTCATGATGAGGTCTCCTGCTTCGGGTTATCGGGCCTTGAACTTCGTATCCGTGTTGCAGAGTGCCCGTCTCTCTATGACACCCATTCTGCGCCGGGTTCTTGTCTCATGCAGTAAGCGTATGTAAGCGATTTACATGTTTGAAACACTTTTGTTACAAACACCGTCGCCAAACGTGACTTTTTTCACCTTTCGGCAACAGTCGGTTTGACAGACATTTTTCTCCCGCGTAAATTGAGGCCATCGCAGGAGTTGATCCAGCGACTTTTTGGGGGATTCCCAGATGTCACAAATGTCTCGCAAGTTCGAGTACGCCGTACTCATTGGGCGCTTCCAGCCCGTCCACTTCGGCCACCAACGCCTGATCGAACACTGCCTGCGCATCGCGGAGCGGGTGATCGTGGTCGTCGGTTCCGACCTGTTGCCGCGCAGCTTCAAGAACCCGTTCACGCGCGAAGAGCGCGAGCGCATGATCCGCGGCATCCTGCGCAACCCCGAGCAGGGGCGTTTGTCGATCGTCGGCGTGCCCGACTCGCCGTATCACGACCAGATCTGGATCGCCTCGATCGGCGACGCGGTGGGCGACCTGATCGTCAAGGACGACCGCGACCCGGCCAAGGCAAAGGTGGCGCTGGTCGGCCATCAGAAGGACGCCACCAGTTACTACCTGAAGATGTTCCCGCGCTGGGAGTTCGTCGGCGTGGAAAACGTCGAGAGCCTGAACGCGACCGATATCCGCGAACTGTTCTTCGACCCGGAGCGCGTCGGCCAACTTTCCCCCGCCGCGCTGCCGGACAGCACGGCCGCTTTCCTTGACCAGTTCCGCAAGACTTCGCACTACGGGCATCTCTCCGAGGAACGCGGTTTTCTCAAGGATTACGCGGAGAAGTACCGCTACGCCGGCAGCGAATTCCCGCCGATTTTTTCCACCGTCGATGCGGTGGTGGTGGAGGTCGGCTATATCCTGCTGGTGCAGCGGCGCGATCACCCCGGCCGCGGCCTGTGGGCGCTGCCGGGCGGTTTCGTCGGGCAGAAGGAGTGGCTGGAGGATGCGGCGGTGCGCGAGTTGCGCGAAGAGACGCGCCTGAAAGTTCCCGGCCCGGTACTGCACGGCTCGGTCAAGGGCCGCCATGTGTTCGACGCGCCGGACCGCTCGCAGCGCGGCCGCACCGTCACCCATGCGTTCTATTTCGAGCTGCCGCACAACCAGTTCGCCGGCCTGCCGGCGGTCAAGGGCGACGACGACGCGGCGCAGGCGAAGTGGGTGCCGGTCGGCGAATTTCTCGACATGCGCGAGCAGATGTACGAAGACCACTATTTCATCGCCACGCATTTTCTCGGCGCCGCCGCAAACCGATAACAATCCGTTCACACTGCGCTGGTTGAATCAGCGCTTTTGACTAACGGCGCGGGGCTGACCCGCGCCACCATGAGAGGAGCTCTCATCATGCTGAAACCCCAACTCAATTCCATCGCCGGCAATCTTCTTCTGCGCACCGACAGCTACAAGGCGTCGCACTGGCTGCAGTACCCGCCCGGCACGCGCCGCGTGTTCAGCTACATCGAGGCGCGCGGCGGCCTGTTCACCCACAGCCTGTTCTTCGGCCTGCAGGCTTACCTGGCCGAGTACCTGAGCAAGCCGGTCACCAATGCCGACGTCGACCAGGCCGAGGCCTTTTTCAAGGGGCACGGCGAGCCCTTCAACGCGGACGGCTGGCGCGCGCTGATCGCCAGGCACAACGGGCGGATGCCGCTGCGCATCCGCGCCGTGCCCGAAGGCGCGGTGATCCCGGTGTCGAACGTGCTGGCGACGGTGGAGAACACCGACCCGGAATTCTTCTGGCTCACCAGCTATCTCGAGACCGAGCTGCTGCGCGCCGTCTGGTACCCGACCACGGTGGCCACGGTCTCGGCGCACGCCAAGCAGACCATCCGCCGCTACCTCACCGCAACCTGCGACAATCCCGAAGCCGAGCTGCCGTTCAAGCTGCACGACTTCGGCGCGCGCGGCGTCTCCAGCCTGGAGTCGGCGGCCCTGGGCGGCATGGCCCACCTGGTCAATTTCATGGGCTCGGACACGGTCACCGGCGTGCTCGCCGCCAACCAGTATTACGACTGCGACATGGCGGGCTTCTCGATCCCCGCCGCCGAACACTCGACCATCACCGGCTGGGGCCGCGAGAACGAGGGGCAGGCCTACGGCAACATGCTCAAGCAGTTCGGCAAGCCCGGCGGCCTGTTCGCGGTGGTCTCCGACAGCTACGACATTTTCAACGCCTGCGAGAACCTGTGGGGCGGCGAGCTGCGCGAGCAGGTGAAAAAAAGCGGCGCCACCCTCGTGGTGCGCCCCGACTCCGGCGACCCCGCCGAGACCGTGCTCAAGGTGGCGAACATCCTCGCCGCCAAGTTCGGCGCCACGCCCAACCAGAAGGGCTTCCTGGTGCTCAACAACGTACGCATCATCCAGGGCGACGGGGTGAACCTGGACAGCCTGCGCCTGTGCCTCTCCAACCTGTACCACAACGGCTACTCGGCGGAGAACCTCGCCTTCGGCATGGGCGGCGGCCTGTTGCAGCAGGTCAACCGCGACACCATGCAATGGGCGATGAAGTGTTCGGCCATCGAGGTGGAAGGGCAGTGGCGCGACGTGTACAAGGATCCGGTGGGCGATGCCGGCAAGCGCTCCAAGCGCGGCCGGCTGGAACTGGTGCGCGACCGCGACAGCTACCGCACCGAGCGCGTCGAAGCCGGGTACGACGGGCGGCACGCCGGCGCGGTGCTGGAGACGGTGTTCGAGGATGGGGTGATCACGCGCAATACCAACTTCGCGGAAGTGCGCAGTCGCGCGGATATCGGCATGCGGGCGGTGCCGGAGTCGTACCTTCCCCTTTAAACATCGGGCAAAAGCACACCCCTGCTTTTGCCCGGCCTGTATAGGAAAAATCGCTGGCCGCAGTTACGTAAATGCGCAGTCGATTTTCCGGGAAGAAAAGGCGACGAAGAGAAACGCCGGGATCTCCCGGCGTTCTTGTTTTTTTTTTTGGCGAGCTACGCCTGGCGACAGAAGGCCCGAACGCTACCAGCCCGAGAAGCGCGGCCACACTGCTGCCACCTGTTGTGCATTGCCTCCCTCGATCACGTGGTAGCGGTCATGCTGCGCCCCGGTGGCGCAGGCGTGGTTGGGCAGGATGCGCAGCATCGTGCCCACCGCCAGCATGGGCGTCTTGGCCGGGTCGCCGGAACGGTGCGCGATCACGCCGTGTTCCTGGTTGGCCTCCAGCATGATCAGGCCTTCGATCGGCTTGCCGTCCACATCGCAGACCACGCCGTAGCCCTGGTCCACCGGTTGTTTGGAAGTGCCGCGGTCGCGCGACATCGCCATCCAGCCGGCGTCGGTGATGATCCAGCCGCGGTCGCGCTGGTGGCCCAGCACCGTGGTGAGCACGGAGAGGGCGATGTCGTCCTGCTTGCACACTTCGATGCCGGCCATCACCAGGTCGAAGAACACGAACACACCGGCGCGCACTTCGGTGACACCGGTGAAATCCTCCGCGTAGGTCGCGGTCGGCGTGGAGCCGACGCTGACCATCGGGCAGGGCAGCCCCGCTTCGCGCAGCTGCTTCGCGCAATGCACGGCGAGGCTGCGCTCCTGCCCGGCCATCTTGCGGATCGCCTCGATCGAGCGGCAGTTGTATGACTCGCCGGCGTGGGTGATGATGCCCATCAGCGCCGCGCCACCTGCGTGCAGCAGCCCGCCGATGGCCGCCAGTTCCGGCGCATCCGGCTTGACCCCGGAGCGGTGCCCGTCGCAGTCGATCTCGATCAGCACCTTGAAACGCGCCTTTTCCTGTTTGCCTTTGGCGACTACCGCTTGCGCCGCCGCCTCGTTGTCGAGGATGATCTTGACGTCCGCCCCGGCGCGCATCAGGCGCAGCACGTGGTCCAGCTTGTTCGGCGTGATGCCCACCGCGTAGAGGATGTCGGTGATGCCGTGGCTGAAGAAGTACTCGGCCTCCTTCAGCGTGGAGACGGTGATCGGGCCTTGCGGCGTAGCGAGCATGCGCTTGACCACGTCGATCGCCTTCGGCGTCTTCACGTGCGGGCGGAACGCGACTCCCAGCGAAGCGAGGTGCTCGCGCATGCGCGCGATGTTGCGGTCCATCTTCGCCTGGTCCAGCACCAGGGCGGGGGTTTCGATCTCGGCGAGCTGCATGGGAGGCATCAGTCCAGGTATTGTTGTTTGGATTTGAGCAGCGGCACCAGCCGGCCCATGTCGGATGATACAAAGTTCGCAAGACCCTGGGGCTGCGCCTCCTCGCGCGTCGGCAGGGTGATGCCCAGTTCCTCCAGCGTCCTGCGGAATTCGGGGTCGGCGAGGCTTTTCGCCACCGCGCCGCCGAGCTTGCCGACGATCTCGGGCGGTGTGCCCCTGGGCGCGAACAGGCCGTTCCAGGCACGCGCGTTCAGGTTCGGGTAGCCGTTCGCCGCCGCCGTCGGCACCTCGGGCAGCACCGGCGAGGGCTCGCGCGTGAGCACCGCGAGCGCCTTGATGCGCCCGCTTCTGAGCTGCGGCAGCACCGTGGTGGTCTGGTCGCACAGGAAGTCGATCTGCCCGCCGAGCAGGTCGTTCATCGCCGGGGCCACGCCCTTGTAGGGGACGTGGACGATGTCGGTGCCCATCTCGGCCATCAGGAGCAGGCAGCCCATGTGCGAAATCGAGCCCGCGCCCGCGCTGCCGTAGGAGAGTTTGCCCGTATTGGTCCTGGCGTAGTCGACGAACTCGCGGAAGGTCTTCGCCGGCAGCGCCTGTTTGGCGACCAGCACCAGCGGTGCGGTACCGAGCAGGGCGACGGGCTCGAAGTCTTTTTGCGGGTCGTAGCCGGGATTGCGGTACAGCGCCATGTTGGCGGCGTGGGTGCCGATGGTGCCGAAGGCGAGCGTGTAGCCGTCCGCCGGGGCGCGCGCCACCTTGGCGGTGCCGATGGTGCCGCCGGCCCCGCCGATGTTCTCCACCACCATGCTGCCGGAAAGGGCCGTGCCCATCGATTGCGCGTAGCGCCGCGCCAGCACGTCGCTCGGGCCGCCGGCGGGGAAGGGCACCACCAGGGTGATCGGGCGCGCGGGCCAGGCTTGCGCATGCGCGAGGGCAGGCAGGCACATGGCGCAGAGCAGGAGCAGTCGTTTCATCGAGGACTCGCGGGTAACGGGAAAAGCGGGAACAGGGCGGAAGAGTCAGGCGCGCAGCGCCAGCGCGGGCAGCGCGGCGAGGTCGGGCGATTGCAGCAGCGGCGCCGGCGCGCCGGCGGGCGCGGCCAGGCCGATGCGGTTGTGCCAATAGGTATCCAGCCCGCAGGCGGCGGTGCCGAACAGGTCGTAGCCGGAACCGGCGACGAACAGCACCGCTGATGCGGGCAGGCCGAGGTCGCCCAGTGCCAGCTGGTAGGGATGCGGGTCCGGCTTGTAATAGCCGGCGCGCTCGGAGGTGACGATCACATCAAAACGCACACCCACGCATTCGGCCGCGATGCGCCCGAGGCGCTCCGAGCAGTTCGTCACCACACCCAGGCGATGCGTCGCTTCCAGGCTGCGCAGGGTCCCGGTGACGCCGGACCACGGGCTCAGGGTTTGCCAGGCCGTTTCCAGGCGTATCGGGCCGCCTGCGTCCACACCGGTGGCGGCGGCCGCTTCGCCGACCAGGGCTTCATAGGGACGATAGGCGCCGCAGCCGTAAGTGAGCTTCAGGTATTCGGCACGCCAGGCGCGGCCGCGCTCCGGGCTGCCGGCGGCTTTGTCCCACACCGTCCATGAATCGAGCAAGGCGGTGAGCAAGTCGAACAGCACGGCCTGGTAACGGCGGGACATGGCGGGATCGGGGAGGCAAGTGGTGATACCCAGTCTACCCGCCGCAGCCTGCGCCGTGATTTAATCCGCATGAACCATTCATTTAGCCAGACTTAATGATGAAACCCGTGCCCGACCCGGCAGTCTTTCTGGCCATCGTCAAATACGGCAGCCTCGCCGCGGCGGCGCGTGCCCTGGATGTGACGCCGTCGGCCGTCACCCAGCGCTTGCAGGCGCTCGAAGCCGCCTTGGGCGTGCGCCTTCTGGATCGCGGCACGCGCAGGATGCGCCTGACCGATGAGGGCGAGCTGTTTCACGCCGAGGCGGCACGCCTGGCGAGCGACTACGAGGAACTGATCGATACCCTGCAATCGCGCCGCTCCCTGGTGCGCGGCCATTTGCGGGTGCACGGGCCGCTCGGCTTCGGGCGGCGCTACCTCGCCCCGCTCGCGGCGCGCTTTCACACCGCGCACCCGCAGGTGGAAGTCGCGCTCACCCTGTCGGACCGCCGCATCGACCCGGACAGCGCCGCCTTTGACGTGGTCGTGCACATCGGCGCCCTGCCGGACTCCTCGAAAGTGGGCTACCGCATCGCGCCCAACGAGCGCTGGCTGTGCGCTTCTCCGGCCTACCTGCAAAAATCGCCGCCGCTGAACACGCCGGAGGATCTCGCCGCCCACGCCTGCCTGGTGCTGCGCGAGAACGACGAGGACGTCAGCCTGTGGCGCTTCAAGGCACGCCAGGCCGAGCGCGCGGTGCGCGTGCAGCCGCAGCTCACCTCGAACGACGGCGAGGTGATCAAGCAATGGGCGCTGCTCGGCAAGGGGGTGATGCTGCGCTCGGAATGGGACGTGGCCGCCGAAGTGGCCAGCGGGCGGCTCAACCGCCTGCTGCCGCAATGGCGCCAGAGCGCCGCCGACGTGATGGCGCTGGTGCCGCAGCGGCGCGGCATGTCGGCCCGGGTGAAGGCGTTCCTTGATATTCTGGGTACGCAGTTCCGGCCCCTGCCGCCATGGCGGCGCCAATAACGGGCCTTGGCGGCGCCGGTTCGGCCGGATGCGGCTGCTACTTGCGCGGCACCGCCAGCAGCAGCACCAGGTAACCGCTGACCGCCGCCAGCAGCGAGCCGGCAATCACCCCCAGGCGCAACTGCGTGGCGTACTGCGCCGCGCCAGCCGGGAAGGCGAGGTTGCCGATGAACAGGCTCATGGTGAAGCCGATGCCCCCGAGCAGGGCGATGCCGAGGATGGACAGCCAGTTCGCGCCTTCCGGCAGGGGGGCGCGAATCACCTTGAGCAGCAGCCAGCAGCAGCCGAAAATGCCCACCGCCTTGCCGATGAACAGGCCGGCCATGATGCCGAGCGGAATCGGCGCCAGCAGGTCGGCCGGCTGCATGCCGGCGAACGAGACGCCCGCGTTGGCCAGGGCGAACACCGGCAGGATGCCGAAGGCCACCCAGGGGTGCAGCCCATGTTCGAGCTTGAGCAGCGGCACCTCGTTCTCGCCCTGCGCCGGCACGCGCAGGGGAATGGCGAAGGCCAGCGCCACGCCGGCCAGGGTCGCGTGCACGCCCGACTTGAGTACGAAGAACCACAGCACCGCGCCGAGCAGCAGATAGGGCGCGAGACTGGTGACACCCGCGCGGTTGATCAGGTAGAGCACCACGCCCGCCACCGCCGCGCCGCCCAGCATCAGCGGCGCCAGGTGGTCGGTGTAGAACAGTGCGATCACCACGATGGCGCCGAGGTCGTCGATGATCGCCAGGGCGGTGAGGAATATCTTGAGCGAGGCCGGCACGCGGCTGCCCAGCAGGGTCAGCACACCAAGGGAGAAGGCGATGTCGGTGGCGGCGGGGATGGCCCAGCCGCGCAGGGCCGCCGCGTCGCCCCAGGTGCAGGCGGCGTAGATCAGCGCGGGCGCGGCCATGCCGCCGACGGCGGCCACCGCCGGCAGGGCGATCTTGGAAGGCTCGGAGAGTTCGCCGGCGAGAATCTCGCGCTTGATCTCCAGGCCGACCAGCAGGAAGAAGATCGCCATCAGGCCGTCGTTGACCGCCAGCTCGATCGAGCTTTTCACCGCCAGCGGGCCGATCTGCGTTTCGTGGACGTGATGCAGCAGGTGCAGGAAGCCCGGTCCCAGCGCCGAGTTGGACAAGGCGACGGCAAGCAGCGCGGCGCCGAACAGCACAAAGCCGCCGGCCGATTCCAGCTGGAAAAAGCGGCGGAACATGGCGTTACACCGCGTCGAACTTGAAGCGCTTGATCGTATCCATGTTCAGCCCCTCCAGGCGCAGCAGGCGGGTGGGCCCGTCGCGGCGCGGCGAATGCAGGTCGCCCTCGTTGTACAGGTGGGCGTCGCCGGGCTTGAGGGAATAACTGCGCAGCATGTGCGCCTTGCCCGCCTGGTCGGCGCCCGCGGCTTCGACCAGTTCATAGTCGCTCATGTGGGTCTCGCCCTGGGCCTGGCCGTAGATCGCCCAGGAGGGGCCGTGGTCGTGCGGCGGCGAGGTCTTGGCGTTGTGGTACACGTGGCCGAGGATGCAAAAGCCGATCTCCGGGTCCTGGTAGAGGATCTTGCGTTCCGGCAGGTCGGCGGTGATGGTTGCGGCGACAAAAGCCTGGTCTTGCAGCACTTCGCGCACGAGTGCGCACACCTGCTCGCGGCCCTTCGGGCCCGCGTCGGCTTTGAGGATGTCGTGACAGGCGGCGGCGAAACTTTGCAGGGTATGGCTCATGAGGCTCTGGCTCCCGTTGATCAAGCAGGAATGATAACGCCGTCCGCACCGGCGCGATTGAGCCGCACGCCGGAAGCGGCGGCCGGGGCGTGGCGCGCTGCGGCGCCGCTACTCGAACATCGCGTCGTAGCGCCTCTGCATTTCCTCGTGGCTGAGCTTCTCGATCTCGTGGCCCAGCATCCATACGTGGCCGAAGGGGTCGCGCACCTTGCAGCTGCGCTCGCCATAGAACTGGTCGGTCGGCGGCATCACCATGGTGCCGCCGGCCTCGACGGCGCGCCGCAGGTAGTCGTCCGCATCGTCCACGTGCAGGTGCAGCACCGAGCCCATGCCTCCCGGCGAGAGCGGGCCGACCAGGCCGTACTCCGGGTACTCGTCGGAGAGCATCAGCACCGTATTGCCGATCTTCAGCTCGGCGTGGCCGATGCGCCCGGTGGACTTCTCGTTCAGGCGGAAGATCTCCTCGGCGCCGAATACCTTCTTGTAATACGCAATCGCCTCCACCGCCGGCTTGCAGCGCAGGTAGGGATAGACTTCCTTGATGCGGTTGACCTTGTCCATCGTGATCACTCCTTGTGCGGTGAAGATGCAGTGACGCATTGGCGCTGCGGGGTTCAGCGCGGGTTTCAGTGCGGCGTGACCAGTTTCAGGCCCACCACGCCGGCGAGGATCAGCCCGACGCAACCCAGGCGCGCGGCGGTGGCCGGCTCGCCCAGCAGCACGATACCCAGGACCACCGTGCCGGCCGCGCCGATGCCGGTCCAGATCGCATACGCCGTGCCCATCGGCAGGGTCTTCACCGCCAGGCCCAGCAACACGATGCTGACGATCATCGCCGCCACCGTGCCCACCGTCGGCCACAGCCGCGTGAATCCCTCCGTATATTTCAGGCCGATGGCCCAGGCCATTTCGAACAGGCCCGCAAGCAGCAACATGACCCACGCCATGATGGATTTTCCTTTTAGCGACGGGGCCGTCCCCAGCGAGTGGAAAGGCGCCGGGGTCGTCCCCGTGCGCCGCGGGAATGCGGCATGCATTCCCTGGTATTGCCTATGGTGCCGCCGGTATACCGCAGGTGCGAACGCGGCAGGTCCGAACACGGCACGTCCGAATGCAGTACGTCCGAACCTGAAGCTTACCTGCCTTCCAGCTTCGACTTCAGCGCCGCCAGGTCGCTGCGCATGGTGGCGGCGTCGCGCTCGAAGGCGGCATCGTCCATTTCCGGCTGGCGAAACAGGGTGAGCGTGACCTCGCTGCCGCCGCCGTTGGCGACCACGCGCATCGGCACGTACACCTCGGTGCCGTCGGCCAGGGTCACGGTATGGTCGAGAACCCCGTAAGGGTTGTGCGGCGTGAAGTCCAGGCGCACCGGGCCCTGCTCCGTCTTGATCTCCCAGTGGTCGCCGGCGCGGCTGATGCCCATGCCCAGACCCGAGGCCCATTGCGGCAGGTTTTCCGGATTGCCGGCGTAGCCGCTGACCTGCGCCATCGGCCGGTCGATCGAGGTGGTGAGAAAGCGGACTTCCTTGAACTTGATCATGAAGATTCCTTCGCATCCCGGGCGGCGCAACCGGCCTGCCGTGGAGCAAGATTGAGGAGGAATATTAACTGTATAAAAATATACTGCAACTTGCCTCTCTGTATATCGACCCGAATGGGCGCCATAAGTTGCGCCGCCTGTCCACGCCAGAGGTCAAGACCGCCACGGCACGGTGTTTGCGCGCATAATCGGCGCGTCCGCGGGAAGCGGGTCGTGGTCCTCTCGGGCATATAAAGGTTGCATAACCAACTACCGGAGACAAACGCATCATGCAAAGACGTGACTTCATCAAGCACGGGGGTGTGGCGGGCATCCTGGCGGCGGGCACCGCACCCGCCTTCGCGCAAAGCGCGCCCGCCGTGAAATGGCGCATGACATCGAGCTACCCGAAGAGTCTGGACACCCTGGTGGGCGCGGCCGAAAACGTCGCCAAGCGCGTCTCGGACGCCACCGGCGGCCGTTTCCAGATCCAGGTGTTCGCCGCCGGCGAGATCGTGCCCGGCCTGCAGGTGCTCGATGCGGTGCAGAACGGAACCGTCGAAGTCGGCCAGACCATCATGTACTACTACATCGGCAAGAACCCGACCATGGCGTTCGGCGCCATCGTGCCCTTTGGCATGAACACGCGCCAGCACAACGCCTGGTGGTACCAGGGCGGCGGCAGCGAACTGTTCAACGACTTCCTCTCCAAGGGCTACGGCTGCACCGGCTTTCCTTGCCTCAATACCGGCACGCAGATGGGCGGCTGGTTCCGCAAGGAGATCAAGACGGTGGCTGACCTCAAGGGCCTGAAGTTCCGCGTCGGCGGCGTGGCCGGCGCGGTGCTGCAGCGCCTGGGCGTGGTGCCGCAGCAATTGGCGGGCGGCGACATCTACCCGGCGCTGGAGAAGGGCACCATCGACGCCGCCGAATGGGTCGGGCCATACGACGACGAGAAGCTGGGCTTCGCCAAGATCGCCAAGTACTACTACACCCCGGGCTGGTGGGAAGGCAACGCGCCCTCGATGATGCTGGTCGGGCAAAAGGCCTGGGACGCGCTGCCCAAGGACTACCAGGCGATTTTCACCGCGGCCTGCGGCGAGTCCAACGTGGTCGCCACCGCGCGCTACGACCACGTCAACCCGGCGGCGATGAAAAAGCTGATCGCCGGCGGCACCCAGCTGCGCTCCTTTTCCCGCGACATCATGGACGCCTGCTACACCGCCGCCCACGCGCAGTACGAAGAATGGGGCGCCAAGCTGCCGGAGTTCAAGAAGATCGGCGACTCCTACTTCAAGTACCTGGAAGAGGAGCTGGCCTGGTTCCGCGTCGCCGAGGGCACCTTCGACAACTACATGTCGAACCGCGCCTCGCGCAAGAAGTAGGGCGGCCTACGGCGCCGCGCCGGGCGCCGCAAGCCAGGCCATCGCCTGCGCTGCATCGGTGAAGACGCGAAAGTCGACCCCGCGGTTGACCGCCACGTCTTCGCCAAAGCGGTCCGGCGCGATGAACGGTACATGGCCCAGCGCCGCCACGCGCGGGCGCCGGCCGCGCAAGGCGAGGGCCAGCTTGATGCTCCCGTCAGCCAGCAGCAGGCTCAGCTTGTAGCGCTCCATCACCGTGGGCGTGCCGCTGACGCCGAACGCATCGATCGGCACCACCTCCTGCCCGGCGGCGGCGCAGGCGGCGAAGATGCCGGTCATCACCGACAGGGAACTGCGCAGGTCGAACTGGCCGGAGAGCTTCGCGTGGAGATAGCCGGGACGGCTGTCTGTTTCGAATTGCACTGGCGCCGCGCCTCCCCTTGCCGATTCGATCGGGCACCCATATTACGCCGGCCGGCGTATCATGAAAGCGCCGGGCGACCGGCCGGCCGCCGCGGGTCAGGGCGGGGGGAAAGAGAAAAGGAAATCGGGAGTCGCGCGGGCCGCCGGGTGCGGGCGGGGCGCGATATCGGGGATGAACAAGAGCGGGGATGAACAAGAGAACCACAAAAGGCGGCCCGGCCTGAAGATGCGCCGGAAACTCCGATGAAGCAGGCCGACCACGCACCCTCGCAGGAAGCGCTCGCCGACGCCCGCCGCTCGGTGCGCAGCCTGCGCCTGGCCCTGGCCATGTGCGCGCTGCTGCTCGCGCTGTTCACCCTGGTCGCCGGGCTGCTCTCATGGAATGCGGTGTACGCGCGCGAGCAGCGCTACATGCTCTCGCTGGCCGAGGTCACCGAACGTTCGCTGGACGCCTACTTCCAGTCGCTGGAGACGGCGCTGGCCGGCCTGCGCCGCGAGCTGGCCGACCCGGCCGGGCAGATCGATTTCGCGCTCCTGGCCCCGGCGATGAAGCGTTTCAAGGAAACCTATCCCGATTTGCGCCGGCTGCTGGTGATCCGGCTCGACGGCCAGGTGCTGGCCAGCAGCGATGACGAGCAGGGCAGCGGGGCGCTCACCCTGGCCGGCCAGCCCTCGTTCGTGCGCTCGCGCCGCGAGATTCTCGGCGGCCAGCACCTGAGCGTGGGCCAGCCGCTGCGCGGCCCGTATTCCGGCGAATGGCTGATCCCGGTGCGCTACGGCGCGCGCGACGCCGGCGGCAACGTGATGTTTTTCATCGCCGTCGCCTTGCCGGTGGCCAAGGTGCAGAGTTTCTGGAAGGACGTGCCGCTGCCGGACCGCGCCGCCATGTCGCTGATCCACGCCGATGGCTTCGTGCTCAGCCGCTTCCCGGTGCCGGCCGGCATGCCGCTGGAGGAGGTGTTCCGCCGCCCGGTGAGCGAGCGCGTGCTGGCTTACCATCGCGCCCATGCCGCCGATCCGAGCGGCTGGTTCGAGGAGATGAGCCGGGTGACCCATGCCAACTCGATGGTCGCCTACCAGCGCCTGATCCACTATCCGCTGACGGTGCAGGTGGTCAATCCCAAGCTCAACGCCTGGCGCGAGTGGTGGCGCGACACCCAGCTGGTATTCGTGCTGATCCTCGCCCTGATGCTGGCCGGCAGCGCGGTCTACCGCTGGGCGATACGCCGCCAGCTGGACTGGGAGGCCGAACGGGCGCAGCGCCTGATCGAACTGACGCGCGCCAACCGCGAGATGGAAGACTTCACCTACACCGTCTCGCACGACCTGCGCGCCCCGCTGCGCGCGGTCGACGGCTATGCCGCCATCCTCGGCGAGGAACTGGGCAGCGACCTGCCGGAAGACCAGGTGCACGCCCTGCAGAAGATCCGCGACAGCGCCCAGCGCATGGGCCTGCTGATCGACGGCCTGCTGGCCTTCGCGCAGCGCTCGCGCCAGGCGCTCGACAAGCGCGACATCGACGTCTACCGGATGGTGCGCGCGGTGCTCGCCGACGTGCTGCCGCGCGGCTCCCGCATCGCGGTAACGGTCGATACGCTGCCGCCGTGCAGCGCCGACGGCAGCGCCCTGCGCCAGGTATGGGTCAACCTGGTCTCCAACGCGCTCAAGTTCGGCGCCGGCGCCGTGCATCCGCGCCTGACCATTGGCTACGAGCAGGGCGCCTACTTCGTGCGCGACAACGGCGCCGGATTCGACATGGCGCACGCGAAAAGCCTGTTCGGCGTGTTCTCGCACACCAACAGCGCGGGCGAATACGACGGCAGCGGCGTCGGCCTGGCCACTGTCCAGCGCATCATCGAGCGCCATGGCGGGCGGGTATGGGCGGAAAGCGCGCCCGGCCACGGCGCGACTTTTTATTTCACCCTCGAGGGCAAGGCCGAGGGCGCGCGCGGCGCGGATTCGTGTCCTGTCCCGTAAGTTAGTCGCATAAAAGATGACGAGAATCGGGCCGAATACAGCGTCAAAAATGCGCGCGAGGGAACGACCCTCGCTGTGCTTTTTTCCTTGTCTCGGCCCGATTTCGTCATTTTTATTTTTGCGACAAACTTACAGGACAGGACACTAGCCCGGCGGCGCCTGAACCGCGCACCGGTACGGGCAGTGCCGATGCGGGCAATGTCAGGCGGCGCCGCGGCGCCGCGGCACCACGGCACACGGCACACGGCACACGGCACCACCACGGCAGGCTGCCGCGGCGCGGTATCCAGCTTTCCGGACGCCCCGCCGCGTCAGTCGCGCGGCAACAGGGGGAGGAGGTCGCGCAGCGCCGCCGGCCGGGAGTACAGGAAGCCCTGCGCCTGGTCGCAGCCCAGTTCGCGCAGCATCTGCGCCTGGGCTTCGGTTTCGACGCCTTCGGCCACCACCTTCAGTTCGAGCGCGTGCGCCAATGAAATCACCGCGGCGACGATGGCGCGGTTGTCGGCGCGCTCGGCCATGTCGGTGATGAAGGCGCGGTCGATCTTGAGCGCGCTGATCGGCAGCTTGGCGATGTAGGAAAGCGAGGAATAGCCGGTGCCGAAGTCGTCCACCGCGATGCCGATCTGCATCGCGCGCAAGACCGAGAGCTTGCTGATGCTGGCCTCGATGTCTTCCATCACCACGCTCTCGGTGATCTCCAGGTCCAGGCCGTGCTCGCCGTCGGCCGCGCCGGCGCGCATGCCCTCGGCCAGCGCCGCTTCCAGTTCCTTGACGAAGTCCGGGTGGCGCAGCTGGATCGGCGAGACATTCACGGCCAGGCGCGGCGGGTGGGGCAGGCTTTGGCTCAGCAGGCGGAAATCGGACAGGGCGCGGCGCAGGGCCCACAGGCCGACTTCCAGGATCATCCCGGTCTCCTCCAGCAAAGGCACGAAATGCGCGGGCGGCAGCAGGCCTTCGACCGGGTCGTGCCAGCGGATCAGGGCCTCCAGGCTGTCGATGCGCCCGCTCGCCAGGTCCACCTTGGGCTGGTAGTGCAGCACGAACTGCTCGGTGTTGAGCGCCTGGCGCAGGCGGTTCTCCAGGCGCAGGCGCTCGGCCACGCGCGCATTCATGTCGGCGGAGTAGAACACCAGCGGCATGCCGCCGGCGCGGCCCTTTTTCAGCGCCGTCTCGGCATTGCCCAGCAGGGCCTCGGGTGTGAAGCCGTCGCCCGGGTACAGCGCCACGCCGGCACGCACCGCCACCCGCACTTCCTGGCCGGCGATACTGAAGGGCTCGGCCACCCAGCGCGCGATGTTCGCGCGCATCTGCCGCGCGAATGTGGCGACGCTCTCGACTTTGCCGACGATCACCGCGAAGCTGTCGCCGCCGATGCGCGCCAACCGATCGGCGCCGCCCGAGTAGCTGACCAGGCGCGCGCCCACCTGGCGCAGCAGTTCGTCGCCGGCCAGCCGGCCCAGGGTGTCGTTGACCAGGGCGAAGCGCTCCAGGTTAACCGCCAGCACCGCGACCTGGCGCTGCGCCGGCGCGTCATTGACCAGCTGGCCCAGGCGGTCCTCGAACAGGGCGCGGTTCGGCAGGCCGGTGAGCTGGTCGAAGTAGGCCAGGTAATTCAGGCGCTCCTCGCGCTCGATATGGTCCAGCGCATAGGCGATGTCGGCGGCCAGTTCGTCGAGCAGCTTGAGTTCCTCCTCGTTGAAATGGCCGCGCTCGCCGCTGTGCAGCACCAGCGCGCCGATCGCCTCGCCGCCGGCCAAAAGCGGCAGGGCGATCAGCGCGTGCAGGCCGCGCGCGGCGAGCGGCTCGCGCCAGGCGCGCATCGAGTCGTCCGCCGCCACGTCGTTGCTGAACACCGCGCGGCGCTCGCGGATCGCCCGGCTGATCACGCCGTGGCCCTGCGGCGCCTCGATCGACACGCTGGAATGCGGCTCCTTGAACAGCTCGCCCGCCTCGCCCGAACCGGCCACCGGCACGACCTTGCCAGCGCGCGGCTCGACCAGCCCGACCCAGGCCGCCGGGAAGCCGCCTTCGCTGGTGACGATGCGGCACAGCTCGGTGAACAGGTCGGCGCGCTCGCTGGTGCGCACGATCGCGGCGTTGGTCGCCGACAGCACCGCGCGCACCCGCAGCAGGCGCGCGATGCGCTGCTCGGCCAGCTTGCGCTCGGTGATGTCGATCAGGCTGCCGATGTAGCCGCGGATGGCGCCGTCCGGGCCGCGCTCGGCGACGAAATTGCCGTTCGCCCACAAGGTGTGCCCGGCCGCGGCGAGGATGCGGAACTCCGCCTGGAACGGCCGGTCGGCGATGGCCGCCTGCATGAAGCCCTTGAGGACGCGGTCGCGGTCCTGCGGGTGCAGCGCGCTGGCCCAGCCTTCGGCGAGCGCATGGGCGGGGTCGCGCCCGATCAGCTCGCCCAGACGGCGGTTGCCGAATACCGCCTCGCCCTGCGCGTTGAGCAGGAAAATGCCGACCGGCGCGTTGTTGGCCAGAGTGCGGAAGCGCACCTCGCTGGCGTTCAGGTCGGCCTGCGCGCGCCGGTACTCCCGGCGCTGGCGCGCCTCGTCGAGCGCGCGCCGCACCGACACCGCCAGGCGCTGCGGATTGGTCTTGAGCACGTAGTCGATCGCGCCCTGGCGCAGCGACTCGATCGCGGTCTCTTCGCCGATCGTGCCGGAAAGGAAAATGAACGGCGTGTCCGGGCGCATGCGCTGCGCGATCTCCAGCGCGCTCCAGCCGTCGAAGCCGGGCAGCGAGAAGTCGGACAGGATCAGGGTCGGCTCGAATGCCTCCAGCTCGCGCTCCAGCCCGGCACGGTTATCGACGCGCCGGTACTCGTGCTCGATGGCGGCGCGGCGCAGCGTACGCGAGGCCAGCTCGGCCTCGGAGGCGACATCTTCGACCATCAGGATCCGCAGCATGCGCGCCCGCTCTGCTTCAGTCCGCGCCCGGCGCGCGATTGACCACCGACCAGTACAGCCCCACCTGCACCACTACCTGCGCGAACTGGGTGAAGTCGACCGGCTTGACGATATAGCTGTTGACTCCCAGCTTGTAGCTGTCCATCACGTCGCGCTCCTCGGCCGAGGAGGTCAGGATCACCACCGGGATCATGCGCGTGGCTTCGTGCAGGCGCACCTGGCGCAGCACCTCGATGCCGTCCACCTTCGGCATCTTGATGTCGAGCAGGATCAGCCTGGGGCGGCAGCCGCGGCCGGCGTAGGCGCCGCGGCCGAAGATGAAGTCGAGCGCCTCCGCCCCGTCCTTGACCCAGGTCACGTGGTTGGCCAGGTTGTTCTTTTTCAGCGCGCGCAAGGCCATCTCGGCGTCGCTGGCGCTGTCTTCGGCCAGCAGGATGTCAATCTGTTCCATGGCTGCCATCGTCTTCCGTCCCATTCCCTTTCTGGTCCAGCGGCAGGGCGAAGCTGAACGTCGCGCCTTCGTCCGGCCGCGCCTGCGCCCACACCCGGCCGCCGTGGCGCGAGACGATGCGCTGCACGATCGCCAGGCCCACGCCGCTGCCGGGGTATTCGTCGGCCGCATGCAGGCGCTGGAACACGCCGAACAGCTTGGCGGCGTGGCTCATGTCGAAGCCGATGCCGTTGTCGCGCACGTAGTAGACCACTTCGCCGCCCTGCACGTTCCCGCCCACCTCGATGCGCGGCGGCCGGCGCGCGGCCGAATACTTCAGCGCGTTCGACAGCAGGTTGGTCCACGCCTGGCGCAGCAGCGCCGGATCGCCCGGCGCCGGCGGCAGCGGCAGCACGCGCATCTCGGGGAGCAGGCCGGCGCCGGCCTGCGGCGGCGCCGTGCCCGCGTGCTCCATGATGCCCGGACCGGTACATTGTTCGACCGCCGCGGCCACCAGCCGGTTCACGTCGAACGGCACCTTGCGCAGCGCCTTGTTGCCCAGGCGTGAAAAGGTCAGCAGGTCGTCGATCAGGGCGTTCATGTTCGCCGCGTTGCTGAGCACCAGGCCGAGCATGCGCCGGCCTTCGCTGTCGAGCGAGGCGCCCGCGTCCTCCTCGAGCATCTGCGCGTAACCGGAGATCGCGCGCAGCGGGATGCGCAAGTCGTGCGAGACCGAATAGCTGAAGCCTTCCAGTTCGCGGTTGCTGATCTCGAGTTCGCGCGCATGGCGTTCCAGGCTGGCGTTCAGGGCGCGCGCCTGCGCCTGCGCGTTCGCGCGTTCCCCGCTTTCGCGGCGCAGCAGCAGGTAGGAGAGCAGGATCAGCGCGAGGCTGAGCGCGAAGCCGCACAGGATTACCCCGCGCGTCAGCACGGCGCTTTCCTCCGACTCGCGGTCGCGCTGGCCCAGCAGGTCGCGCTCGATGCCGTTCATCGCGTAGGCTTCGGCGCGCAGCTGGTCCATCAGGCGCTTGCCGACGCCGCCCTCGATGGAGGCGCGCAGGCGTTCGGCGTCCGCCCGCAGGTCCGGGCTCTGCGAAAGCAGCGCTATTTTCTCGTCGGCCAGGCGCCTGAAGCGTTCGATGTGCGCTTGCTGGCGCGGGTTGTCGGCGGTCAGCGCGCGCAGGTCCCGCAGCGCCGGCGGGTACAGGCGCCGCGCGCGTTCGTAAGGCTCCAGGTAGTCCTCGCGGCCGGTCAGGAGGAAGCCGCGCTGCGCCGTTTCCGCGTCGGTCAGCAGGCCGAGCAGCTCCTGGATGCCGTGCAGCACCTTCTGGGTATGCGCCACGGAAAGGGCGCGCTCATGCGCGGTCCATGCGCTGTGATACGACACGCCTCCCACCAGCAGCAATACCAGCCCGGCCGCGCAGAAACCGGCGGCGGTGAGCAGGCGGCGGTTCAGCCGCGGCAGGCGCGGACCGGTCGCGCCGCCTTCCGCTTTCAGCGATGTGGCACTGAGGGAGCCCATGGTTGCTTGCTGTTGGTTTTTCGCCCGAGGAAAGGGCTGAGGTCGCCAGGTTTGGATCGCTCTGGTCTGTTTGTCCACTGGCGTGCACGAGCATCTCCCACCGCTTGCATTTCATGCAGCGAAAATCGATGGCGCCATCAAGTGTTGCTTTCCCCGTCCCGAAGTTTGGTGCAGAATAGGTTGAGGAAAAAAATAAACATCACCGTCGTACTCACATTAGATTCAATGTTGCCGGCTCGGCTACGTAGAATCGGCAAGACTGGCGATTTTTAAATCCTTGCGGTGGGTGCCGGTACAAAGTCGAGGCGATATGGCACAGCCGGTGACCGCGAACAGGGGTCCGCATGTCCAGCGTTTGCTGTTTTCAAACGCGGAGGAGATGGCGCGCGCCTTGCACGGCGTGGACCTTGAAATGAATGTGCTCAAGGACGGCTATTTTCCGTACGGCCTTCTCAGCGCGCAACTGGGCGATTGCGTGCTCGACATCGGCGATGCGGGCGCCGCCGTCACCGTGGCGGGCGCCGTCGATGCGCGCTCCGCGCTGCTGGTGCTGCCGATGCGCCACGAGGGCGACTGGCGCCTGAACGGGATCGCTTGCGAAACCGGCCGCCTGGCGGTGTATCGCCCCGGTGCCGAGGCATTCGCCTATACCGGCGGCCCGGTGCAATGGACCACGCTGCAGGTGCCGGAGGCGCGCTGGCAGCAGATGGTGGAACTGTTCGGCGCGCGCGGTGCCGAGCGGCGCCGCGAAGGCATGGAGATGATCGCGCTGGCGCCCGCCGCGCAACTGGGCCTGCACCGGGCCGTCGCCCAGGCCGCCGCGCTGCTGCGCGATCACCCGCATATGGCCGAGCTGCCGCAGATCAACGAAACCCTGCGCCAGAGCCTGTTGTACGCCTTTGCCCGTTCCGCCCTGGAACGCGAGAACGCGACCGGCGCGCCGATCCCCGGCTTCCTGCACAGCCGCATCGTCAAGGCTGCCGAGGACTTCCTGCAGGCGCATCCGGAGATGCTTCTGTTCCACGTCGCCGACCTGTGCAAGGCCACCGGGGTGTCCGAGCGCACCTTGCGCAACGCCTTCAACGCCGCCTTCGGGATGGGGCCGATCCGCTACCTGCGGATCCGCCGCCTGAACCAGGTGCGCCGCCTGCTGGAGCAGCCGGACGAAGATGTCGGCTCGGTCACCGAGGCGGCGATGCGCTTCGCCTTTTTCGATCTCGGCCGCTTCGCGCGCGACTATCAGCGCCTGTTCGGCGAGAAGCCCTCCGAGACCTGGAGCCGGCAGCGCGCGCAGATGGGCGCGGCGTTCGGCTCCCTGGGCTGAGGAAGGCGCCGCCGCTTTCGGGCGGTGCTGTCGTCCCGAACTCCCAACAGCGGCGCCGGGGTACGGGTGTCACCGCTTGTCAGGCGGCAATTCCATCCTGGCTTCGTAGCAGCGGCGCGAGGTGCAGGTGTCGCGCCTTGTCAGGCGGCAATTCCATCCTGAATTCGTAATAGCGGCGCGACGTGGTACGTATCGCGCCCCGCCGCCTTGGACTGGTACAGCATTTCGTCCGCGCGCTGGATCAGCGCTTCCGGCGACATGCCGGCGCCCTGGTGGAAGGCCAGGCCGATGCTGGTGGTGATCTGGACAGTCTGCTCGCCCAGCGCGAACGACGGGCGCATGGCCTGCACGATCTTGGCGGCCACCGCGGTGGCATCTTCCGGGCGGCGCAGGCCAGGCAGGATGATGGTGAACTCGTCGCCGCCCAGGCGGGCCACCACGTCGGTGTCGCGCACCGCGCGCATCAGGCGGCCGGCGAAAGCCTTGAGCAGGGCATCGCCGGCCGGGTGGCCGTAGGTGTCGTTGACGCTCTTGAAGTGGTCGATGTCCAGGTACATCAGGGCCAGCAGCGGGGCCTGTGTATCCTGGTGCGCCATCAGTTCGGCGAGCTTGAGGTGAAAGCCGGCGCGGTTGGTCAGGCCGGTCATGCTGTCGATGTGGGCCAGCTGGATCAGGCGCTTTTCTTCCAGCTTGCGCGCGGTGATGTCCTGCTTCATGACGTGAAAGCCGAGCACGCGGGACGGCGAGCCGTCCTCGGCGGCGCGCAGCTGCGGAATGTAGGTGGTCTCGAAGCAGCGATAGGCGTTTGCCGCCTCCGGCGCGTCGCGCCCGCCGCCCGGCACGCGGCCGGCCTCGCTCTCGTCGCGTTCGAACACCACGGTTTCGCCGGCCAGGGCGCGGCGCGCGTATTGCCCGATCTGCGCGTAAGCCGCCTCGCCGTGCAGTTCGCGCAGCGACAGGCCGAGGATGGCGGCGCGCGGCCGCCCGAACACCTGCTCGTAGGCGCGGTTCACGAAACGGTAGCGCTCGTCGCGGCCGACGAAGGAGACCATCGCCGGCAGGGTATCGGTGATGGTACGCATGCGCGACTCCGAATCGCGCAGCGCCTGCTCGGCGGCCTTGTCGGCGGAGATGTCGCGCATCACGCCGGAGAAATACTCCAGCGCGCCGTCGGCGCCGCGATGGGCGATGATCATGTGCTTGATCGGCACCTCGCGGCGCTCGCTGTCGTAGACCACGTTTTCGCCGATCCAGAGGCCGTCCTTCAGGGCCACCGGCATGGCTTGGTCGCGCATCCGCGCCAGGATGCGCGGCGGATAGTAGTCGGCGACGCTGGTGCCGGAGATGTCGGCTTCGGGCGCTAGGCCCGCCAGGCGGCGCGCCGCCGGGTTCAGGTAGCTGACCCGGCCGTCGGGCGCGGCAATCGCCACGACATCGGCGCTCGCCTCGATGATCGCCGCCAGCATGCGCTGCGACTGCATGGTGGCGCGGCGTTCGGTGATGTCGTCGATGCTGCCGACGTAGCCGGTGACGGCGCCGTCGACGCGCACCGGTGCCACCTTCACCGCCGCCCACAGCACGCGCCCGTCGACGTGGGTGACGCGGTGCGTCAGGTCGATCATGTTGCCGTCGCGCGCCAGGCGCTCGCTGGCCCCGCGCACCTGCTTGCGGTCGTCGGGGTGGATGCTCACCGCCCAGCCGCGCCCCAGCAGGGCCTCGACCGGCAGGCCGGTGATGCGTTCGTAGGCGCGGTTCGCGTAGGTGAAATTGCCCTGCATATCGATGCGGAACAGCCCGAGCGGGGAGGCATCGTTGACCGCCTGCATTTCGGCACGCTGCTCGCGCAGCAGGAATTCCTGGCGCTTGCGCACCGTGATGTCCTCGATCACCCCGAGAATGTACTCGGGCTGGCCGCGGTCGTCGAAGATCGGCACGGTGATGCGGTGCAGGGTTCGCATGCTGCCGTCGGCGCGGCGCGACTCGTATTCCGGGTTGTCGCGCACCATCGGGTCGGCCAGCATGCGCCGGTCGTGCTCCTCGTAGGACTGCGCCATGTCGGGCGGGAACACCTCGCGGCCGGTGCGGCCGATCACCGCGGCGGCCGGAATGCCGGTGATCGCCTCGGCGGCGCTGTTCCAGGCGACGTAGCTCCCATAGTCCTGCGCGCGCGTACTCTTGGCGAACACCATCAGCGGCAGGTTGTCGATCAGGGTCTGCAGGAATTTGCGGTTGTTGCGCAGCTCGGCCTCGGCGCGCTTGCGCGCGCTGATGTCGCGGCTGGTGATGGCGATGCCGTCGCCGGTGGGCACCACCTGGTGGCGCAGCCAGCGTGCCGCGACCAGCGGCGTGTCGATCCCGAATTCCTCCTCGAGCGGCGTGCCGCTTTCGAGTACGCGCACGTACTTGTCGAAAAAACCGCCGCTGCGGTTTACCGGCAGCAGCTCGCAGAGGGCCTTGCCGACGATCATCTCCGGGGCCAGGCCGATCAGCGCCGCGCCCCGGCGGTTCACCTCGACGAAGCGGAAATCGGTGATGCGCCCTTGCGCGTCGCGCATGCTCTCGAGCAGGTAGAAGGCGTCCAGGCTGCCTTCGGCGGCGGCGCGGTAGATGGTCTGTGCCTTGGCGGCCCGGCGCCGGCTTTCCTCCAGCGCGCGGCCCTGCAGCATCAGCAGCGCGATGAAGCCGGCGATGAACAGCGAGCCCAGGCCGGCGCCCCACAGGTAGTTGGCGCGGCTGTGGTGAAATTCGGCGTAGGCATCCTCTTCGGCCAGGCCGGCGATGGCGGTAAGCGGAAAATCCTGGAGCTGGCGGTAACTGTAGATGCGGCTCACATGGTCGACCGGACTCTCGCGGGTGAACGAGCCCTGGCGCCCGTCCAGTTCGCCGCGCCGGAAGGCGGAGAATTCCGCCGACTCTGCATGGCGCGTGCTCTGGCCGATGCGGCGGATGCGGAACACGTCGTCGTCACCCAGCAGGCCCACTGACCCATGCTCGCCCAGGAACGGGGCGTCGTAGTCGGTGTAGAGCATTTGCGGATTGAGCGACACCATGATGACGCCGGCAAAGGTGCCGTCGCCGTGATTGAGCCGGCGGCTCAGGGGAATCGACCATTGTCCGGTGACCCGGCCGACCGTCGACCGGCCGATGTACAAGTCGTCCTTGTCGACCTCGACATGGGCCTGGAAATATTCGCGCGCGCGCAGGTTGTCGATCTCCAGCCCGTGGGTGCTGGCCACCACCCGTCCCTCGGCGTCGACCACGGCGATCATCTGCGCCAGTTCGGCCGGCAGCAGGCCTTTGCGTTTGGTGTAGGACTCCAGGTTGACATAGCCGTCGTTGCGCTCGAATTCCATTTTGAGGAACTGGGTGGCCTGGTCGACCTGGCGCAGCAGGCGCACCGTGTGCTCTTCGTAGATGCGCACGAAGGCCTGGCTCTCCGCCAGGGCGCGGCTGGTGGCCACCTCCCGCTCGTCGGTGATGCGCGCGAGCACCAGCGCCCACAGCGCGCCCAGCAGCAGCAGGGCGAACAGGGGCAGCAGGTAAAACAGCGGCGGCCGGCGGGAAAGGAAGCGGGGCATTGCAGGATTTGTTCTGGCGCAAAGCCGTGAATGCGCATGTCCTGCAGCCGGCGGTGCCGGACGCCGCGATGCGCCCAAACTTACGGCCCCATGCTAGCCGGATGGCCGCCCTCTCCAGGGGGCGAACAGAGCGGTTTTTCCCCCGCATAGCCGGGGATGGCGGATACGCCGTGGCGTCGGCCGCGCCGCGGTGGGCCGCGGGCGTCCCGTCGCCGGCCGCGCTCAGGCCAGATAGGTGATCAGCCCCATGCCGTCGCGCCGGGCGGCGGCGACGAACTCCTTCAACTGCGCGAAGTGTTCGCACAGGTAGGCGCGCAGATCTTCCTCGCCGGTCAGGTCGCGCTCCCAGAGATTGGGGTAGATGTCGGCGCGGATCAGGGCGCCGGCGTCGAAGCGCTCGCGGAAATCCGCCGCCGGTAGGCATTGCAGCAGGTCGTCGAAGATCGCGGCCTCGGCGGCACTGAGCACCCGCGCCGGGCCGTAGCCGACATTGATATCGCCCAGGCGCCGCCCCCCCAATATGTAGCCGCGCGGTCCGGCGGTCTCGCGCGCGGTGCCGGCCAGCAGGTAGTGCAGGCCGTGCCAGGCGCGGTCCAGGTCCAGTTCCGGGCCTTCCTCGTCGAGCAAGGCTTCGATCTGCGCCGGCTCGCGCAGCAAATCCTCGATCTGCTCGTCGTCGGCCATGCGCCACACCGAGATCATGTGCGGCAGCGGCTCGCGGTCGGTGGCCGCCATGCGCGGCGGTGCCGCCTGTTCCTGGCCGTCGAAGGACTGTGGGGAAAGGTTCATGGCGGTCTCCTCATGCGCACCGGCGATCGGGGCGCAGGCACAAAGCCGGCCCCCGCACCGTGGCAGGCGAATCCGCGACCGCGGGCGCGGTCCGGCACGCCCTGGATGCATCCTAGACCCGTTCGCGCCGGCTTGCACGCTGCAACTGCACAGGGCCATGCCATCGACATTGCCGCACCCCCCGAAAATGCGAGGGAAAAGCCGTCCATCTCGCCAGATGGAACAGCGGCCCGGCACGCTAATCTGCCGCAATCCCTCACTCCCGCCTGTCTTCAACTCCTACAAGGGCGGCCCCGATGATGCGCGGGGCGTCCATGTGGACGTCACGCGTTTTCTGGAGACTCTTCCCGTGAAATTCAGGCACTTTTCCATCAGCACGCGCCTGGTGGCCGGCTTCACCCTGGTCCTGCTGATCAACGCGGGCGCGATGATCTATGCGGTATCGACCATCGACGCCATGTCCGGCCAGTTCACCGGCCTGACCTCGCATTCGCTCAAGCAGGTGCGCACCGTCGAGGACTGGTCCTCGCTGACGCAGCAGAACGCGCCGCGTTCGCTGACCGTGGCGATGAGCAACGACCCGCGCCTGGTCGAGCTGTACACCGGGCAGATCGCCGCCACCAGCAAGCGCATCTCCGAATTCCAGAAGGAAGTGGAAGCCCAGCTCGCGACCCCGAAGGCGCGTGAACTGTTCGCCAAGGTCGCCGATTTGCGCAAGGCCTATCTGGCCGAGCGCGACAAGGTGTTCGCCTTCAAGAAGGAAGGCGCGCTGGACCAGGCCGCCGCCCTGGCCATGGGTACCATGTCGGAACGCCTGGACGCCTACCGCAACGCCACCGCCGAACTACGCGACTATGAGCGCGGCCGCATCGACGCCGCCGCGCAGGAGATGGCCGCTTCGGGCAAGGCGATCCGCAATCTGCTGCTCGGCATCCTGGGGGCCGGACTGGTGCTCGGCCTGGGCATCGCCCTGATCCTCACGCGCGGCATCACCGGGCCGCTCAAGTCCCTGATGGGGATCGCCGAGCGCGTCGCCCGCGGCGATCTGCGCGGCCAGATCGAGACCGCGCGCCGCGACGAGATCGGCGCCCTGGCGCAGTCGGTGGCCGTGATGCAGGACAACCTGAAGACCCTGATCGGCCGGGTGCGCAGCGACGTCGACGCGGTGACCCAGTCCTCCGGCGAGCTGGCGCATGCCGCCGACGAACTGTCGGCCAGCGCCGAGACGCAGACCGACGCGGTCGCTTCCACCGCTTCCTCGGTGCAGGAACTCACCGCTTCGATCGCCCAGGTTTCCGAGAGCGCGCAGATGGCGCGCGCGGTGGCCGAGCAGACTTCCGAGGTATCCGGCCTGGGTCTGGAACAGGGCGGAGCGGCGGCGCGCGAGATCGGCGCGATCGAGAAGTCGATCAGCGAGTTCTCCGCGCAGATGGGCGAACTGACCACCCACGCCGGCGAGATCGGCTCGGTGGTCAAGCTGATCAAGGAGATCGCCGACCAGACCAACCTGCTGGCGCTCAATGCCGCGATCGAAGCGGCGCGCGCCGGCGAGCAGGGCCGCGGCTTCGCGGTGGTGGCCGACGAGGTGCGCAAGCTGGCCGAGCGCACCACCGGCGCCACCAACGAAATCCAGGCCACCATCGGCGCGATCCAGGCCAGCGTGGCCGGGGCCGGCGGGCGCATCGATGGCCTGAAAGTGCGCGCCGCCGCCGGCGTCGAATGCATCGACCGCCTGATGGCGCCGCTGCAGGAGTTGCGCGGCAGCGCCAGCCGCGCGGTCGACAGCCTGACCGAATTGGCCGAGGCGACCCGCGAACAGCGCGCCGCCAGCGAACAGATCGCCGGCACCACCGAGCGCGTCGCCGCCTCCGCCGAGGAAAACCGCGCCTCGGTGGCGCAAAGCCGCGACACCGCCGGGGAGCTGAAGGACCTGGCCGCCAACCTGCGCGAGTCGGTCAGCCAGTTCCAGCTCTGATCACGGGCAGCCCGGTTGGGAGGTTACGAGGGCGCAGGGGCACAGGAGCGTGAAGGTATAAAGGCGTAAAGGCGTAAAGGCGTAAAGGCGTAAAGGCGTAAAGGCGTAAAGGCGTAAAGGCATAAAGGCATAAAGGCGCGTACGGCCCGCGCGGCATGTCGGCTATGATGGATGCTCCGCCGTGGCCGCTCGCGCCGCGGCATGGCCAGCCGGGCAAACCGCAGCATATGAAAGAAGAAATCTCCAGCATCCACCCGGACGACATTTACGTCCGCACCGAAGCAGGCCAGGCCGCCGTTGAGGACATGGCGCGCGCGCTTTCCGCGGGCTTTCGCGATATGCTGCGCGCCGTCGACGGCAAGTGCAAGGTCAGCGAGCTGGGCACGAAATTTCCGCGCCTGGACGACGAGGATGTGGCGCTGTGGCTAGGCGAACTACGGCGCATGGGCCTGGTCGACATGGCCGAAGTGCCGTTCGAACTGCCGGAGCTGAAAGCCGGCAAGGGTGGTACTCCCGCCCCGGCAGCCGTGCCGGCCGCGACCGGAATCGACGAATTCGACATCGCCGCGATGGCCGCCAATGTCGAGGAGTGGCTGCGCCAGGACACCGATTCGTTCCAGCAGATGCGCAAGACCAAGGTCGACCTGAGCAAAACCATCCAGGCAGCCGCGCTGCAGTCGACCCAGGCCCTGGCCACTCTGCAGAACAGCGGTTTTTTCGCCAACCTGATGGAACCCCTCAAGCTGGTGGGCCGGCAGCCGCTGCCGGTCCCGGCGCTCGCCGCCGGCACGCCGGTGGGCGGCCCCCCGGCGAAGGCTGCGCCGCCGTCGCGCGTACCGCTCGGGCGCAAGGGGCTGGCGCTAGTGTTCGAGAACGACCCGGCCGACACCGCCCTGCTGGCGCGCCTGCTCAACGAGGCCGGCTATCAGGCGCAATTGTGCAGTTCGCGCCAGCAATTGCTCCTGCTGCTGAACCAGCCGCTGGTCCCCGAAGTGATTTTTCTCAAGCTGGACACCAAGGACGTGGACGCGTTCAAGGTGCTCGAGAAACTGCGCACCCATCCGCGCCTGGGCAAGGCGGCGGTGGTGATGATGGCCGCGACGCCGTCGCGCGAGGACATCGCCAAGTCGATCCTGCTGGGCGCCAGCGGCTGGATCAACAAGCCCTACAGCGCCGAGGTGATCGGCGCCGCCATCAACGGGGTGCTGACCTTCCCGCAGGTGTAGCTGCCGACCAGGCGAGGCGCACAAGTATTGCACGTCCGGGCAAGCGTCACCGCCAGGCTAAGGCAAACAAGCCGTCCGGAAGCGGTGCCGCTCCCGTGCCACAAAAAAAGCCGCCCGGAGGCGGCTTTTTGTTCCCGGCCGTAAATATTCGGCGTTGCCTAGCGGCAGGAAGCCGGCATGTACTTGGCCGGGGTACCGGTGCAGGACCACACCAGCTTGTTGTCGGTGGTGACAGTCGGGATCATGGTGACGACCGAGCCGGAGGTCGGGGCGGTACCGGTGACGGTGATCACGCCGGTGCTGGTAACCACGGCGGAGCTGATCATGCCGGTGGCCGAGATGGTGATGGCGCTGGTCCAGCTGGCGGCCCACGAACCGTAGGTCTGGATGCCTTCGGACAGGCCGGTCTTGGCTGCGGAAGCGGCCAGGATCAATTCGGACACGCGGGCACGGACGGTATAGTCCTGGTAGGCGGGCAGCGCGACGGCGGCCAGGATGCCGATGATGGCAACGACGATCATCAGTTCGATGAGGGTAAAGCCTTTCTGCAGCGATTTCATGTTTGTGATCCCTTGTTGAAATGGTTGAAGCGGTTATTTGAAACGTCCTGGCCAGGCGTGGACTTACGCTGGCTTGTTCTTGCCCGGGTGCGGCTTTTGTGATGAAAAGGGCGTGCCGTACCAAACCGAAAAAGCTCCGGCTGGTCGTAGTCAAACTCACAAAAATTGAATGTTCCATACAGCGCAAGCTGCAGGAAAAACGGCTTCAAACCGGTTCCGGGTTTCCCTCGAGCAGACATCTGCCGGAGGCGGCACGATCAAAAATTACAAATCGGTTGCGCGGTTTGTTGCTTCAGGCGGGCGGCGAAGCACAAAAATTGGAAATCGCCGTGTTAGTTGGGGGGGGGCGAAACTGCAATTGGTCACACGGCATCCTGGCAAGCGCTGTATGACGTGCACTGTACGTAGGCACTGATTTGGCGGCGCCGTTTATGCGAAAGGCATATCGGCAAGCTTATTAGACCCGCCGGGACACCGGTTGGTCAAGGAAAATTACGGCCATGCCCATGCTGGGGCCGCCTCCGGCGCCCAAAGGCCCGATTTGGGTCGGAAAGCCTCCCTCGACTGCGATATTGACGTGCGTCCGGGCGCGAAGAATCGAAGTCTAGGCAATTCCCTAGCCGATGCCGAGAAAGCCGCCGGGAAACGGATCGGGCCAGCAAGGTCTGAGGGACCGCGCCAGCAGGCCCGTGCCCGCCCGCTGCGGCCCCGGGGCCAACTCGGGATTCGCATTGGTCCATGGCCGTGCGCGGGCCCAAAAACAAACGGCACCTTCGGTAAACAGCACCTTCGGTAAACAGCACCTTCGCGAGCGACCCTTGCCGCGAAAAAGCCTGCCTTGCAGACGGTTCCGGGGCATGAAAAACCGCCCCGAAGGGCGGTTTTTTTGGCAGCCGCAAAGGTCTAGCGGCAGGAAGCCGGCATGTACTTGGCCGGGGTACCAGTGCAGGACCACACCAGCTTGTTGTCGGTGGTGACAGTCGGGATCATGGTGACGATCGAGCTGGAGGTCGGGGCGGTGCCGCGCACGGTGATCACGCCGCTGCTGGTCACGGAGGCGGAGCTGATCATGCCGGTGGCCGAGATGGTGATGGCGCTGGTCCAGCTGGCGGCCCACGAACCGTAGGTCTGGATGCCTTCGGACAGGCCGGTCTTGGCTGCGGAAGCGGCCAGGATCAGTTCGGAAACGCGGGCACGGACGGTGTAGTCCTGGTAGGCGGGCAGCGCGACGGCGGCCAGGATGCCGATGATGGCAACGACGATCATCAGTTCGATGAGGGTAAAGCCTTTCTGCAGCGATTTCATGTTTGTAGCCCCTGTTGAGGTGATTGGCAACGGTGAGAGGAAAACTGCTTGGGTATTCCATTTTCGCCGAGCCTGTTTGTCTGAATCGCGGCTCTTGGAGTGAAAAGAGCAGGTTTGATGCCAAACCAGGAAAAGCCTAAATAAGTCCTAGTCAAATTTACAAGATTCAATCTTTTTGGCCATGATAAGTGCGTAGTTCCCGCCTTGGTGACCGGGGCCTATACCCCAAAATTTCCCCCCTGACAGAGGGGTGGAAATGAAATTTAACAAACTGGTTCCGCGTTCCTTCTCTAGAACCGGGGGTGTAGCCGGCATTGCTGAAAATCGTCTGATAAGTTGGCGAAATATCGACACTGCCGTTCTTTGTCAGCCATTTCTTGCCATTCCTGACGCAAAGCGTCGGTGCCGTGTCCCACCAATCGATTGTTTGCCCAA
>Ga0307511_10000970_pt1 | contig 30423 bp, 21 predicted proteins | sample 13_EM_MG_FD_200266 | JGI IMG/M metagenome (GOLD analysis project Ga0307511, IMG submission 200266) | Populus trichocarpa ectomycorrhiza microbial communities from riparian zone in the Pacific Northwest, United States - 13_EM | ecosystem: Host-associated > Plants > Roots > Unclassified | place... | reverse complement strand
ACTCGGGACCCATCTGAAGGTGAAGGGGAGATGGCACCCGACCGAAGCCTACGATTTTGACAGAGGAAGGAGGAGGGTGGAAGTTAGTGATTGGTAAAGGAAACCCTGACTACGGTTTAAATGTCTCATCCTTATCATGTCATTATTTCACACGCTTTCTCATTATACAGTTTGGTTCGGGTCGCATACAGTCCGTTTATAGGTAGTTGTTTTTTCAGGGGTCGACCACTCCTAATGAAGGTTCCGTCAAAGGTTCCAGGCCGCCGCATAGCCTAAGGCTGATTAGGCGTATAGAGTTTAAATAAAAAAAATAAAAATAAAAATAAAAAAAACCCCAACTTTGCACTATACAAGGTTCCTGTTACCCCAGTGCGTGCCTGGGCGGGGGCTGAACTCATTCCATTCTTCCGACTTGAGGTCTGTTTAATCTAGCAACAACTTACCTTCCCTCTGTTACCCAAAGAAACCGAAATAGGCTGCTCTCATGCTCATATGGTCGTCACCGTAATAGATCAACAGATTCGCCTGGTGGGACGTCAAGAACCCATCTGATAGGGTACAAAAGGCTTTAGACGTGCGAATGTTCATCGGTTGCTGGCCTCACATAACCAGTAAATCGTCTCTCTGCAAAAGATTCCCCACATTGTATGCATGCAACCTAACTTGCTTAATCCGCAGAGTACAAGGTACTAGGACTGGATCATGGGGTCATTGAAGTTGATAAGTTCAATGTATATTATGGTTTGCATAAATATAACCAAAGTCCTTGTGAGTACAGTTGACTCAACCGCAAGAATTTATAGTCTCATGCTGACACTAAAGCTTGAAAGGCTGGGTAACGGGAACCGTCTGTTACTTCACTACGCAAGAGCATTTGAAGACTGCCGGCTATCAATTCAAGTAACTCTCTGCCCTACTGAAGTTCTAAGTTTGACAATTGCGTATTGCTAATGTCTGATTTCGTATACGCTTCAGCCCACATACTTGGAAGCCATTCGTAATAAATATCAAAACCGATAAAGAAAGTCAGGAGCGAGCCGAGGCATATCTGTTGGATGCGGAACGGGATAAACAGTCAAAATATGACTACGGATATTGACAACGCCGTTTTCATTTTGTTCCCTCCTGGTCATTATAACCAAGCTGTACTATATGTGATAATTGAGTATGGGGAGGGGTGCTGCAACTATATTTCTTCTCCAGTGCGGGTACAGAACCCGAAGTCATACTGCTGAATTCATAAAGGCAACCCCAGCACATGTTATCATTTTGTGTGCCACCGCATGAACAATCAGTAGCCCAGACGGTTTATAAAGCACATTCATGAGCGGTCTGGTTCGCATTATTGAATATTTGGTTTGTTAACAATGATATCCCCATCAAGGTAATTGAAATTTATGCCCTACACCCTCTCCACCGTTTCGACATCATTTCGAGGCGACGATATCAATACTAATGGGCCAATAGTTGCACCTCTAGCTAACTCCAGGATTGTTGTCCATGTCAGTACTAATACCCGAGCAGCCCCTGCCTGAAGCTAGGCCTAATAATAATGCAGAATCAAGCACCTTAAATTTACTACAACTAGTAGACTGTCAAAGCATCCACGCTAATCATCACAACCAAGTGCCCTGTGGGGTCCACAACAACTATCAGGATGGCAGGTCTAGGAGATGTATAGTAGTAGATTCCCTCCGTGAAATGACACCAGGTAGGTGCTTAAGTACAGTAACTTCAGATCCGCTGCGCAAGCCAAACTCGGTCAGGAGCGCTGGCAAACTGTGCACTTTTCCAGGGGTTCTTATAGCCCAATATTCAATGCGAGCAACAAAACGAGGGGAAATAAACTCCCCTTGTCCGATAATCATGCGGTCTTTTGTAATTTGATAGGATACTAACTCGTAGATTTGTTTTGTTGTTCAATAAATGAACAAACGGCTGATAGTGCCTTCTCTCCAGCATATGCAGAATTACAAGGGGTTGCCGTCGGGAGAACTAGAAAAGCTTAACTAATACCACCAACACATGTAGCTATCCTCAAGGTAGTTCATAAAGTGATCGTCTATTTATAACCATGTACGAACTCGTACAAGCAATGTGGCTTGCATGCACATACAAGACAGCTGTACGTAGAGTATGTACCGTATGCATAAGCATGTATAAGGTGGAATCCCGATTGGCTAGGAAAATCAATCCATATCTGGTGTGCGTTCGGGTCGATAGATATTCCGTAATTTTTTACCGGACTAACAGATACAAATTACCTATGCTTTAAAATAAGCAGTTTGCTGTTCTCGTTTCGCAGTTTGCTAACTCGGCTTTCAGCTATTGTCGTACTTTGTCTAGATCTTGACCTCGGTTGGAGGAGGGTTCGTACCAATCAGACTCCTTTACCTCTGATCACTATCGCACTGCCTTTTTACCCGCAGCCGTGACACTTCTAATAAAATCGGAGAGACTTGAAACTGCGTCTGGCGGTAAGAAGTCATAGGTTCCGGCTCCATGGAACCTGGTAGTAAGAAACCATAGGCTCCACGGCACTGGTAAGGGAAGCCATAGGTTCCACGGTACTTGGGGTGTCCATCTCGATGTCAAGCATTCTCCTATGAGCAATTACTTTAGGAGAAAGCTCAAGTCAGAGGATACGAGTAGAATTGCAGAGGGCGGGTATACAATAAGATCTTGGATCTAGATGAGTATGACATGTACATGTGCATTGGTAGACCTATATAGAGCCTACAACTATAGATGGGGCGGATAGTTTTATATAACAGCGAGTAAGAATCCAAACTGCCCAAAGTCCTTAGTTGCCTGACTACCAAATTCCACGCCATGAAGATCAAGCCATACACAAGCCCGATAGATCTACCTAGTTTTCCAGCCAGACTATGATAGCTCAGGAATTGTGTTCTCGTCTAAGTGCTTAGTCTTGCAGATCTTGTTGGCACAACATCCCTCGCTGCTAGGCTGGACGCCGAGTAACCAGACTAACGCATAGTGATGTTGACAGTTTCCCAAATAGGAGAATCGCTGGAAACATTATATAGTGCACCCATGCATGTGAAAATGCGGTTTAGTATAGTCTCAAAATGAAATGGGCTAGTACCCAAAGCGTCGTTGTACAATAAAACCAACAACGTCGAGGGGGTCAATCCTTGTATATATTAGTATAGATAGAGGCATATTCCTCTATTAAACAACGTCCAAGAGGTGTATAATAATGACTATAGGTTTGTATTAATAAAGACATATATACTGTATTGATATTCTCGAGATTTCGATGTATGCCGACTAACCACATACGTAGTCGAGCTGCATCTTGAATTCGTCCGAGTCCTCCATCTCATGACTCCAGCTATTGACACCACCTTTCTCAAGCTTCTTGTCTCTTTTTCCAAATTAGGCAGTATATTCCCCAAAATCCCCGATTTCTTACAGAACTATATATAGCCTCAGCAGCTTTCCAACGGGCAGAGTATCCGGAGTCAACGAATAAGTACGTTGCGTGTCGTAGGCACTCCCGTCAGGCTGGAACAACCCTATATTACGCACTTAAAGTTGCATTGCGCCAAAGCTAAACGAGAGCCAACTGAGTGACCTCGCGCTCCTGTAAAAGGAACCAATAGCACAAGGGCTCGCTTACCGGAACATGACAGTCCCTGGAAGCTTGAGCGGAGAATTGGGGCCCCATTGATACATATTACCTAGATTGGCTAGATCTGGATATGGGGGGTACAATCCGCACTTGTATGCAGTGTAACCACGGTCCAATCACTGTTCTCCAATCACGATCGACGCGATCCTTATGGTTCTGTAACCCACGACTTTTTTCCGGGTGACCGGCACACAAGCTGAGCCTCACAGTGTACTCTGCCGTTTCTTCTACTTAATATTAAACCAAGATCTTGACTTTTGATAATTCGTTTCTAATCTGGCCTTTTTTCATCCAATCATATTGCAGGGCTAAATAAACCAGACTAGCTAAATATAGCCACCGATCATCTCAAAAACATCGAAGTCGAGATTCTGATCAAGGAATATTTATTGTCATGGATTGTATTAGCCCATTGACATGGGCTCCTTCTGTACAACGTAGGGTATGTGGGGACAACACAAGTGGACATGCAGGGAATATTGACTCAAGCCCCGTCCTCATGGTCACGACTGGCTTTATTGTACCGGGTCGGCTCGCTAGCTAGCGGACGCCGGCGGCATTGTATTACCCTCAGCAAGGGATACTACACATGCTGTGACATGCGAGTGTGAGGTGGTAAAAGCCTTGAGGATCGGATAACCGCATTCGTCGACTTTGAGGCAGCATCGTGTTCGAAGAGTTGAAGTAAGAACACGGGACTAGGTGATTTGGTAGAGACCTTGGTCAGATACAAAAGGCCCTCGTCCCGCCCCTTTAGGACATTCTTCACCAGGCTCCATCCTATCCTTCCACCTTCGCTTCACACCAGCTAGCATTCGCTCAACCTCTTTGTCTTTCCTAGCATCTTTCGTTTCCAACGATCCAAACAAACAAAATGGTTTCCGTCAAGGCTGTTCTCGTCACCCTCTCCCTCCTCACTACCACCCTCGCAAGGGCCCCAGTTGCCCTCGACCGCAGAACTGTAAAAACTTGCATCGAGTGTACTGCTTCTCCCAACAACTGCGACATCACTGCCCCATGTGCCTCTGCTATGGGCCAGAAGTTGCTCTGTGGATGGTAAGCTGAGGGTCCTTTGCTTCTTTCCACTATACCGGGAATAATTACTGACATGGTGGTCTTCTATCCTTTTAGCCGTCCAGGATACCGTGCTGCCGCTTCCCCCACGGATATCAGCAAGCAATGGCGTTTCGACTTTCCCTACCACGAGCACCGTGTCTGGGTTGCCCCAGGGGTCGTGTGTAATACTCTCTGTGACCAGCCATTTGGAGACAATGTTTGTGGAGAGGTTTCTTTCATTGATAAGTGTGTCGTTTACCCAACTGCTTAAGCAGGAGCAGACGTCATCTGAGTGTTTGGGATGGGTATTGTTGATTTCTTCTTTAGTTTGGAAAAGGTTATTGGACCAATGGTAGTGGCGGGGAAGGTAGTTTGGGGGGGTAAATGGGCCTGGGACACTTGTTGGTTATCAATATTTTCTTTCGGGGTGGGTTAGGATGTAGGAATTGGGTTGAAGGACTATGAACGATGGCTTCTGCACGATGATCATGAGAAATGTGTCGGCATATTTGTAGGGTATATAGGTCTCCAATTGATCCCTATTCTTTGACTTCGAACAATCCTTGTTTCATCTCCATAACTATTTGTTTTCTGCCTCTTTCAGGTTTATATAGACATGAATATTTCCAAGCCATTGTGGCCTCGAAGTAGTCTCGATCGGTAGACGTTGGGGGTGGTGCACGTGGTCGGGGCTCACGTGAACACGGCCCAGACTACTACGGTAGACCCGTAGATGAAACAGCGAAACACAGCCAACCAAAAGTGCCTGTCGTGCGCGCCTGCATGATTGTAATACCAATATCGATGTTAGGAGACCCCGTTTAATAGCCTCGTGCCGGAGTCTAACGAAGATCCTACATCCAAGCTGTAGTGAAAACCAGTCGTTCAGCTGCTTTGGTGATTTTGGGGGGTCCGCGGGTCGCCGAAAACTCCTAAGTAATGTCAATCTCAGAATGCAACGTGCAAGTAGTCCTCCAAACCTGATGCACCGCAACCATTCGGATGATTCCTCAATATGCAAGGCTGATAGTGTTTGTGCTTACTGTAGATACCAGGAAGGTCTCCGAGTCTCTCCGAGGGTGACGTGCTGTCGTCGAGATGGTTCCCACGTTGAATCCCGCGCAAGGTGGGTAGACCGGAGGGCTATCCTTGCATCGTCAACGCTGTGCAAGGGGTTTTGAGATCAAAGTCGTATCGAAGAACCAATCATCCTCTCATCCCCTGCATTCGCGATAACGGCTGATGATGAAATTGAAGATGTGGATACAACGACAAGTCCGCAGCTGAGGCCGCGGTGCTGCGGCCTGGGGCTGAGTTCTGCTTACGATGATAGCACGTGTGGTGGAAGCCTTGCAAGAATATATACCCATGTTTACTTCCACTGAAGCTGGAATTAGCGGATTTATCATGCCGAGTTCAATGAGTGACGGTTATCAAAATTATATGAGCTTGATACCGATTAATATCGATTTGGTTTGCCAACTATTTTACACTGATTGGGATAGCTGCTCGCTGATGCAGTAAAGGGATCAAAGGCGACTGAAGTTCTCTTCGCTAAGATTCGGGCGAACATCATGACTGATCCTCTCAGTATTACAGTGTCCATCGCGTCTATCGCCACCCTGGGCATTCAGATGATAATTTTTACAGAGGGATTCATCAGTGACTGCCGAAATGCCCCTTCCGAGGTCTTGAAACTCACAAGCGAGATGCAAGAAATAGGTACGGTACTTGGACGACTGGCAGAATTCTCCCAAGGCCCAGGGCTAGATGCGCTCCTTCCACAGCAACTCATGGACGACCTCCGCCCTATTCTTGAGTCATGCATGTTACTTTTCGAACGCACACAGAGGATCGTGGGGAAACTAAATAAGGGCACGCTGGTGGGATCCGCCTTGGCAAGGTTTCTCTGGGTAGTTAATGAGAAGAAATTGGAAAAGTTGCGGATTGAGATCTCAGAGCATAAGCTGACGCTCAATATGACATTAGCAGTGGCGTCCTGGTAAGACCCCATATATCGAGTTCAGGGCGATGGGGTTTTATATTTAGGATCTTGTTCTGATATGCGCCTATGTAGTCTTGCAACCGACCGAGTGCACGCCTCGACAACTAGAATTGAAGCTCACAACGAAGAGATCCTGGATAAATTTAACCAGCTTTTATCTCAGGTGCCAGAAGAACTTCAGAATGATTGCGGCAATTCCACTTCCTCGAGCTTGATGATACGCAGATTTCTCGACGATATAACCTCCTACGCAGGCTCAATATGCAATTCCTCGCGGTCCTCTAGCGTCGTTATGCGGCAGTACATGGACAGCGTGCCTTACACAGAGTCCACAGTGGCTACTCCACGAGTGTCAATTGATCAGCATAATGAAAGCGGGGACCTAGATGTGGGGATGCTGGAACCCCCAATGAAACTCAACCCAAGCTATATAATGGATGAGGCAGGGGATATTGAAAGCTGGAGGCGCATTAACGAGGTGAAAACGAATATGGCAATTGGCTCAGTGTCGGATTCATTCCTTTTACGGGGACGCTCACAGCGCGGTCCCCAAGATACGACTTCTGGGGCTAAGCAATTTTTTCGGCGAAAGCCTGCACCCCCCCTTTCCCCAGCCTTTTCTGCATCGGGAGGCTCAATTCACTCTACAGGGAGCTGGAATCCATCCTACAATGAGCGCGGCCCCAACAATACGATTCCTGAAACTAAGCAATGTCCACGGCGAAAGCCTGTGCCCCCTCTTTCTCTGGCCCTTTCCGAACCAGGAGCCTTGATTCACTCTTCAGGGAGGTGGAATCCAGCCTACGATGAGCACTGTCTCGGCGATACGATTCCTGCGGCTAAGCAACTCCCGCGGCGAAAGCCTGTGCCCCATCTTTCCCCGGTCTTTTCTTCAGGGAGGTGGAATACAGCCTACGATGAGCCAGGAAGTCAGATTGGAGTTCAATCGAGATTGGTTGACCCCGCGTTACCCTTAACTCCCGATAGTGGAGTATATACTGCCGACAACACACCAACGTTAAAAAAACGTACGTCTTACGACGAGGAAAGAGAAACCCTAGAAAGACTAGTTCTTACAGATCCACGGCATATGCATTGGTTGCGGGTTATGCTCGACAGGAGCAATGAAAATATTCTGCCCCATAGCACAAAAGCTGTCGAATCAGAAGCACGCAGTGCTATTGGGGGTAGTACAGACAGGATTCTCCGTGTACATGAACAAAAAGTCCCAATCATTAAAGCCCCTGTACCACACCGTCAGCTGGCAACAGATGAGTTAGTACCTGCGCATCTAGTTCGGCACAACGTCCCGATTATTAAAGTGCCTACCCCAAGACACCGTGGCGCCGACGCCGCTTCTTCAGATGGGAATTCACAACGGATATCTTCCCGCTTGGCAATTCCTCCCAGGGTGCAACCACATTCCCCTGAAGACTTGACACCAACTCCTCGGCAAGAGGTAACGATTATTCAATTATCGCCTACTGAGAGTTGGTACCTCCCGCGAGGTTGGGAGTTCGGGGGCAGCTGCAGTCCAAACAGAAGTTCTAGTACAGATCACTGAGGCACTAGGAACTATGGGGGGTTTTCAAACGCCTCTTGAGCTTATTACATCTTCTCAGGAACATGCTCGACGACTTGTTAGGATTACTTTCTCACCAGCGATCTTATCCTGCTTGTCCATAACGCACATCTAACCTTACCCATACTATGGTGTAAGGGTCCCTGCCACCTTAGTATACCCACCCTTAGGATAAGCTCCCGTTCATTTCATCCCCAACCTCCTGCTCCAATGAGCCCCGATCATGACCAACGTGCTTTGGCATGAAACACCGAAAACCGTGCTCATTCCATATATGGACTGAAAATAACGACTTTGTAATTGTGGATACCCTACAACCTGCGGGGCCGTTAGTAGACCACGATTAAGCAGTGGATGGATAAGCAGGCAAAGCCGCAAGTGAGCGGTTGAGTTTTGAAGAATGGTGGTTTGAAGGAAAGAATTCTAAATTGATCGCAGTCGTCATAGATCAGGGCTGGGAAGGGCCTCGAGACTGTCCATTCGAGCTCCCTTAGTTGATCTCCAACGCCAATCCGAAAGGAAACAAATCACCGGGACAGGGTAGTCTTGTAAAATTCACCCCATTCCGGACTTTGGAATCATTAGCTTCATGGTGTTAAATATGTACATATATGGGACTTTATAGTGGCTGGTCTTGCATTTCCTTGTCTTTTTCTGGTTACAAAAGTTAACTTTGGCCTGTAGAGTACGGGAACAAGGACCACATTTTTACTGGGACATGGGGCGAGAAAATAAATAATTACCCAAGAGTTCACCTGTTCTCCAGAACAAGCTTCAGGAACAGATTGAATATTTGTAGCATCAGTATTGCTGTACATATATTACCCTGAATCTCAGCCATCATCGCAACCATAGACTCTATTGTCAGAACTGCCAAAAGAAGTAGCAACACAGGTCTGAGTGCCTAGATCGAAGGAGACTAACCCGAATCCGTAGCCACTGAATCACCAGTTATAATTCCAAATTGCGTTAGTCCGGTTGCAAAGCTGCATTATCAGTCGGCTTACCCTGAACGTTATCTGTGTTATTATTTTTCTTTAATTCTCGCACGCGACCGTGATCATAGTACTTCTATCCACTCTCCGCTCCGCCGCCCCCTCAACCCTTCACCCTTCAAACATCACATTCTCGGTTCACTTGCCCCCACTATAAATACTCAGATGCGTGACCGGAATTTCAGTAAGCACAAAGCCAGAGAGCGCAGTCCATCGACCGGAGAGCCTACGGGGCCAGACGCCAGCGGCGATAGGTCACCACCGAGAAATAAGCGGGTTAAGAAACATCACTGCACGGATAGCAGTGAACGGTGGGAAGAATGTGCGGGGTGTGAGTCAACAGTTCCTACTGATATTCATGAGTCACAAGGAGTCACAGCATCCATCATGGACAGCTTAAACCGAGGTAACCACAGCCTGACGAATGACTCCAACGCACAACTGGGGGAGCACGAAGTCAGCAAGAATAAGACAATTCAGGGCGCGAGCTCGAGAAGGAAGAAACAAAAGAATGCCATCGGGAAGGCAAGAAAGGCTGCAGCGGAGCGTGAGGCGACAAGGGCAGCGACTACGAAGGCTGAAATGGAGCAACTTTTGGATCCGCATATGGCGAAGGGCCACATGGACGAAATTAGGGAGAATCTTGTGCAGAAAGGGTCAAAAGAGAAAGAGCGTAAGGCAAGGAAGCAGGAGAATAAAAAGAGGCGCAAAGCGGCGCAGAACCAACAGCAGCAAGAGCACACGGCAATGGTAGGAGCAACTGAGGGATGTATCATCCAAGGCCAAGCAGAAGAGGGACAATCCAGTACGGTGCTATATAAGGATTCGAAGGAACTGAAAAGGGAGAAAAGAGCAGCTAGAAAGGCTCGCAACAGGGAACGGGCATCACATGGTATCGAAAACCCCAAGGCAGTACAGAATAGCACGGAGGCTGCTAGAATGCAGAGTGGCGTACTGGCCGAACTGGATATTGGTGAAAGCTCACTCTACCCTGACCCAATAGTGAAGGACGCCTCGGCCCAAGTACCTGATATTGCGCAGCCACCTCGATGTGTCTCTCCAGCCAGCGTAGATGATAATTCATTCTGTACTGGATCCGAGATGACGAAGGGCCCAACGCTGCATGGCTTAGAAGAAATTGTGCTTACAGAGCCTTTTGACACTATATATGGGCCTACAGGAGTTGTTCAAGAAGGAGCCCAAGCTCAAGGAACCCTTTACAAGTTTCCTGGCCCTGGGGAGAAGCATTGGTGTAAACTAACCTTGGAACAACGCATGACGAAGATAGATCTTAACCCTGTGGGCAGTGACAGTGGGAAGAAGCGCTTCACCTGGGCAAAAGTCGAGAATGGACCTGTGTACGCTTCCGTTGTTGACTTGCCTTATTCTAGTGAGATTATAGATATGCTGATACACTGGCTCCGATCTCGTGTCGTAAGCCGGGTTCCTGCTACTGATCTTGGTAATACACTGTTGGCCCACACTTGGAAATTGTTGGAGTTTATCTTGAGGGGCGATGAGGATAAGTTTGACGACATTAAGACGACCTTCGATTATACAAGGAAGCTTAAGCCCAGGATCCAGAAATGGGAAACAGTTCAGCTCAAAACCGAGAAGATGTTTGCAGAGATTGAAAGCCTGTGGGGCAAGAGTTGGAATGATCAGTGTGTTAAGGAGACTGGAATGGCTGGTGTACGGGACGTGAAATGGAAACGCGGGATTGTCAAGCAGGTGAAGAAGCTCGCAAGTACAGCGATGGAAAGGGATATGGGAAGGGGAGAAGCATGGGGACTAGTTCTGAAGGAGGTGCTGGCAAAAGGAGAGCAGGCCACAGTTAAGGCTGAGGATGTTTGGGTAGTTACAGAAACTTTGATTGAAAGGTGAGCTAACTTTGTCCTTATGCACATACGTCTTTTTAAGTGGGTGATCATGAGGGCTGACCTCGATTATTCTATATCTGTTTTAGGAATCAGCCTATCGTAGTAAATTGTGGTTGTCCTGTTTCATTAAGAGAATTTCTCCCAAACCTTCCCACGCCTCGAAGTTGCTCTGCCATCATGCCCCGGCGTGACGCGATTGCTCTCCTGAAACAAATACATGCTCGCCTCCCACAACCTAAGCAGGAATTTGCCTCCTTATGCCATTCTCATCTTCGGCGACTAGCTAGTGGCACCTTTGGCCTACTAAATAATACTACCCCCCATCCCGTCCTGGCAGAGAGATTAGGTTGGGTATTTGACGATCTTGATGAAGACGGGAAGAATCCACACTATGAGATAAACCCGCAATGGTTCCGCAAACCTTTTCGGCCAAAGGCAGATACTTGCTCCTCAGATACTCCAACATCGTCCACAGGGCTATATAAATACCCTGTCCACAATCCCAACTCGGTAATCCGCGCTTTTAGCAACACCCCCACCATGACCGGCCTATCTACATTCACTTTTGACCGAGAGGCAATCTTTACCCGATATTCCACTGCGGGAAAATTTCAAGAATTCCTGCAACACGGGACAGTCCGTATCCACAATTTATTCTCCCACCTTGACCCATCGATTATCGGCTCCGAATTCGACATGTACGAACATCATTACCAACCTCCACCCGGTACAAAGCCAATGGGTTGGTTACGGATAATGTATCACTCTTTAACACAACAAGCAATCCGCCAGGACCCCGCCGTCTACGCCCTCCATGCCGCCGCACGTGAAGATGGTTGTTGGAGATTTATCAGTTATCCCTACTACACCAAGTCCACCTCCCCCAATGGAGAGAAAACAGGATTTTTCCACTTCGATATGAACGTTTCGGAGTTCTTAGCAACAGGGAAGAGTAGACATGTTGTCCAGAGTGCGGTGACTCTTGTCAATGACGAGACTCCTCAGGGATGCACTATGCTCGTTCCGGGATTTCATACACATATCAAAGAGTGGTGGGAAAGGCACTTAGATGCGCCTAGAGGTGGTGAAACAACGAATCTAATCCCAGGCAAAACGTATACAAAAAAAGATGAGTGGGATTTTGGTCCCTTTATTCCCTACCCGTGTAAAGCGGGGGAACTGAGACTCACGAGACCGGATATTCCTCATGGATCAACACCTGTGTCGAATACGCAGAGGAGGGTGGTGTTTCCGTGGTTGATTGGGATTAGAGATGATCATGAGACGCTGGATGTAGATACTACTGAGACGTGGTCTGAATTGGCGGAGTGTCATAGGAATTTGGTGGCGTGTAGGAAGAGTACGAGTGGGAGGAGTGCAAGTGCTTATGGGAGGCCGGAGGGGAAGTGGATGGGGGCTGTGGTGTTGGGAAGCACGAGTAGTGTGGGGGATGCCTTGGTGGGGAGGAGGAGGTGGGATGATCCGGAGGTAGTCAAAGAGAGGGATTTACTGCTTGGTGATAGCAGGGTGGAAGCGATGAGGTGGGTTGAGGAGGTAAGACGAAGAGTTAAGGTGGAGTTTGAGAGATGTTGGGAGCTGGTGAAGGAATTGGAACGGAAAGAATTTGGGAAGAATGCATTCTTTGGGGAGCATGAGAGGGGAAAGTAGTGTGCAAACTAGGCTGTTTGGTAGTGAATTGGGGGGAAGAGTCTTGGGAAGAAAAGGATACTTTATCAGAATGAGTAATTCGTTTTTGTTATAGGCTTGGCATTGGAAACGGTTCAAGTGGATCTGTTTATCTCAAGCATTAGCTTCCAATTTTCAAATGCTGAGAGTAAGGTATTGCGTCGATAAAACCGCAATGTCCTTTCATTCCATTGACCGTACCTAGGAGTGAGGTTTAATGCCCCCAACTTCTCCCTTTTGCGCTGCTAAGTCGAACTCCAAGCTTTAGACACCAAGGCGTCGAGGAGGGTACTCTAAAGTTAGTTTAGAAGTGTAAAATAGGAGGATGGATTTTGATCGGGGGACCTATAATCTAGCCATAGCAGACCCCTATCCATAAGAAGAAAACAAATGTCTGATGTTTTGGAACAGTGAGCAAACTTCTGATAGATATGAGTGAGCGTCCAGTCGCTCACTGACTGGGTTGTGACATATGTGTATCGGTTTTTTCCCTCGGTGAAATCGCTTTCTTACCTGAGAGCTACATATAGTACAACGGTTCGAGAGCAGTACAACCACCTACCTAAATAAGTACCACAGTCCATACATCTTCAGCGTAGTACTACAACACCGGCCGGCCCCTTGGATTGACGTAATGAGTTGATGTGGGACCAGAAGCAACAAATATCAAACGAGCATGTGACATAGATCATACCCCGTAGTTACCCTCAATCCGGTGGTTTTCTACCCTATTATTTCGCTATATGAGTCTATGCAAGCACTACTGGGTACGAGACAAGACAACTAATAGATACTTATTACTGGCACATGGGTACTCTCCAAGTTTTGAAAATCCCAACTAAATACTTGCCCCCCCCTTCAGATTAGTAGTCTAGTGGATCATAACCCATTCACCGACCGCTCCAAATTAACGTTAATGAAACTCATGATAAAGTATAGATGGAATTCATGAAGGCATAGGAAGTTTGACCATTCCAGTTTTTTATGCGTATAAAGGCCCCCACTGGTGGTGGTGGAGAGAGTGAGGATCACGTGATGCTAGTATTCGTATCTCCGTATTTCTGACAGAATACATACATATATCATGATCAGATATAGTCATGTGGATCTGAATTCTCGATCTGAGCCGACTTTCTGGAGCCCCGAGACTATGCCACAAGGAGCGGGTTGATATACAAGAAGTAGCTGCAGTCATATTGCTTTTTTTCTGAGGCTGACAGTTGATGCTGATGCCCATTGGTCAATATTCTACGACGATCGATCTTGATACATAGTAGGGTCGGCAGCACAGGATCACGCTGAGTACCAGCTGAGTTGTTAACAGACTTTTTTAAAATTTATCACAAATTCATCGAGCACTCTCTTGAAACAACCAGACTACTTAGTATCTCTGATATACTTTACCCAGAGAACCTTCGGACTTCGAGCGGCTCAATGAAATGCAGGGCTTGAGGAAGGTTCGTGACAAGAGTAAGGCTGCCTTTTATTTAACACCGGCTCCCCGCATTCTTGCACCGCCTGTTTCGGGCAGGTTGGAAATCCCGAAAGCCCTTCTGGGTGCCCCGGAACCAAGTGAGAGTTCGAATTCGGGAGAGCAACTCTTTGTTGGTGTGCCCCAGGTTCCGATTTTAGATCCCGAGCAGGACAATGGTAAGTGGCTATGGGAAGATAGATCTATTCGAGTGAGGTAGCCAGGACTAATTTGCATGTCACAGAGTCTACCTCTGACAGAATCGCCACGACGCCAATTTCCGAAAACACTCCTACGGCCCCAGTTGATCAGCCATTTCAACTGATCGAAGAAACAGGAGAAGCAAAATGCCTCAGTAATGTTGAGGGGGATAAATGCACAGATGTAGTCTCTGCAGGTAATAAGCTCTAGTGACTACTATATTTGATAAATTTCTTAACACAATCTCAGGTGCGAACCCTCGGACTACTGGCAATAGTAATGCCTTGGGGCAAGGCAAAACTGCGGCTTCCTCTGTACATGTACCTGCGACCTCGACACTAAACAACACGAATCAAATTACGGTCGAGCAACAGCCTCAGACGGCGAATACACTTTCACTCTGGGAAGCGGCGTGGAAAAAACTTCCAGAGGATGCCCGCACCCATTTTCAGTCTACACTTAAACTTGATGGGGCCGACAATAAAGGGTCCGGGGTAGCGAAGCAATTATTAACGATTGTTGCAGAGATTAGAGACATTTGCGAAAAGCAGAAGTTGATCGAGAATATAGATGATGGAAAGAGATCCAAAAGGATTATTGTCCGTGATATGGCAGATAAATTAATTTGCTGGATATCAAAGTTCGTCGCAGTTGGTGACACATTTATGCAGTATGATCCAGGCCACGCACCAATACCTTGGGCTATCGTTCGATTTATTTTACAGGTCTGTGCATTCTCCCAACCACTCAGCTTGTATAAACCCTGATAGACTTTAGAGTACAATTATATATAAAGAACGCATGGCGCAGATTATCGGCAACATGGAGTATCTTGGGAGGCTCATGGTGCGCTGTGTTGCGTATGAAGAGCTTTACCTCGTGCCGAAATCGAAACCACGCAACTACCCCACCCTGAAACTTTCAGTAGAGGAGCTCTATCGGGAGATTCTCGAATTTCTGATGGAAACAACGAAGCACTTGCATAGAGAGACGATTGGTATACCGAGAATCCCCATTTTCTACCACATGTTACAGTCCCATTCAGAAAATGTCCGGGACGCATAAAACAGGGCGCGGCTGGGGAGGTCTGAGCCGCACCGAGACTCCTTCGGGTGCCGGCGTGAGGGTTAGATCTCCCTTTTCCAACCTATCTCAGTGCTCTTTACCACGCGCTTTTGCGTGTGTACCATTTTCCGGCTTGTCTCAGACCGCTCTATTCACGCTCAGCTTTCTGTGTCTCAAACACTTTCTGGATGGGACTGTACATATTGCTCATATCTCTAACTTCGCCACATAGGTCGTGTATTCAAAGCAATTCTTGAACCTGAATCATTAAGTGAATTACTACAGAAGATCAAATATCATGAGCAGCTAGCGGAAGAACTCGAATTGGCACAGCAGAACGGTGAGCCCCTAGACTCGTAGCGATTAAGGGATGACAAGGCTGAACCTGGTACTCGTTCACAGCGTCTCAAACTAGCCTTGCGAACGCAGAACACAATCATAAGCACCTTATGCAACTCCTTGATGACTTGGAACAGCCCATCCAGAGAATTACGTCAGACCTACAGGCTTGTTATCAATCTGTTCAAGGTATGCCACTCTCAAGACTCAATAGGTGATAATAACTGACGAGATTCTGTTGGCAGCTCAAACACGGGAAGGGGTATTAGATTGGATTACAAATAACGAGTACCAAGCCCCCCCCCACCATCTTGCACTGCAAGGGTTGTTAGAAGACACAGGCAAATGGTTTTTTGATCGAATTGAGTACAAGGAATGGAGGAGTGCAAGCGCCTCTAGTATGCTTTGGCTGCATGGGACACGTATGTATTCACCACAGAACTACCCACAGGTCGCTGACTACTTCTAACTTGGAGAGATTTGTACAGCGGGTGCCGGGAAAACAAAACTTACGTACGTCCAAAGCAAAATCGGAGCAGTATTGAATGGGAAAAAGGGATCACTGTTGGTGATGCTAACATCCTCTATAGATGCCAAGTGATCAAGACACTTCAATCGACAAATCCCAATGAAGCGCTTTGCTATTTCTATTGCAAAAGAGACGGCGAAGCTTCACGGAGGAAACCACTTACAGTCTTATTAGCAATTATCAGACAACTCGGTCTTTGTCAGCCCGATAGCCTTCCGAATGAGATATTTATCCGCTACACGGAAGAGCAAAAGAATGGTTTTCCCGCCGGGAGGTCTGGAGCCCTACGGTGGGAGGATTGTAGAGCTTTACTATTGTCCCTTCTCAATATGTACCCGCAAACAACCATCATCATTGATGCCCTGGATGAGCTGGACCTTGATTATGAGTCTATGCATCGCCATCTACTCCTAGAGCTCTCGAATGATGCTGTTCTGCAGTGTGATAGCCTAGTCAAAATCTTTGTGGCTAGCCGTGATGACCAGGATATTGTGATGGAATTTGAAAAAGTACCAAATCTATTCATCAAGGCCACGGATAACATGAAGGATATAGAGAGGTACATCCTCCGTGAATTCGAAATACGGTTCTCTAGCCATCCCTGGTCACCTGGACTCAAAAATATCGTTTATGCTGAACTTTGCAATAAAGCCAATGGAATGTAGGTTTGATGTTGTCCATTCCACAACTCCTGAACTTGCTCACACATATACATGTGCAGGTTCCAATGGGTCAAGCTGCAGCTACAGTTCCTGGTTTCCATGAAGGTCGAGAGGGATATCCGACAGAAATTGGGGCAGGCACCAAAAGACCTTACAGCAGCTTATGATCAAATCTATGCACTTATCGAGGGTGAAGAAGATTACGGTCGTGAGGCAGCTAAATGTACGCTAATGTGGATTGTGTGCACGGCGGAACCTTTGACAATGGAGATGTTGCTTGAGTTTACCAGAATACAACCTTCGACTTGGATGCCTACTTATATATCTCTCGCGAATGGCCAGAAAGTACTAGTAAGCTTCGCTATTTAGGCAGTAACTGGAATGAAAGTTAGCAAAGCTGATTTGATTTACGCAATGAGTAGCTACAAGTCAAAATACCTCTATTAAGAACGACGCTAGACAATTATGGCAAGCGCGTTATTTTGTTCGTTTCAAGCCACAATCAGACTAGGCTTTAGTCACAAACAAGATTAGAAACCTTCCCCGAGTCTCTATTCAGTGTTAAAAATACGGTAGCATGTCGGATATGTTCTATCTTGTTCCTGTCATAGAATACGCTTTATACGGAGCTCCATGAGTCTAAAAAATCACAAAAGATGCGGTTTGTCTTGCGATGTTACCCTGATTTAGTAACACTACTATGTACATAAGAGAGACCCAAATCTTATTCATGACCTGGGCTGTCACTGTATAAATCTGTCGTTGTAATCTCTGCTGCCGTGGGTGTTTGGTGGGACCAGCATGTCCTGGCATCGTTTGAACTGGTCATTCGGGGTGTACGTGTTTTGTTTATAGGGATTTTGGGAAGTGCCTGACCCTTCACGGTGGGAAAGTATTCCATGAGCGCTTTGTTCCTCTTTTTATCTACTGCTCTAGGTTTAGGTATCGGTTCCTAGTTGGCGGGGTTGGTTTATTGGCGACAGGCGGGAAAATGTAGCTTCGTCTCCAAGTAGTGGTGGCATCACCTTGAATTTACAAATTGATACATCCCCGCTACGTATCATGTTCCTCCTACGTCGGTGGGTCGTACAACCAGACTACTGGAATACATACTCACTACATGTAAACCCATTGTACAAACTCTCAGTGAGTCTCTAGCCATACTATATATGAAAATCTTTGAGTTTTCTGTGAGAAAATGCCATAGTAGAATATTCACAAGCAGCGAGGATATACCACTCACATATTCTACTGATATATTCTACTCACATATCCTACCCGCGTATCCTGTTCACATTATGTATGTATACACACATTGAACAGAATGGTGGGTTCCTGAACTACTCACTTTTTGGGTACCATAGTGCAGAGAATACTGGGGAAAAGAGGAAGTTTTGTAGGAAAAGGCTGCTTAGCTGGAAAGATCTTTATGGCTCAGTTCAGGCTAACAGATGTACATGCAACCGTGGAAGCCGCGACAATATTACTACTCGCGCACAGACTCCTTTGCATCACACCTTGTACTTCCATGTATAATCATATTCATTGCCATAGCATTTCTGCTTTCCGTCCTTCTCACTTGTAATATATGAAGTCCAGAATGTGAGCTTGCAACTGTCTATCTGAACATATACGTTAATATTATGTAGCATATGTATGAGTCACATCACATAACTCAACTCTTCCTACCTCAGAACCTCGCGAGGAGAGATCGCCATGTCATACTCTTATCCCAACTTCTTACTTAGCCGTGACTGGGCGACATAATCCGTTCGAAGTCTGATATACTTCAATAACTTTCCTCTTACTTGTTTTCCCTTGATCAAAAGAACCTCTCGGATTTCATCATTCACTTCATTTATAGAAAAGCCCCATTATTCAATGAAACCTCACAGCTTTCCTCGATTTCTCACACCAGTGGACCGCCTTTCAATGAGCACATCTCTCAATCAGTTTCTCCCCCCACTCTCATGAGGTATTCTGGACAAGCTAGCTTCGGCCTCTTGATGTTTGTGTCGACTTTCTTCAATTCTGCATACCTAAATTAGTCCTTGGCTAATGACATTTCATTTCTTCGAGGCCCAAACTCCCTCTCCTCCACAAATCCAATCGTTCTTGACGATTATCAGCCACATACACAGTATATCCTCTCCTGTGAAGGCTGGCAGTGGAAGGCCCCTTGACGATAAGCACTCTGTAGGTATGGGTGTTTCTCGAGGCGGTAAAATGCCTTGACTATAGGCTGCACGGCTTTGGAGGCGGGTGTATGCGGCATGAATGGTTCGGTAGTACAGTACTGCTCTGCGCCCTTAGCACTGCCCGTAGTGATCTACTATGCAAGTACAGTTGATTGTGGAGAGTCGCCCGCCGTGGGGTGGAGTTATGGTCTGGGATAGGGGTAGATAGACCATGGGCACTGTGGGCCACGATTTATATGACTCTTGACAACTTAGACCTCAGCGAGTTTCTTTTTCGTGAGTGTCTACATATACGGTTGGCCCCCGCGGAGTGGAACTAGCAATGTCTGAAAGTATACATATGCATCTATATAAGATCACATATAACCTAGATATATTACAGATCATATAATATCCAATCGAGGTCATTCTGCCTTCAGGGTCCATGTACAGTAATTTATCGGTACTGGTCGTAATGCATATGTAGTATGCTTTTTTTGTTTTTCTTTGGTGTCTATACGCCTAACCAACCTAAGGTTATGCGGCGCATATCTTGTATGTACTCTTTAACTTCACCTGCAGAACTATAACTAGTGTAGCACCGCTGAGATAAAAGCTCAAACCATGTACTCTGGAAAATAGAAACCTCTATTTCCAAAAATCATAATCAACCTTCACTCCGAGCTCGTTTGGGATACTCAATGGGTAAAAGGGCTTAAAGTACCTTTTCAAGGTTAGTTCATAAGTTTTGCTTTGCTTATTATTAGTGACGGTCTTGGATACCTTTTTCGGGTATTTTTCACGTATGTCCCGCATTGGCTCTCTATTGAATTCCTATTCGCATTTACTTAAGTACAGTACATTGTGAAACAAGTACTGTTTACGATGGCTATAGATATTGATAGAACACCGCTACATAACCTGACTTTAAGGCGGTCCCAACACATGTAGTGGACATAATAGCAAAGGCGAGATAGATAAAACTGGAAAGACTACAAATAGAATCCATTGACGTGACCTCCCTCACAAAGAACCGCCCTCCCAAAGAAACCTCAGCCTACCCAGGCAGCCCCGCGAGTCGCACCAGTCGTTAACGCCTCCAGCTAGTGAGTTACATAACATTCAGAGAAACAAAACACCAAACACCAAATCCATTCTTATCCTGTAAGTAATGCCCAGTGAATACAGGGCCAGAAAAAAGAAAAAAATATTGATCCCTTGCTCGCTTTTAAGTTTCCAAGTTTACTCCCCCACCCCACCTGGCGGATGGTATCCTATCTGGTCGCTGTCGATGGTTCTGTCTTTGTTGTAGTAGATATACCCTCACCCTCACCACTGCCCCCATCCGCCATGGGTGCCACCGACGACAAAAGCACAGCATCCCCCGACTCACTCGTCTTTGGGCGCAGTGAAACATCCGAACTTTCCCCTTTCTGTGAGGTCGCAGATAGCTGAAATTTTGAAAGGCGCCGTGATTCGTCCCGTGATACTCTCGGCTTGTGACAACTTGGGACGGGTGTCAGCGACGGTAAGGGTGTATTCTCGCCAGGTGTTTGGTTTCCCCGGCATTCGAATTCCATATCACCCGCAGGCTGGGACCCATGCATCTCAGTGGAGTCGGATACAATATGCCCAGCTTTCCCACTTCCTCCAGGATGACTTGGATAATCACAGTGAGAACCCAGTACGCCCAACCCCTCAAGGTCGGCCACCTCAATGATGCTTCTTTTCCTCCCCCAGCGAGTATGGTAGTACCTCTGTACTCCGTGCCAAGTGGCTGTCAATGACTTCCCATCCCACCCCGCTTGTGCCCTCCTAAGAAGTGCCGTACCATTGCCAGAACCTCCACTCCACTCCGCCTTGGGTATATCATCCACAGGCGGAGTCCCCTTCGATATATGAGAAAACCACGAGGTATACAAGAACAGTGGTCTGACCATCGGAAGGCAAGCACAAGTGAGCCCTGCTCCAACCTCAACCTGGCAAACTATCGCTATCCAGGGCATCCCCCATGTGGGGTCTCCCTCTTTCATCACATTCTTAAAGACGAAAATCTTGCTTATACAAGCCCCAACGGCAATCAACCCCACTGAGAAGATGACAATTAGCCCCAGTCTCTTCAGCATGCTGACTTTCTTCAACCCCCATAACAGGGGGATAGGCATGACAAAGATAACTACGTTAGTAGCAATGCCTACTGTGGCGTGGGCAATAATCACAGTTGCATTGTCATTGCAGATCAACCCATCATTGGGGTGTATGCGGAAGCACAAAATGGATGAGAATGTAACGCGGAAGATGCTCATGAAGACAGAGAGGAACATCATGAGATAGCAAATATAGTGGAAGACGCGGTATGGTGCTAGCCGGCAATAAAATGTCAAGAGTGTCAACTGCACGAACATGTTGCCAATTTGCGCAACGAATGGCACAGTAGTAATGACCTATTTTAGAAGCTCTCGTTAATCAAACATCCTATACCAGCAATTGAAGAAAAACATACAGTTCTTAGACCCTGCATCGAGCTCTCCTTGACTTCCCATATATGAGTACCATATCCTATGGTTGTTCCCCACATTGTCATTGCTGTTACCCCAGTCATACACACTGCTCCCATCAACGCTAGCCAGTCATCCGCACCAACACCCCCCAAGAGATATCTTCGGACATAGAGCCTTATTCCAACGAACATAAAAGCCATGATAGGGAAAGTGATACAACAAGCGGTGATCAAGATGACCTGCGTCTCGTGAACATATCCTGGGGGGGCAGTAGCCCAGTCCTGCAATGTCGCCATGTTGTTCACCACCAAAGTCTTGTGAAGAATAGGATATAGGAAGTGCTGTTCCTGTAGTAGCGAGCGATGAAAGTATATATTGGTACGTATAGGATAATGTTGTAAATATGTTGGTAATTTCGCGAAGCACTTATGCCGATAAATAAGAGAACCGATGAAGCATCACCCAACACTCCCCCCTGGGTGTCCGCCCCATGGCCCAGTTCTTTGGTGTTATCATGTGAAATCATGCGTGCGGGGTCTCCGAATCAGTCCAACATTGAGGCTAACCCAAGTGTGAGGAGGTCTGGAGTGTATTTGGGGTCCAGGACATATCATGACCACCAGCTCTCGTCGGACTTTACCACACTGTCGGACATGTCGACAGCTAAGCCTAACTCAGTCTCTTTTGTGCCTTCCGAGACTGAGACCCACCTGGCCCACCTTAACTTACCCGGCCGAACATATTTGATGGAGTGGTGAGATGCTGCAGTCCATTTGCTTGTACCAAGACTAGCCCGAAAGCCATTTGGGATTAGGCTCTATGAAGAGAAATTTGGAGCTGGGTTCTTAAACCAGATTCTCAAATTGCGAAGTTGTAGAATTGTACGCTAGAGAGCATGAAAGAATGAATCCGGGGATCTTCTGATAATAATTTTATAGGGACGGACTGCGGGACCTCTACGGACCTTTAGATCTACTTTTTAATAAAGGTACTGCCCTTGATAAACCTGATGGAACTTGATGTTTAGATAAAGTTCACTGAGAGTAGAATACTAAAGTAGACCTATCGTCGAATCTCACAATTACCAGTAGATGTTCTACCACTGGAATTACAGCTTGGCTTGGAAGCCCCGTCAGTGCGCGAGCACGTCTACGTACCATGATCCCCAGTCGCTTTCTAAGAGCCCAGGTCACGCTCTGAGAACTAATATTCCCTGTAGATTTGTTGTCCAGGGATGTTCGCCAGTGGATGCCCTCGGATTGATTTATCCCACTTCATTTCGGGTATGAAACAGCTGTGCTGCTTTGACTTGACTGAGGTTCTAGACTGTGAGGTTCTACCGTATTATCTTCAATTGATCAAGTTAACGTTACACAGCAATAATGCACTGCATTACGAATGTGACTTGGAGCGTGACCACCGATTGAGAGTACCCAACTTAATGATCCTCAATTACATTTCAGAGCGGATAAATATGCATGATGCATACCCCCTAGGTAAGTACCCGCTAGACTGGGAGCTTACTCGCATCTGAACGTTTCACAGTGCAAATTCACATGATTCTTGCCATTGGACTCGACTTTGATTTAGGAGAACTCTCACGTGCACATGAAGTGATGTTATATAATACTTAAGACTTATACTTTACAGTCAGAACACAGCGGCATAATACGGTATCGATATCAGCTGATAACGCAACTATTCCTGCTGTGATCCCGGGTCGCTTAAGCCTGTACCTACTGGCAATCCTGTCATCGAGTCCTTTTACCCTAGAACCTGGAAGCTTGGAACTTGAATTTAAAGTCTCCGTTCGTTCTCGCTTACGTATCTTTTTCTTTTTTCCTCCCAACGCCCCTTCAACATTGGCTCTTACGTATACCTATGTATATCAAAGTATGTACTACGCTTGCAAGTGGTTGAAGAATCTTGGAGCTAAAAAGATAGACCCTTGCCGAGTCAGATAGAGGCGCTGTTTCTGTTCATAGACCTCCTGGTAACTGCATTCAGTAAGAGGATTCTCTAAGCAAGATCTCCTTCCCTAGACCTGATCAGGTTGTAACTAGGCGACTTTGGTGAAGTTAGGACGGATACCGTATAAACTGGAATTTTACAACCTGTGCTAGTAGGGTATTTGTATGGCCACATTCAGTTCCTGGGGGAAAGTTACCGCGACCCCATTTTTTTCTCTTTTTTTGTCTCAGGTCAACTTGCTAGCGCGAATGATGTCCAAGGCATAAGGTTTGCATAAACCCCCAAAAATGAAGCTTTAGAGGGCTACCAAGTTGCGGAGGAGGGCTCCACATCAAAGTGATTATATCAGAACCTTTCGAGGGCTATTGAGGGTGACCTATAGGTGCGATGCAGAGGTATATGAAGGGCCCTTATTGCATATTCCGAGCATGGGCCTCCATGTCTAATGCATGTCTGAGAGGAAGCATCAGCCACACCATACAAATACCCCTACTAGCGCAGGAGGCTTGAGCACAAGGTAGCAAATCTGAGACGGCGCTAGCAAATAACTCGAGTCTACGTTACGTTGACAGGTGGAACTTACCGTCGCTATGCATTACCTGGCGAACAAGAGGCCTGGTCAAAATCTTTTGGTCTTTCCTTTTCGTGGTAGCAGCGCTACTACTTGTTCACGACCTGCGCTCGGATTTTGACAGGCCAGGTGGAGCGGTAGTTAGAGAATAGAGAAGTTGCTATGGAGTTCCTAATCTAAGTATTTGTCTTGGCAACGCATCAGTCAAGATGGAGATTGGTATCGCAACTCCCAATTACACCTCCCCACATTGATATACATATAGTTAGGTATGCTTCTTGGAACTCCATACCTTTTTAGACTTTTATCATTAAGCCCCACCACACAAGCAAGAGCCCATGCATTAATTTTTCACTGTATCAGAAAATATAAACTTGACACAGAGAAAAAACAAAACGTGATAGAGAATTCTAGAAGACAGAAGCTCGAGCTTTTAGCTGATCTGAGACCCTCACCGCTTCTCATGATAATATTTTTATATATAGTAGAGCCAATAAAATTATATAGAAGCTCGCTGGAATTTATTCCTGCAAGCCACTTCAAATTCGTTTATGTAGGTTTGGGGATCTACATACCATTAAGGGGATAGGTGAGAGCTGCATCTGCAACCACACTGACATAACTCGTCTGCAAGCAACAGTTGATGTTCGCATTTCTTCGACCTCACGCCTCACCCGAGTACTTGGTGCGCAAGCTCCTGAAGCGAGGACTAGGGTACCTTGCTAATGGCATACTAGGGTATAGTATCCGGGGTTGGATATTGGACTGAAACATGATTTTGTGGAACTCCATACTGATAGCAGCTAAAACCCATCAGTCACAAGTCTCATATTCCTCGTTTTCGATTTCCTGTTTTGCACTAGTCATTTGGTCTACTGGTAAAACGAGTTCACCACAGAATCTGGGATATAAGAGCCCTAAGACCTACTCTTCGAGGACAGTCACAATCTGTGTTTCGTGTCTTATTAGCCTTGTATGGTTGCCCTTACCCTCACTGAGAATGATCCACACCCTTGTTTTCGGGCTTTGGCTTGGGTTCTGAGAGAAATTCATGCACCTAGCCCACAGAACGTCAGACGCTGCAGTCAATTTTGCATTGCAGTAAATGCCCTTGGTAAGCTACCCCTGTATGGTTGTAAGGAAACCAGGTATACGGGAAAGAGATTGCTAGCGCTGTAGACTGAGACAGCGTATTCTACCAGTTGAAGCTCCATATAAACCGAGCAATTTGTACGGAAACTACCCTCGACTAAGGATCGATCTCCATCGGGCTCGTAATCTCTTTTCCTTGTACCATCCATGTACTCTACACACCATGCATACGGCCCTAGATGGTATTGAAACCCCTCTGTAGCATTTCTTGGGATCAGATCAGATAGCTTTGTAGACTAGGGGTCTGAGCGGAAGGAGATCTCCGCTTATTTTAGCTACTCCTCACCTGGTATTCTGGAAATTATCTGGATGAGCCAAGGCATATCTGTAGGTAGATATCTTCGCTTCTTCTATGCCTTTACGGTACTTAAGTCCCTAGGTACCTCTTGTAAGATTTCACAGCGGGTGGGCAGTCACTGATATGGAAGGATGATAATTTTGATCCGCACGCAGCTAGACAGATATATCCCCACCCGGTCCCCTAACACATGCAAACCCCGTTGCTGCCACGATTGGCCCGTGAGTTCACATACTCTGAACAAGGTTATACATATGTGGAGTTTATTGTGTGAATTGTTTATGCTCCACGGTAACTATCTTCCCGTGGTACTGACTGCAGGATTACCATATCCCAAACCTCTTAGACTTAAGGGGATCTGTACGGCACAGCAGGATATACTTACTCCCAACTTGATGCCTTGATACTTTTACCCCTCCTGAATAATGTGCGTAAAAAGTTACCTTCATATGACTACACCTTCCGCCCTTAAGTTGCGCCGAATATCACGGGTAAGTGTTATTAATACTTGGTGTACACTTAAACTTAGAGAGATTGTATTTGCACTCTCGGATATATTGCGTTCGTGCCCATTATGTGTTTATTTGATTGCCCTTTCTTCTGAAGCTTTCCACCGATCTCCCTTATTAGTTTTGTTATTGACAGAGCTACTAGCTATTCTTTGATCTACTAATCTCCGAGTTTATGCATGTTTTCTCTCAAATCTAAGACTATCAGCGCTCATGGGTAGAACAGCAATGGGAAAGCCAAGGAGATTGAGGTAACTATTGTTATCCCTTCTTCTAGGTTGATGGATGCTCAGGATTTGGGCCTGCACTAAGGTCCTGGGCCGAGGAACTGGATGTGTAACTAGGCGCTGGAGGCTGTACGAAATATGCTAGGCTGGGCGCTAGATTGATAGTGCATCGAACACTGCACTTGCGCTCACAATACCAGGCAGACACGTTCTCTATATTTGTTGTATAACCTGTCGACATGTGAGGAGCAGAGTTTTAGAGAGAATGTGGACAGTATATAGCTATAGCACTATGGGACATGGTTCACAACTTCAATAAAGTACCACTATATGCTATATGGCACTATAAGAACTAGGCAGATATATTTCCGGTGTAATATATTATAAGCGACGTAGGCCTTGTTAGTTCCAGTGCAATATCGGTGATATATGTTGAAATATACTCTCACGTGCATGGAACTAGGGATAGATCACGGGGTATGCAAGTTGACGGATGGAGGCAATTGGGATATGAGACAGAATGTCCGAATGGAGGCAATTGGGAATTCAGCGTTTGGAAATAAAAGAGGCGGAATTTCCTATCGAGCAAAGAAAAAGGATAAGGCAGTAGAACCATAGCATTCATACTATAGCGATCTCTACATAGTCTTGACAAATACATCTTTACTTCTCTCTCTCTCTCAAGATTCCTCCGCTCAATAACCTCGTAATCTTTACAATATAAACACAGTTCCAGTCGATATATACAACATTAGCTAGCTACTGTAAGAGATAGTTCCAGCCCGAAATTTAGTGCGTGGACACTAGTAGCTGCGCGCCATCCTGCTGCCGCTCACAGGCACTGCATGCAAAGTATATGCATAGTACAAGGTTAGAGGTAGGATATCGTTTTTACTTGTAGCTGCCTAAGCACGGTATCCACTTCCCACACTCCGCACTCCGCACCTCCGCGCTGCCACTGCTCCAAAGGCCCTATCTTTGGGATAAGTAGTAGGTACTCATAAATCCTTCATATTATCTCTCTGTATGTTCAATTTCCGGTATATTCAAATCTGCGTCGGCATGCCGAAGTTACACGGTGGTTTATTCTCAATAGAGTCGCTGGATGGGGCTACCTCTGGAAATATAGGTAAGGTAGAGGGATGTTCTGGGTGCTCGTTGGGTACTGGCTTGTACGTGGGCAGGGTCGGCCCAGATCAGTATGGTCCCAAACATTGTCCTTTGTACGTAGACCTAGTCTAGGCTCACGAAATTACCTTGCCAACCCCCAACTACCTACTACATTATGTCTAGTAGCTTCTCTAGACGGATAAAACGATTTGCAGATGTCCAAGCTGAAACAGTGGCGTCAAGCTTAGTATATTGTAGAGGATATTTACAGCCAACTATAGGTAAAGTGGAGAGGACATATATTGACATGTACAAACATATGACTACATCACTGCAGTTGAGGGATACATGGCCTCGGGCCGCAGCTTAATACCACAAATTTGCTGCAAGCCCAAACTACAGGCCCGCGGATTGAATCTTATAATCCGTGACTAGTTAGGCAGGACAACGAGCCATGAGTTGGAAATAGCAAAGTTTTTGCCGCTAGATTGGATTACCCTGAAATCAGGTAGCTAATACTAGAAGTGCACTAGGGTCCAAAAGGTAATATATTAGGATCGGCTGGAATAATCGGGTTAAATTCCAAGTACTGCAGTATTTAACTGAATAGGCGTGTCAGCGGTTTAACTTTACCGCACTGGGGGTTTTTTTTTTCGTACGCGCGTACGGACGATTTGAATATTAATATAGCTTAATAGTAAGCCCATGTTCACCAAACGAACCTGGTATCCAAGTATGAGGGTGTAACTAATGGATGATGGTGTAGTATCCAGAGTATTCCCCCACCCATGACCACGGTGGTAATCCCGATCCACACGGATGTAATATATATATATTGCGATCGAGACAAGGATTTTACCTTCATGGAAGATATATGACTATGACAAACAAATCCAGGGGTATTAATTAGTGTAAAACACGCTCTTTGGTGGCTTGACATCTTGTTAGTTACTAATAGTGAAACCTTCATAATTGCATCCTTTATATTCACATAACTCTTTTATTGCATCAAACATGTATCCCCCAGCCAGGGTGTTACCCTCAGAAAGTTACTTTCTGTGTTAAAATACCTTCCCCCCTATTCTTGCATGGAACCCTGTGTCCCCGACCCTACGCAATAAGACAAAAGCTCGGCTAACTAAATTTTTAGTTCATACCAGCCTTGGAGTAATATATAATCACTCCGAAGTTAGTCTCGTCTCCCGAAATTTAGTTTGGTTGCACAGCCTCTCGGACTCGTTCATATTTCCTTTTCACGACAGTACTTTATGTGTGGATTAGGCAGGTTGTGCCAACCGGGCTAGGCTCTGGGGGGGGGCCAATTGCTGCTTCTTTCCTCTTATATTCCATATATACATATGTAAGTATGCATGAGTGACAAGGTATATTATACATAAATGCAATGTATTGGTGAGTTGCTTGTGACCTTCCAAAAGCTTGATTTCATCTTCCGAGCATACAGACATGTATATTCAGAAGTTACTACGGCTCATAGTCAAGCGTATGGGTATGAGTCCAAACGTAATACATGAGGCTACCAAAACACATTTGTATCCCTTATATATTATGTAAAGGCCTTATGACTACCCAATTATTGAATATACTTGTTTATATACTCTCACCAAGTCCTCCACAATTATCATCCATAATGCTATGTAGGTAAGTTCGGATGTTTTCAACGGAATATCGATAAACCAGCAAAAATCTTAAGGTAGGTATGCAGAAAAGTTATCTGCACCGGGCACGGTATCAATCATGTATCAGAATGGCCAAGGATACCCTCGAACGGTACCGTATATATATAAAACTGCAAGCGAGGGGGTTTGAGAGTAATGGGCAGATTAATTAGGTATGCCCTGTTTCCCGCGGTATGCATGTTAATATTCATACCTTATTCCTTTTGAACAAAAGCCCGCTCGATTACGTATACCCTAGCCCCCACAAAAATTGTGAAGGCAGCTATTGAGTCTCACATTTAGATGGTTTTGGATGGAGGTCTTTGCGGCGGGTGGTCACGCGAGGTTCAGATAAATATAGGTACTTCGCATTTTAACCGCGGCAACGCTAACGCGTAATAGTAATAATCTCAGGATATATCTTTTTCGTCTTCTCTTCTTGAAGCCAGTGCTTGCATATAGCTGAAGGCCATGGTGAGGGTCGGGGTATATCGATATATAGTTTTATACATGTAGATTGAGGTATGAAGGTTAGCAAGGCGACCATAGGTGAGTACTTGAGTACCTAGATTATATTATGTATAAAGTGTCTCAATCACTCCCTTCCTTAGGCTTGGTCGAGATATCCTTCTATAGAATATTATGCGCTATCGGGCTGGGTATGAGATAGATGCTTAAATAGGACTCAAAAACTGCAGAAGGCCCCCACGTGCACATGTGCACATATAGGCGAACTCGATACGACCTAGCTGCCAGCCTGAGACTACATACTACATACTAGCGAACCTCATCTAGGTAGACTGGATACCCAGGCCAGTGTATTCGTGCAACTGTGGGTACTGTACATTCAGAACGGACAGGTGTTATACAAAAAAGGCAAAAGGTTACTGGTGCTCGGATCATACCGAAAGCCTCGGAATTTTTCTACGGTACTAGAAACAGTTAAGTAAATATTTAGGTTAGAATATACAGTACCCATACGCATGTTCATTGGATCAAAATCTTTTTAAAATTGCCGTCGGGCTGTTTAATAACATTTTTTTTTTTTTTTTTTGGAGTCTATACGCCTAATCAGCCTAAGGCTATGCGGCGCCCCCGTTCCATA
>Ga0307511_10000969_pt1 | contig 30425 bp, 29 predicted proteins | sample 13_EM_MG_FD_200266 | JGI IMG/M metagenome (GOLD analysis project Ga0307511, IMG submission 200266) | Populus trichocarpa ectomycorrhiza microbial communities from riparian zone in the Pacific Northwest, United States - 13_EM | ecosystem: Host-associated > Plants > Roots > Unclassified | place... | reverse complement strand
AGACTGCGGGGGGAGTGCGCGTGATGTCGATGCGGCTGGTCCGATATAACGGTGGTGAAGAGTTTCTGTGCGTCCTGCAAACGTGCTTTGTCACCCTTTCAAGAGACCAACGGAAAAGAGCGAGAACAGGGGGGAAAGGTCAAGGTGTACGCACCGATGGCCGTCTAGGAATGGGACCCGGGGTAACAACAAGAACAGATAAACCACAGCTTGCATCCTCTCAATCGGCACGCTGCTGAGGAGAGCCAAATTGACAGGTGTAGAGTCGGAAGGCCACCAAAAGGATGTAGGTGGAGGACGTCCGTGAGATACGAAGGCGAAAACGTGATGGGTAGCGACCGGATGAAAGAAGATTGTACCACGGGAGGTCGAAAGCCGTGCGCGGACGCCGAAAGGTCTGAGAGAAAAGGGGATGCAACTGGCCAGCGTCGTGGTAGAAAACTGATGAAATTTCATGAAATCGGTCCCATGCAGGCGCAACGCAGCTTGACGCGTTGAGCCATGACTGGAACGAGCGATCGGCGTGGTTTTCGCGAACCAGCGCACTCTCCCCACCCCAACCCTAATATCTCTCCGCCGCGGGGATCTCCCCGCTTGGACGAGCAGTCATGTCCGGCGAACGTTTCAAGAGTGAGTTGCCAACCCAATCGAACCAGAGCAATGACGACTGAGTACTGATGAACCAGCGATTTAGTTGGATTCCCCCCGATTCATCCCGAGAACCTCATTCAACTAGTGGAAGATTTGTTACACGCATCCTCGATCCCAATCTCAACCTACAGTCACCCCAACACGAAAGAAGACCGTCAATGGCTGTCGGCGATCACCACCCTGACAACATGGATTAGAACTTCTCCGGCGGGTTTGTCCTCAGCAGGGGTAGGAGAATTGGAAGAAACATTTCGCAAGGTACGCCTTCCACACTGGATCTTCTCTCTATGACGCATTTGATGATTAGGCCGTATGTACCTCACTTTCCGAGCGACCGACCAACCCTGTGGAATGTACCTATCCTGCATTGAACCTACGGCTTAGGCTTTATGCACACGCCCTCCTCCGTGAATCCCGAATCTTCCCTGGCATAGAACTGCACGATGAATCCCCGGGCTGCTCGCGCAATGGGTTCACGGATATTGGAAGGGGGATTATCACGGAGAGCCGGTGTGCATTAAGGTGATCCGAACACAGGATTCAACTGCCTTGTTGAGAATACAAAACGTGTGTAACTCCTTTATTTTATCGGAGAAGTACTCAAAGTGCTTTATACCAGGTATATCGCCTTGCAATAGAAGGGGGAAAGCTTAATCCTCATCCGAATGTGCTCCCAGTCGTCGAGGTTTCGGAGACATTGTTTCCGCTTAGCACCATGAGCCCGTGGATTCCGCTTTGCATTGTGAGCCCGTGGATGCCGAATGGGAACATCGCCCAGTACACCCAGGTGAACCCGAGTGTCGATCGGCTGACGTTGGTGCGCGTTCACCTGAGGGTTAACAAGGGTGACCCGCTGACCGTGCCCACAACAGCTTGCACAAGCATGCCGTGGCCTGATGCACCTTCATGGGTTAGGTATTATACATGGTAATATCACTCCGGTAAGCAAACTAGCAAACGAATTAGCACACACGTTGATGCTCGACAACACCCAGAACAACATCTTAATTACTCGGGACGGCCAGGCGTGTCTCGGAGAATTTGGGATCACAGGATCATTCCCGTGTTTCAGGATCTCGGTCTACGAACCGGCAACCTTTCGATACATGGCCCCAGAGTGTTCCTCATTGTGGGTTAGGAGTAGGGAACCCAACAGTCGCTCAAAACAAAGTGATATTTACTCCTTTGCGATGACTTCCTTCTCGGTACGTTCCTCCGGTGTGAACCATCCTCCTCCCTAATATAATTTACCATTCACGATCAGGTCCTCACGGGTGTGTTACCGTATGACGGCATTAACAGCTACGATATCTGCCTTTATGTTGAAGACGGTGGGCGACCGCCCCGCCCAACAGACCCGAGTCAGAATAAATGGTTGCCGGATCCTATATGGAACGTGATCACAGCTGGGTGGCGCCATGTTCCAGAGCAGCGATGTGGTCTGCCGGTCATGTACCGTGCATTTCTGACGTCCAGTCACCGGGAGGTCCAAAATGCCAAAATAGGTGAGAGTGCTCAAACGTTGGAAAGCCTCACGATAACTAAAAGGTCCCAAACATCAAAATAGGACCATGGCAAATTGGAAAATTTCTCCCACGGATCACCTCGTTCTTGCAGTTGATACAAATTTCGGAGTCTAAAGTCCAGAGGCGTGTCAATGAGATCGACAAGGCAGGTCCTCCCACGTCCCACCTCCCCGGTCTCAGGGCTAACGTGAACTGCAGCGCCTGGGGGACGATACTATGCCGGATCATGAACGACTGAAGCTGTTCAACAAGCTTTGCAAAAAGTGTAGCCGAAATCGTGTGGTCCCAAAATCCATGAACATCCCAGACTGTTCGGAAGGTTCTGTGGAAGTCGAATGTGGGGGGTTTGCCAACATATTGCAGAGCACGTACAACCAGCGTCGGGTGGCTGTCAAGGTTATGCGCATGTATATCACCAGTGACCTGGACGTCATCCTCAGCGTGAGTCTTCAACCGGTACCCTCGCATGTGTCTGACAAATGGATCATAGCGATTCTGCCGAGAGGGTGTTGCTTGGAAACACCTCCGGCATCCCAACATCTTGCCGCTCCTTGGAGTGACAGTGAGTGAACACCGGTTCGCTCTGGTCTCCGAGTGGATGGGAAACGGAAATATCAACGACTTCGTCAAGAGGGATCCTCACTTTAACCGTGCTGAGCTTGTACATTATCACTTGATCCTGCAGGAGCTCCGCTAATGTATTGTTTAGTTGGTTGGTGTCGCAAACGGCTTGAAGTATATGCACGACCTCCGTATAGTCCACGGGGATTTGAAAGGGGTATGGATTTCGCTCAAATCGAATGTCTCTACACTTACATCCCCTTCAACTGCGAAGGCGAACATATTGATCAACGGGAACCAGCAAGCCTGCATCGCCGACTTTGGTCTCTCGACAATCACTGGTGTTGCCGCCGCTGGGACTTCTCGAGCATCGTTGATATCAAACGACACTCTTATGTCATTCACTAGTGGCGGGACTCGCAGGTGGATGAGTCCTGAGCTTCTAGACCCTGAAAGGTTTGGGGTTCCGGAATCGGAAGACAACAGACCAACTAGACAGTCTGATTGCTATGCCCTTGGAATGGTCATCTACGAAGTAGGTGTTTGCGTGGATGGACTCACTCTTACGGACAGTTAACTGGTACTACTCTAGGTCTTGTGTGGACACCATCCATACCTCGAGATTCCGTCGGATATTCTAGCCACCTACGCAATCATGGAAGGGGTTCGGCCGAACAAACCGGAGGCGATGAAACGGCTCGGATTCAACTATGAACTGTGGAGGGCTGTTGAGCTATGTTGGCTGGAGGATCGTGACGCACGGCCATGTGCAGAGGACATCCTTTCCTGTCTCGTCGATGCCACAGCGTTCTGGTACACGAGGGAGTCCTAACTCGCGACGGAACGTCTAACGATCCCATCTCCGCCCACCATTTTCCTATCTACATCTCTTGTCACATCTGTATATCAAGTACACACCGGGACTACTATATAGTGGACGTTCACCGAATATCACTGGCGCCCGATTCAAAGTTCTGGGAAGAGGGATATGCACGACTAATGATTTCCAGGGTAATTATCAGCCGCGTCGTTTGTATCTGTGACTAGATCAGAGCGAACGGCGAGCCCGACGTGACGACCGACCATTGACTCGGGCAGATTTTCTAGAAGTTAGCCAATGTTGCCGAGCTATTGATTATTTACCACCCACCTCGCAAGGTTCATCATACGCAAGGTTCATCACACTCTTTCATACTCGGCTTACCTAGACGTGACGCGCGACACACGAGAGAAGATTTGGTATGGAATTTCCGATGCAGGCTCACCCGTTCTTCTCCGCCAATCACCCGTTTTGGGTAGGCTCTGCCGCCCGCGGTCACCTGTCATCCGTGGGAGATGCTAGGCGCTTAGTGTCCCTCGCGGCTGGAGATAGGTATCGGTATCATCGGTACGGAGAGCAGTCCAGCTCGAGCGCTCAGCATTTCTCACAGCACCCTGATTCGCAGGGGTGGTACGCGGCTTTCGACCCCGTTCGCACAGGACCCAAGACGGCAAGTCGATGTTCAAAAGCCATGCTCGGACCCCAGAGCGTCTGGAAGAGGAGCTGGATACAACTGAACGCGGCTACATAACAGCGTTGTGGCAGTGGATGTCCCGTCGTATAGATGCGACCAATTCGGGTAAAGGCTAGTACCATGGCTGGAACGGGTATCGGCTCGGATCCTGCGAGGCTGTGAGTACACTCTACCCAGAACCCCAATATCTCCCTCCCCGCGGCCGCGATTTTCCCGCCCGGACGAGCCGCCATGTCCTATGTGGATCCTTTTGAGGGTGAGCCGCCAACAGAACCGAACCCGAGCGGATGGTTGACGAGTGGGTGATTTAGTTGAATTCCCCCCGGTCCGTCCCAAGAACCTCATCCCACTGGGGGAGGAATTGTTGCGCGTATTCTCGATTGCCTCCAAAGCCATCCATTTTCTCCCCACGGGAGAAGACCGCCAACATTTGGCGTTGATCTCCAACCTGATATCAAGTGATCGAAATTCTCCAACGGGCTTGTCCCCTGCGGAAGCGGCAACATTGGAGGAGACGTTTCGTATGGTATATCTTTCACACCGGATCTTCCACTCCAGGTTTTCCCCAATTTCTGACGCCTCTGGTGGTTAGGGTGTATCTGTCTTATCTTCTCGGCCACATTACTATCCCATGTCGGAACTATGGCTCAGGCTTTACGCCCACGCTCTCCTCCGTGAATCGCGACTCTTCCCTGACATAGTACTGTGTGATGAATCACCGAGCTACTTGTGTGATGGGTTTACGGATATTTGGAAGGGAGATTACCGTGGAGAGTCGGTGTGTGTTAGGATGATTCGGACGCAGGATCCGGCCCCCCTGACGAAAATAAAAAAGGTTTTCAACCCGCTCACCTCATCGGAGATGTACTCAATGTGCTTTATACCAGATATACCGTCTTGTAAGCGAAGAGGTTAAACACAGCCCTCATCCGAACGTGCTCCCTGTCATCGAGGTTTCGGAGACACTGTCCCCACTTTGCATCATGAGTCCATGGATGCCGAATGGGAACATCGCCCAGTACACGCAGGAGAACCCGGACGTAAATCGGTTAACTCTGGTATGTGCCATCGGGCTGAAGATCGATGAAGGTGACGCATTGACCACACCCACAACAGCTTGCGCAAACGTGCCGTGGAGTAACGTATCTTCACGGGTTAGGTATTTTGCATTGTAACATCAGTCCGGTAGGCAAACCAAGGGAACGCATGAGCCCGCACGCTAATGTCCAATAATTCCAAGAACAACATTTTGATTACCCAGGACGGTCAAGCATGTGTCGGGGAATTTGGGATCATAGGGGCGTTCCTGCTCTTAAACTTCTCCACCTATGGATCAGGAACTCTTCAATATATGGCCCCGGAATGCTTTTCATTCGACGTTGGTAGCCATGAACCTACCAAACATTCAACGGGGAGCGATGTTTACTCCCTTGCGGTGACCTCTTTCTCGGTATGCTCCTCTGTCGTGAACCATCCTGCTACCCGATACAATCTCCCGTTATACTCAGGTTCTCACTGGGGTGTCGCCGTACGACCGCAACAACCACCACGAGATCGCCCGGGATGTTTTGGGCGGTGAGCAACCATCCCGCCCAACGAACCCGAGTCAGAACCAATGGTTGCAGGAACTCGTTTGGGATGTAATTACAACTGGCTGGAGCCGTGAACCAGAACGGCGATGCAAACTCCCCGCCATGTACTACGCGTTTTTAACGTCTAGTCAACGGGAGATTCGGAATGTCAAGTCAGGTGAATTAACTACTAAAAACAACAGAAACCTCAAGGCTGAAAGGTTCTAGACATTGGAATAGGGCGACAGCGACGTGGGAAACTTCTCCCACGGATCACCTCTTTTATCCAGTCCCTGCGAGATTCAGAGTCCGAACTCCAGAGAAATGTCAACGAGATGGATAAGGTATGTCCTCCCACCTTCCACCTCCCCTACCCTAACGTTAACATGGGGTGCAGCGTTTAGAGAATCCCACTACACCAGACCGCGAACGGCTCAAATTGTTCAACAAGTTGTGCAAAACATGCAGCCGATATCGTGTAATTCCAAAGTCCATGCACATCCCTGACTGTTTAGAAGGTTCTGTGGAAGCCGAATCCGGGGGATTTGCTGACATATCGCGGAGCACATACCAAGGGCGCCAGGTGGCCATCAAGGTTGTGCGTGTCTATACCACCAGCGATCTGGACGTCATCCTCAGTGTGAGCTTTCCACCCGCACCGTCACACACGTATGAATGAACGGATCGTAGCGATTCTGTCGAGAGGGTGTTGCTTGGAGACACCTTCGACATCCTAACATCTTGCCACTCATTGGAGTGACAGTGGGTGAACACCGGTTCGCTCTGGTTTCCGAGTGGATGGACAATGGAAATATCAACGATTTCATCAAGAAGGATCAGCAAGTTAATCGTGCTGAGCTTGTATGTTACCACTCCCCTGCTAGCGAACCTTCCTAATGTATTGCTTAGCTGGTTGACGTTGCGAATGGTTTGAAGCATATGCATTACCTTCGTGTGGTCCACGGTGATCTGAAGGGGGTACGAGCATTTCTCAAACGGGATGCCTCCGCACTCACATCCACCTCACCGACATAGGCGAACATATTGATCAAAGGGGACGGGAGAGCCTGCATCGCCGACTTCGGTCTTTCAACCATCACCGGCGTTGCAACTTACGCCCCCGCCGGGGCTTCCCGGGTGTCGTTGATATCAAACGACACGCTGGTGTCATTCACTGGCGGGGGGACCCGCCGGTGGATGAGTCCTGAACTACTGGACCCGGAAAGGTTTGGGATACCAGAATCGGAAGACAATAAACCAACAAGGCAATCCGACTGCTACGCTCTTGGGATGGTCATCTACGAGGCGGGTGTTCTCACCAGCGAATTAGCTATTACAAGGAGTTAACGGTGATATTTTTAGGTCTTGTGCGGACACCACCCGTACTTTGAGACCCCGTCGGATATTCTAGCCGTCCATTCGATCGTTGAAGGGATTCGACCCGGGAAACCGGAACAGGCGAGACGACTTGGATTTAGCGACGAACTATGGTGGGTTGTTGAGCAGTGCTGGCTGGAGGATCGTGATGCACGACCTGGCCTGGACGATATTCTTTACTTTCTGGGCAACGCCGTGGCGTTTTGGTATATGAGGGACTACTAACTCGCCACAAGGGAGCCGAGTGACATGCATGTTAACGATTTTATCTTTCCTGGCCATTTTCTCTATCTGTATCCCTTGCTCCGTTTGTATATATCATATTCATCAAGTATCGCCAACGCCTGATTTACCACTCAGAGGGGGCATCCACGAACCATGAGCTCCTATGATCCTTATGGTAACGATTAGCCTCGGCAGCGTCAGTTGTCTCGATTTCCATACCAGTTCTGATGCCCTTCACGTTCTGTATCCGCCTTGGGGTTCTGCAAACCCTTCACCGTCCTAGCAAAAATCCTAGGTTAACCTGAGCTCGATATCGGACACGCCAGAAGCCCGGGAATACCCCTGAGGATATCAGGGGAACCCACCTTCGCGTCTCTTGGGACGTATTTGTGGTCCTCGGGAGATTATCGCCGAGAACTCCGCTGAGTGTTCTTGTATCACTCAGCGATGGATCGACCGGTACAGCTGCCAGCCGTGAGTTCCCCGAGAGGGGGAGAGCGATGTACGGACCTTGACCCCGAGGCCCCGTAATCTTCACGGGTCGAATGAGCTCACCCCCGACGTCCAAGTGTCTTCTCACGTCGTACGTCGCAAGGACTTCCTCCAGGAATGGTCCACATCCCAGACACCGATTTGATGCCTCTTGTCCCTCCTGTAGTCTGAATGCCGCCGACTCGCGCCGCTGCTGTCACGGCTCCGTTGGTCGGGGATTGACAGAATGCAAAAGGCAAGAAGAGATGATGAAAGTACAGCGCGAAAGTACAGCGCGAGTACCCGGAGTCCGATGAGTCTGAATGTCGATTCTCGAGACCGATCTTGAAGACGTCAGCTGTTTTGGGCCATGAACCTCGTCATGGTACCTTAAGTCCGATGTTCGGTCAAACCATGCCAAGTTGGGCGGGTTCACAGTCGTGGCGGCAGGCTTGATATCAACGCGCCAAAGTAGTCGTGCCGTTTATCGTGGAGACGTTTTTCCACTTGAGTGTTAGAAAACATAGAATACCTCTCAGATTTCAGGTGACACAGAGTGACAATAGCGCAAGGGTTTACACTCGAGAGTAGCACGTTCGGAGAGTATACAACACAGCATAGAATACACCGAACGAAAATGGACGGCAGTGAGACGGGTATCTACTCACCGGGGATCACCGTGCAGCCGAAGGTTGGTGGGACCCTCTGCTCTGACAATTAAGTTGAGAATCGACACCCCTTAGAGACTAACGCGAACCTGCTCACCGGAGGGCACGCTACAAAACACCCCCATTTCCCCCTCGACCTTCTTCATTCCATCGTGACCGTTGTGGTTGGTCGCGCCAGGATTCCACGTGCAAGACGTATTTCTTGAGCTCCAACACGTCAAGCCGCGAATTTACAGTCTTGTGAAAGGGGAAAATCCTAACGGTCTTGAGTTTCGCCCCTCTCGACGCCCTCACCGCAGCTGTTTCCACTATGTCCTTGATGTCAAATGTCCCATCATGCTCAATAACAAGCATCTCCAATTTGGGGCAGACCACAACCCCCGATAAACTTATGCCGTGGTGCAAGGCGCGGACGAAGATGCGTGGGTCTTCACATCGAGTAAGTGTGAGGGTGCGAAGGTCTTTCATGGGAAGAAGCGCTCCGTAAATTGGATCGCTGAACGGACACTTGCCACACTTGATTTCCAGCCGTTCAGTCTTTGACGTGTCAAAATTGGTGAGGGATCCAAGCATCAAACAGGTCCCATCAACCTGAGGAACCACCCTGACCTCCCCGTTCGGTCCACTGAACAGCATGCGTGACGGTCCATCCTCTAATTTGATCGCGGTGAAGTTGGGGAGATTCGTGAGGTTATTGAGAAACCTGGGGGGACGGCCGTTGACCAGGGGGATGGGTAGATCCACCCGGATTCTCACGTGCGCGCCAACCGGAATCAACACGTGGTCAAACAATGGGGAAGATGGATGATGACCACGGGTGTTCATCTTCGTTAGGCACGCCAGGGACACCAACCGCCCGTTTTGAGCACCGGTGATTGGGGCCATGGAAGAGAGGCGGACTTCACGGAGGTGAGGAGCGCTTTCGAAGAAGTCGAGAAACTGTGTGACAGTGATTGGCGACGTGTGGACCAGTTTGAACGACGTGAGGTTGACCATGTTCCTCCAAGGTAAACCGGTGTAAACACCCTCTAGATGCAACTTGCACAACGAAGATATATCTCCGTTGAAGAACACGGATGCGAGTACGGGGTTATGGCGACCAATTATGGATAGCTCCTCAAGAAGAGGAGCAGGGTGCGATATGTGAGCGGTGATGGTTTGCAGACCTCCCGCGGTTGCATCGATATGCAGGGATTTGAGTCGCCCAATAATGCCGGGTATAAACTCGAGGAAGGGGTTGGAGGGAGACAAACAGTCCCCGTTCAGTGACAGGTTGATGGGGGGCGAGAATTTCGGGAGGGATCCGGTTGATTGGCGCGATACTGTTCCTCCAGGACTGAATCAGTTGGTGGACCTCGAAAACCTCTTGTTCGAGGACATCGAGCTGAAGTACAACATGTGTCAGTCACAATATGCGCGCCCATTCCGTTCGTTTGTCTCACCTCAGTCTGATCTGGGATCGTCGTGACCCTGCGATCTCAAATTTCAGCCCATCGACACAATCTGTTTCACTGCTCCAGACGCACTTCGCGCCAAAAGCCGCATCTTGTAGGATCCCCTTGATTGCGCGTAAGTGGTTCGAGACAAGAGCGCCCTGGCTTGTGGTGGCAGGAGACATGATCGTTGATAAAGAGAACCATGGTGGACCAGCGGGTCCACCCGACAAATTCAAACCCCGCCACACAGGTGGATCTCCCGAGCGAGAAACGCAAATTCGAGGCCGCGTTCACTTGGTTGTATCCATGGTCATTTGGAGCACGCGAGAGTGTCACAGTCAGGGAGCACACAGTATGACATAGAACGTAGTAGACGGAACAGGATAACAGTGGGACGGGCGTCGCCACTGTGCAACCGAGTTGGTGGCCTGACGAGTCAATCGACAATCGACACCGCCCGAAGACGAACGTGAGTATACCCGCCAGGGGACATCACAAAGTACCCTCATTTCCCCCTCGATCCTCCTCACCGCCACCATCATCATTATCGCTGGTCGCACCGGGGTTCCACTTGCAAGGAGTTGTTTTTGAGCACCAACACATCGAGGCGTGAATCAGTCTTGTACCGGGGAATAATGTGGACAGCCCTAACGGTCTTGAGTTTCGCCCCTCTCGATGCCCTCGTTGCCGTCGTTCCTACTACGTCATTGATGCTAAACGTTCCCCCATACTCGATGACGAGCACCTCAAATTTGGGACAGACCATAATTCCTGACGAACTGTGGTCGGGATGCAAGGCGCGGACGAAGGTGCGCGGGTCTTCGCACTGAGTAAGTATCAGGGTGCGAAGGTCGTTCATATGAAGAAGCGCTCGGTAAAGGAGATCGCTGGACGGGCACTTGCCGTACTTAATTTCCAGCCGTTCGGTCTGTGAGGTGTCAAAATGGGCGAGAGATCCAATCAAGCAGGTCCTGTCGATTCGGGGAACCACCTTGACTTCTCCGTTCGGCCCATTGAACAGGATACTTGGCGGTCCGCCGTCTAATTCAATCGTGGTGAAGTTGGAGAGATTCCTGAGGTTATCGAGAAACCTGAGGGGGTCACCCTCGCCCGGAAGGCTTAGTTGATCCACCTGGATTGTCACATGCGCGCCAACCGGAATCAGCAGATGATCGAATAAGAGGGAAGACGGATAACCGCAGGTGTACATCTTCTTTAGACACGCTAGTGGCACCAGCTGCCCACTTTGAGCACCGGAGATTAGGGCTTTGGAGGAGAGGTGAATTTTTCGGAGGTGGGGGGCGCTCTTGAAGAAGTCGAGAAACTGGCAGACAGCGATTGGCGAGGTGTGGGCCAGTCTGAACGACGTAAGGTTGACCATGTTCCTCCACGGTAGCCCAGTGTCAATGTTCTCCAGACGCAACTTGCGCAGTGAAGAGATATTTCCGTTGAGGAACGTGGGCGGGAACATGCCATAACTTCCGTGTATTGTCAAAGCTTCAAGAAAAGGAACGGGTTGCGACAGAAGGGAGGTGATGGTGTCTAGACCTCCAAACGGTGTATCAATGTACAGGGATTTGAGTCGCCCGATGATGCCAGGTGTAAAATTGAGGAGGGGGCTGGGGGGAGACAGGCACTTCTTGTTCAGTGACAGGTGAAGGGGGGAGGATCCTGAGCGTTCGAGGCAAACACGAGTTTTGTCCAGGCCCACGCAGTCAAAGCGGGTCCACAAAAGGGGGCGCGACACAAATAGTTCCCTCCAAGGTCGGCATACGTGTGTTAGAGTGATTAGACCTCGGTCCCTGGACCTCCCATGCCAAAAGTCCGGAACGAGGGCGAGAATTTCGGGAGGGATCTGGTTGATTGGCGCGATCCTGTTCCTCCAGGACCGAATCAGTTGGTGGATCTCGAAAACGTCTCGCTCGAGGACATCGAACTGAAATGCGACACGCGTAAATCGCAATACAAATGCATGCTCCTGATCGTCTGTCTCACCTCAGCCGGGTCAGGGGCCACCGTGGTCCTGCAAATTCGAATCTCAGCCCATCGACGCGATTAGTTTCACTGACCCAGACGCACTTCGCACCAAAAACCGCATCTTGTACGAGTATCTTGATTGCATCCAAGTGGTGTGAGACAGAAGCCCCCTGACTGGTGGGGGGAGCAGACATGATCGTTGAGAACGAGAACAATCGGGGACCGGCAATGCGCTTTGGTCATGCGTGTCGATGTAAAATTAAATTCTAGTGGTGGCTTTTTCGTATCACCCACAACGCATCCAACGTGACAAGGTCGGGTTGGATGCGCGGCAATAATACTCGACGGGGCGGCGCGTTGCCCGTTCCGGACAATTCTCGAAGCGGATGCCGCGGAGGCGCACTTTCTCCGCACCCCTCTCCGCCGCCGCGCGACCTGTCCGCTGGGATGAACAACCATGTCCGAAGTAGACCCTTTCGAGAGTGAGCATTTGAGTCGCCAACCCAACCGAACCCGAGCAGCAGCGGCTGACAAACAGACGATTCAGTTGAATTCCCTCCAGTTGGCCCGGAGAACCTCATTCGACTGGGGGAGGATTTATTGCGCGCCACCTCAATTTCCAGTGCAATCCTATATTCCCCCGTCATAGCTGAGGACAGTGAACACCTATCATCGATCTCCGACCTAATATCGAGGAATGGAACCTCCCCGACCAGTTTGTCCTCGGCGGAAGCGGCGGAATTAGAGGAAACGTTTCGCAAGGTACATCTTCCACATTGGATTTTTCCTCAGTTTCTGACGCGTCTGGTGGTTAGGCCGTATCGATCTCATTTTCCCGGCCACAGTACAACGCCATGTCAAACCTGTGCCTCAGACTCCATGCACATGCCCTCCTCCGTGAATCGCGAATCTTCCCTGGCGTAGAACTGTGCGATGAAACCCCGTGCTGCTCATGCAATAGCTTCGCAGATATATGGAAGGGTGATTATCGTGGAGAGCTTGTATGTGTCAAGGTGATTCGGGCGCGGGATCGAACCAGCCTGGTGGAACTCAAGAAAGTGCGCGACCATCTTGTTTTACCAGAGACATACTCAGTACACTCCATATCAGACATACCGTCGTCTGAGGGAGGGGGGCGGGCTCGGTCCTCATCCCAACGTACTCCCCGTCATCCAGGTTTCGGAAACACTGTTTCCACTCTGTACCATGAGTCCTTGGATGCCGAACGGAAATATCACCCAGTACACCCGAACGAACCAGGATGCCGATTCCCTGGCGCTGGTATGTGTCTATTGGCCTGAATACGGGCAAGGATAACCCGTTGACCACGCCTGGCACAACAGCTTGTACAAGTATGCCGCGGCCTGATGTATCTCCACGGGTTGGATATCGTACACAGCAACATCACTCCGGTAGGCAAACTAAACCATGCGCGGGTCCGCCGCTGATGCCTAACAATGCCCAGAACAACATCTTGATTACTCAAGATGGCCAGGCGTGCCTCGGAGAATTTGGGATTGCAGGAGCGTTCCAACGCTTTGATTTCTACACCTACGAATTAGGAACTCTTCGATATATTGCCCCGGAATGTCTTCTTTCGCTGGAATCCCCCAGGAGTCCGAAAACCACCAGAACTTCGCAAGAGGGTGATGTTTACTCCCTTGCGATGACCTCCTTCTCGGTACGTTCCGCCATTGTGGTCCACCCTACCACTTAATAACTTTCCTATCATGATCAGATCCTTACGGGGGTATTGCCATATGGTGGTGGCGACCACATCGAGATCTTCCTGGACATCAGAGGTGGTGTACGCCCATCCCGTCCAACGAGCCCAAGTCAGAGTCGATGGTTACAAGACCCTGTTTGGAACGTGATTACAGCTGGTTGGTGCCATGAACCGAAGCAGCGATGTAAACTCCCCGTTGTATACCGCACGTTTTTAACGTCTAGTCAACGGAGGACTCAAAAGGCAAAAACAGGTGAATCAAACACCCACATGATAGATACTCCGTAATAACTGAAAGCTTCTCGATCTCGAAGTACGATTACGGCAACAGGAACGAGCTTTGGCAGAGAAGATACAAAGAGAACAAGCGAGAGCTGTCATGCGGAAGAGGGCGATGCTCACCCAGACGAGTCTCCAAGACTTAGAGTGGAAGTATGCCATCACTCCCAATCCCATTGGACGATCAGAAGTGGATAAGCAAGCGAGAGATATCGCTGGGCCAGAGAGGAAGCCGCACAGCTCACATCAGGAGAGGGAGAAAAGTGGAAATTTTCTCACATGGGCCACCTTTTTCTTCCAGTTTCTTTGGGATTCAGAGTCAGATATCCAGAGGCGCGTTAACAAGATGGATGGTGTAGGTCCTCCCACCTCTCATTCTTCCTGTCCTAAGGCTAATGTGAGTTTCAGCGTCTAGAGGATCACACCATGCCCGATCGGGAGCGAGTAAAGTTGCTCAATAAGCTTTGCAAAATATGCAGCCGACACCGAGTGGTCCCAAAGTCCATGCACGTTCCGGACTATACGGAAAGTTCTGTGGAAGTTGAATGCGGAGGCTTCGCCGAGTGACTGTTAAGGTTGTGCGCATGTACATCACCAGTCACCTGGACGCCATCCTCAGCGTGAGTCTTCTACTCACAACGTCACCCCTGTATTGATAGACGAATCGCAGAGATTCTGTCGAGAGGGCGTAGCTTGGAAACACACCTCCGGCATCCCAACATCCTACCACTCCTCGGAGTAACTGTGAGCGAATACCTGTTCGCTCTGGTTTCCGAGTGGATGGAGAACGGAAACATCGACGACTTCATCGAGAAGAATCGGGACGTCAACCGTGCTGAACTCGTACGTTATCGGTTTATTGCTTGACCCTGCAGGTGCTTCACTAATGGAAACTCCAGTTGGTTGACGTCGCGAACGGCCTGAAGTATATGCATGACCTCCACGTGGTCCACGGCGATCTGAAGGGTGTACGAGCGTTCCTTGACGAAATATCCCCGCACTTATACACCCCTCATCTACGCAGGCGAACATACTAATCAACGGGGACCGGCGAGCCTGCATCGCCGACTTCGGTCTCTCGACCATCACTGGCGTTGCAACTGCCGCGGGGGCATCTCGGGCGTCATTGATCTCTAACGATACCCTCATGTCATTTACTGGCGGGGGGACCCGTCGGTGGATGAGTCCTGAGCTGCTAGACCCAGAGAGGTTTGGGATACCGGAATCAGAAGACAATCGGCCGACCAGGCAGTCCGATTGCTACGCCCTCTCGGTATGGTCGTATATGAGGTGGGGGTATCATGGATGAGTCTACGAACGAATAACCGGCGATACCCTAGGTACTGTGCGAACACCATCTCTACCTCGAGTTCCAGTCGGATATCCTAGCTGCCAACGCGATCATGGAGGGGATCCGACCGAAGAAACCGCAGGGGGCGAAACGGCTCGGGTTCAGCGGCGAACTGTGGATGGCTGTCGAGCTATGCTGGCTGGAGGATCGTAATGCGCGGCCCGGCGTGGGGGATATCCTTTCCTACCTGAACGACGCCGTGGCGTTCTGGAGTATGAGGAGTTCTAACTTGTGATAATTGGCCTGAACATTTACTCAGCGCACGATCAATCTTATCTCTACTTATTGTATTTCCTACCTGCGACGCCGAGGAGTGGACCGGAATGCCCACTCCGCAAATCTCTGGTCCTCCCTGGTAAACGTATGCCGTAAGACGAGTAGTATGGAAATCATACGCGACTCGAATACAACTGTAGTGCTTAACCTACACGAAGCATACATGGATAAACAATGGTAGGGGCATAATGTGTCCGCCGTGTGAGATCTCATCCGGGTGACGGTTGACTCCGTTCCTGAACTTGGTCGACTCCGATAGGTTGGGTTCGCAGCGACGGAACCAACTGAAGGTCTCGTTTGGTGAGGGGTTGAGACAAGTTAGTTGCAGAGTTGGTCCCGTCGGTGCATCAGGAGTGATGGGGCTCGCGTAGTCCGTCGTCCACTGCTGAGCTCGAATTGGTGCCTAAGGGTGTGGCGATTGACTCAAAGTCCCCGACCGCTGTTCTTTCGATGGCTGGTAAGAAGGGTGGAAGTCGTGGTAAAACACGGCCTTTTAGTCGGGGTTGTTCCTGGCCCGGGATTTGGGTCAATGCTGATTGCCGCTGTTGCAGCGTCGAGGTCGATCGAGGAAGCGCATAGGGCGGGGGAGGGGGTAGGGGCTGTGGAGACTTTAGAGGAGGGCTTGGTGGTTCGCTCAGTTGTGGGGACGAAGGAGAGGGCCGGGTCTACTCTCCTTCGTGCTGTGAAAAGTCTAGCCCCTTCACCCCTCCCATCCCATTCCGGGTCCCTCTTCCGTCACACTTTCCTCTTCTCTACTCCGTTCAATCACTGTACGTTACCCCAGCCTCACACACATATCCCGGGTCGTTTCCTTTGCGTTAGACTCAACCAAAATCAATTACCCCAGGATCCATCCAGCCTCCTGACGCTCTGTACAAAGTCAAGAAGTAGTAATAGAATTTCAGCTGTTATCGCTTATCCCCCACGTGTGATGTGTGAGGCCCGAAACGACTCGATCTTGGCAAAAAAAGGCCAAGGAAGTTATTGATTTGAATGTGATAAGGATCCAATACAATGACCACGAGTTCGTGGACGTGTGTGCATCGGCTCGACGGTACGGTCCAGGCTCCCGAAAACGGAAGTGTGGCTGGATTACCTAACACCTCTGGTGGGTATAAAAACCCTCGAGAGTCGTTAGCGAAGGTTCTCCCTATCCACCATGTCCACTTCCGGCGAGGCCCTCGGGTCTCGCTGAAACCCCCTTGTGAGTGTAGCTTCTTCGGTCTTCTGTGCGATCATGGGTTAACGTGACCAGAAACCGCGTCCACCAGAAAACCGAGTAACTCAAGCCCCCCCCTCCACCAGATGCCAGTGTAACCCCCCCTCGAGCACGTTGCAGCAACCCATCCCCATCCGCGTGGGACTCAAACTCGATTTGGAAAATAGCACCGACGAGTACAGATCGAATTTCATTTCCATCGATGTTGTTTCAGTAGTACATCCGCTCGAGCCCTACGGTACACGTTACACCTGCTTTACCCGCTTGACTTCTTTACCTCCAGCACCTGGTTCATAGTGTGTTTGGCTTAGTAGTCAGAGGTCGAAATGCATTGAGTGTTGATTGGGTTACTCACAAAAGCAGGTATTCGTGAATGACATGCTCGCGAGAGCCAAAAGCCGTATCCATTTCTGTTACCACGCGATCTCCCCGATTGGATGAGCAGCCATGTCCGAGGCAGGCACTTTCACGAGTAAGCTGTCAATCTGACTGAACCTGAACGGTGGTACAATGGCTGACGAGCGGGCAATTTAGTCGAGTTTCCCCCCGTTGGTCCTGAGAACCTCATTCGGCTGGGGAGAGATTCGTTGCACGCGTTCTCCATCCTCCACCTGAACGGATGGGACCTCGACATATCAGAAGGCCGCGAACACATTTCGTCGATCTCCGACGCGATTTCTCGGACGGGTTTGTCCTCAACGGAGGTGGCAGTGCTGGCGAAAACATTTCGTAAGGTACCCATTCTCCGTTCGACCTTCCCTCTGTCTCCGAACATCTCTAGTGGCTAGGCGGTATCGATATTATCTTCAACACGGTTCAACCACTCGACGCACCTGTGGCTCAGACTATATGCCCACGCTCTCCTCTGCGAATCGCGAATCTTCCCCCACGTAGAACTGCACCACAGATCCCCAGACTATGCACCAATTGGATTCGCAGATATATGGAAGGGAACCTACTACGCGGACCCGGTGTGTATCAAAGTAGTCCGGATGCGGGATCCGATGCGCCTGGTGGAAATACAGAGGGTGTGTGACTGTTTTGTTTATCAGAGTCGTATTCAATCCACCCAATGTCAGACCTTCCGTCGTGAAATCAATGGGCTCAAGTATATTTCCCACCAGAATGTGCTCCCAATCATTGCGGTTTCAGCGACATTGTCTCCATTGTGCATCCTGAGTCCCTGGATGTCGAATGGGAACGTCACCCAGTACACCCAAACGAACCCGGCTGCGGATCGGCTGACGCTGGTGCGTACCCACGGGCCCAGGGATCGACGAAGGTAACCTACTGGTTATACCCGCAATAGCTCGCCCAAGTGTGCCAGGGCCTCATGTATCTTCATCCTTCGGATATTTTACACGGTAGCATCACTCCAGTAAGTAGAACGAAGGAAAATGTGAACCCACGCATTGACATTCAGTATGTCTAGACAAACATCCTGATTACTCGGGACCGTCAAGCATGTCTCGGAGACTCGGGATCGCAGGCGCGTTCGGGGGTGTCGCACTCCATTACCACAGGTTAGAAACTCTTCGGTATATGGCACCGGAACGTCTTTTGGATACCGTTTGGTTTCCGAGAGTCGATAGTCCTTTTAAAGAGAGCGATGTTTACTCCCTTGCTATAACTTCCTTCTCGGTATGTTGCTCTTTTGCGACCGAACCTTCCGGTTACTTGATGTAGCCGCACCGTTACGACCAGGTCCTCACGGAGATACTACCGCCTGCTGAACGAGACTGTTCCGTGATCGCCCAGCACACTATAGATGGTAGGCGACCACGCCGTCCAATGAATTCATGGGAGAATCGATGGTTACAAGGACTATCCTGTACCGTTTCAACAAAAAATAAATAGCCTTTAAATGGGCATTTAATGGCCACTACGATGCGTACTATAGGCCCCCGGTTCAAAGTCAATAAACGCAATCTTGTATTCCGGGGAATAGGACTTGCAAGATAGAAATAAGACCTCTTCTCATTTATTGCAACGAAGTTGGTATTCGGGCACGAACGCGTGAAATCGCGCAAAAATAGCATACATAGGCTTCAAATGCCTAGAAACCGAATGCTCCGCAGGCATTTTTATGTGATTTCTAGGCATTTGAAGCCTATGTATGCTATTTTTGCGCGATTTCGCGCGTTCGTGCCTGAATACCAACTTCGTCGCAATAAATGAGAAGAGGTCTTATTTCTATCTTGCAAGTCCTATTCCCCGGAATACAAGATTGCGTTTATTGACTTTGAACCGGGGGCCTATAGTACGCATCATAGTGGCCATTAAATGCCCATTTAAAGGCTATTTATTTTTTGTTGAAACGGTACAGGATAAAGGACCCATTTGGGATGTAACCACAGCTGGCTGGAGTGATAAAACAGAACAGCAATGTGAACTCTCTAGTCTGTACCAAGAATTTTTGACGGCCGGTCAACAGCTGCAGGAGATGCAGAACGCCACAAAGGGTAATTTGTATGCTTGGAATTACAGAAACCCCATATAGCTGAAAGCTCCCAGACACCAAACCAAAGCTACCGCAGCGCGGGGGGTCCTCCCACGAATTTCCACTCTCTGCCAGTCTCTGCAAGATTCGGGGTCAGAAATCTAGGGGCGTGTTGGGTGGGTAAGGTCCATCCCGCCACCTTCCGCTCCCCTCATGTCCCAAGACCAATATACGCTATAGCGTCTAGAAGGCCACGCCACACTGGATCGAGAACGTCTGAAGTTGTTCAATACGCTTTGTAAAACGTACAGTCGACATCGCGTGATCCCGAGGTTCGTGCACGTCCTCGACTGTCCGGAAGGCTCTGTGGAAGTTGAATCGGGGGGTTTCGCCAACGTGTCACGGAGCGCACACAGAGGGCGTTCAGTGGCAGTCAAGGTTCTGCGCGTATATGTTACTAGCGATTGGACGTTATCCTCAGCGTGAGTCTCCTACCCGTAATGTCCGCAGTGATGAACGAATTTCAGAGATTCTGCAGAGAGGGCGTCGCCTGGCGGTACCTCCGACATCCGAACATTCTACCCCTGCTCGGAGTGACAGTGAGCGAACATCAATTCGCTCTGGTTTCCGAGTGGATGGAGGATGGAAATATCAACGATTTCCTTGATATGAATCGGCATGTGAACCGGGTTGAGCTTGTATGTCGTCGATTGACCCCTCAGGAGTCTCACTGACATGCCGCTCAGTTGGCTGGCGTCGCGAACGGCTTGAAGTATATGCATGACCTCCATATTGTCCACGGAGATCTGAAAGGGGTACGAACTTCTCTGAAATTTAACACCTCCGTGCTTACTTCTTCTTCATCTACGAAGGCGAACATCCTGATCAATGGGGAACGGCGGGCATGCATCGCCGACTTCGGCCTCTCCACCATCACTGGCGTCGAAACTCGTGCTGCCGCGGCTAGTTCTCGAGCATCGAAATGACACGCTCATGTCATTTACCGGGGGGGGGGGACCCATCGGTGGATGAGCCCCGAACTCCTGCATCCGGAACGGTTTGGGATGCCGGAATCTGAAAACAACAGACCAACGAGACAGTCTGATTGTTACGCCCTCGGTATGATCATCTATGAAGTGGGTGTTCTCTCGAACAGGTCCGTTATTGCGGACAGCTTACCGGCGATACCCCAGGTCCTGTGTGGACACCACCCCTACGTCGGGTTCTCGTCGGACATTCTGGCCGTCAATGAGATCATGGAAGGGGATCACCAGAGAATGCGAAACGGCTCAGGTTCAGTAATGAATTGTGGAGGATTGTTGAGCTAAGCTGGCTGGAGGATCGCAACGCACGGCCAGGCGTCGAGGATATCCTCTGCTGCATGAACCACGCCGTAGCGTTCTGATACAGCAGGGAGTCCTAGCTCGCGATTTGAAGGGAATCGGATATTATGCACGCTGACGACCCTAGCTTCACTTGTTGTTCTCTCTGTGCACATGTATCTCTCTCTTCTTTCATCCTGTGTCCATTTCATCGTATCCAATAACCGTACCATTCGCAGACGTTCAATGGAGTTCCAAGGTTGACTTGAGACGATAACCATTCGATCCTGAAGACGCCAGCTGTTCTGGGCTATGAACCTCGTCATACTGCCTTCCAATGTCCGGTCTAACGATGTCAAGTTGTACGGGTCGACAGTAGTGGCGGCAAAACTAACACCCACTGAGCAGTCACGTTGTTTGCGACAGAAAACTCAAGGAGGGAGTACCTCGCAGCTTTCAGGCGACACAGGGTGACAATAGGAACCGTGTGAACGCGATTACGCTTACCCCGCAGGACCAAGGATCCACAGCGTAGACAGTTCCATTCCGCTTCCCGTATTGACCCCCCGGGTCATTCAGGAGAGGCCGGTTCGCGCATCGGTCTGAAGAACACCCAATGTTCGGGCTATCCGTACTCCAGGTATGCTTTCATGATCTCTTCTTTCTTTTTCGGGTTGCATTCGCCCCCGAACAACAGAGCGGTGCGACTCGGCAGGCATTCAGGTTACGGGAGCGTCAACGGACGTCGAATCGGTGCGCGGGAGGCGGACCATTCGAAGAGGAAGTTTTTGCGACGTGGGAGGGTATGCGTCCGGGACATCCACCCAGCCGGGATTTTCGTGGTGCCAGTTCCAGTGAATACTCGAGACCGTGTCACTTCTCGTTCCCCAGATTCTCAATGCCTCCTGAGTGCTACCCTGAGGACCGAATGAAATGATGAATCGTAGATACCCCTCTTCCTCGGTGAATGTCTATATTGTCGTTGTGTGCTTGAAATACAACACAACAAGAGATACGGATAGAAACATGGCGGACGGGGATAGATTTGTCAGACGTTCCATCGCAAGTTAGGACTCCCTCGTATACCAGAACGCTGCGGCATCGGCCAGACAGGAAAGGATATCCTCTGCGCGGGGCCGTGCGTCGCGATCCTCCAGCCAGCAGAGTTCAACCATCCCCCACAGTTCATCGCTGAATCCGAGCTGTTTCGCCGCCTCCGGTTTCTTTGGTTGAACCCCTTCCATGATCGCATAGACGGCTAGAATATCCGACGGGATTTCAAGGTAGGGGTGATGTCCACACAAGACCTGGAGTGGCATCGGTTAACTGTCTATGAGAGCGAGTCTACCCACGTAAACACCTACCTCGTATATGACCATCCCAAGGGCGTAGCAATCGGACTGTCTCGTCGGTCTATTGTCTTCTGATTCCGGCATCCCCAACCTTTCCGGATCTAGAAGCTCAGGACTCATCCACCGACGGGTCCCGCCACCGGTGAATGACATGAGCGAGTCGACTGAGACCAACGACGCCCGAGAGGCCCCAGCAGCAGTTGCAACGCCAGTGATGGTTGAGAGACCAAAGTCGGCAATGCAGGCTCGCCGGTCCCTGTTGATTAGGATGTTCGCCTTCGCGGTCAACGGAGGTGTAAGTATGGAGATGTTCAATTTGAGTAAATTCCGTACCCCTTTCAGATCTCCGTGTACTATGTGGAGGTTGTGCATATACTTCAAACCATTTGCAACACCAACCAACTAAATAATGCATCAGTGTGGGTCCTGCGGAGGTCAGGTTATGACATACAAGTTCACTGCGGTTAATGCGGTGATCCCTCTCGGCGAACTCATTGATATTTCCATTTTCCATCCACTCGGAGACAAGAGCAAACCGGTATTCATTCACTGTCACTCCAAGGAGTGGCAAGATGTTGGGATGCTGGAGGTGTTTCCAGGCAACACCCTCTCGACAGAATCTCTGTGGTCCACTCATTCAGACACTTTCACAACAGTACCATTTGAGGACTCACACTGAGGATGATATCTGTGTCACTGGTGATGTACATCCGCACAACCTTGATGGCAACCTGACACCCCTTGTATGTGCTCCGAAATACATTGGCAAACCCCCCACATTCAACTTCCACAGAACCTTCTGAACAGTCAGGGATATGCATAGACTTTGGGACCACTTGATGTCGACTGCAGTTTTTGCAAAGCTCATTAAACAACTTTAGTCGTTTGTGATCTGGCATGGTATCATTCCCTAGTTGCTGCAGCTCATGTTAGTCTTGGGATAGGGGAGGTGTAAGGAGGGAGGACCTGCCTTGTCAATCTCATTAATACGCCTCTGTATTTTTGACTCTGAAATTTTTATCCGCTGGAAGAAAGAGGTGATTCGTGGGAGAAGTTTTCCAAGTTGCTGGTGTCCTATTTTGATATTTGGGACATTTTAGTTGTTGTGAGGTTTTCTGAAGTTTTGAGCACTCTCACCTATTTTGGCATTCTGGACTTCCCAGTGGCTAGATGTCAAAAACACACGGTACACAACAGGGAGTTCACATCGTTGTTCTGGTTCATGGTGCCACCCAGCTGTGATCATATTCCAAATTGGGTCCTGCAGCCATCGATTCTGACTTGGGTCTGTTGGACGGGATGGCCGCACACCACCTTTGACATCATTGTAGATCTTTGCATAGCTGTGGCCATCATATGGCAATAAACCCGTGAGGACCTGATCATGAGTGAGAGATTATATCAGGGAGGAGGATTGTTTACACCAGGGGAACATACTGAGAAGGAAGTCACTGCAAGGGAGTAGACATCACTCTCTTTTGAGTGTCTATTGGGTTCCTGACCCCCAAGTTGCCATGAAACACATTCTGGGGCCATGTATTGAGCAGTTTGTAATTCATAGGCCACAATCCCAAAAAATGGGAATGATGTTGTGACCCCAAATTCTCCAAGACATGCTTGGCCATCCTGAGTAATCAAGATATTGTTCTGGGCATTGTCAGTCATCAACTTTCATCATGTGCACTCATCCCCTTAGCTTGCTTACTGGAGCAATATTGCCATGTATAATATCTAGCCCATGAAGATACATTAGGCCATGGCATGTTTGTGCAAGCTGTTGTGGGCATGGTCAGCAGGGCACCCTTGTTAATCATAAGGTCAATGGACATTTACCAGCATCAACCGATTGGTACCCTGGTTCTTCTGAGTGTACTGGGTGATGTTCCCATTTGGCATCCATGGACTCATGATGCAAAGTGGAAAAGGTGCCTCTGAAACCTCAATAACAGGGAGTACATTTGGATGAGGATTAGACTTTCCCCCTTCAATTGCAAGATGGTATACCTAGCACAAAGCACACTGAGTACATCCCTGAAAAAATAGAGGAGCCACGCACACTTCTTATTTTCATCATGGAGGTATGGTCCTTTGTGCGAATCACCTTGACACACACTGGCTCTCCATGATAATTCCCCTTCCAAATATCTGCAAACCCATTGTACAAGCAGTCCAGAGATTCATCACACAGTTCTATGCCTTGGAATATCTGGGATTCACAGAGGAGGGCATGGGCATATAGTCTGAGTGGTATGTTCAACCAGGGGTATTCCTGTGGGGGAGATGAAGCAAACGAGATCTAACAATTGTGTGTGTCAGAGACAGGGAGAAGATCCAGTGTGGAAGGTGTACCAGGCGAATCAACCCGTCCAATTCCTTTTCTTCGGCTGGGGATAAGCGGATCGGAGAAGTTCCACTTTTCGGTTTCCATACAGAGGCCAACCGTAGATACGAATTATCTCTTATGTCGGAGTAAAATTCGCCCGAGATAGGAATCGAGGATATGTGCGACAAATCCTCAATCAGTCGAACGAGGGTCTTTGGATGTACAGAGGGGATCTCAACTAAATCATCTGTTGGTCAGTCGCTGGCACTGCTTGGGTTCGGTTTGACGGCTCACGGTCATGATGCATGGCTCTTTCGTGCAAGCGGGAATATCGCGGCGGCAGAGAAGGAGATGTTAGGGTTACGACAGGGAGATGTGCCCCCGGCACCACCAGCCCTGCGAAAGCCACACTGATCCCACGTTCCAGTCACGGTACCCGTCTCACGCCCGCCGCTGAGAAGGGTTTCACGGAGTTTCTACCGTGACGCCGGCCTCCTTTCCTCTCAGGTTTTTCAGGGTCTGTGCATGGCTCTCAACTCGCGGCCTCGACCTTCCGTGACGCGGTCATGTTCCTCAGGCTGCCCGTTCGCCGTTCGTCATGTCTGCGTCTTCGTATCTTACGGACGGCCTCCGCCCGCGTCCTTTTGGTTATCCCCGACTCGACGCCTTCACGCGCTCTGGATCCCGTCAGATGGAACCACCGGCAGCGTTCTGATTTGGAAGACATCGTACAGTGATTTATCTGTTCTCACCACCCCCGCCCCGGTTGCATTCTTAGATGGCCATCGGTGCGTTCACCTTTACCTCCCCCCTTCTGCGCTCTCTTTTTCCGTTGGTCTCGATCGGAGGGGTGACAAAACACACGTCCTCAGGGCACGCGGCAACTCTTCGAAGTTTCACCGTGGTCACCATGGACCAGCCTCTCAAGATCTCATTGACATCAGTTTACCTGCGGTGTGTACCTCCAGGGTTGGACTTGGTTGTTGGCGAATTACCCATTGGCCTTCACTACCTACCTCCCCACCCACTGGTCCCTTCGTTCCAGGCATACCGGATGTATAATTACGCGACATTTGTATCCATACACCCGCACCTGCACACGGTACAGGTAAATTTTGTGAATGACCAGGAAGAATACATAACGGGGATCCGGCGGTTACACGTGCGCGCGTGAAGACAAGATACATGAAAAGAAGAAAGTAGGGGGATACAGCAAGAACTCATCGTCTCCAAACAGTAACTTACCGTCGTGAACTTGATAGTCCTGTGGCTCCCTCCGACCGATAGTTCGTAGTTTGACCGTTTTCAAGATGTGGAGTTGGTTCCTTGAACGAATGTTCGTCCTTGGGGCACGTTTTCCCGTGGCAATGTAGTGGCACATTAGGACGGGCGGGGCGGGATCTATACCCAGTGATACAGAAATGCACGATGTTGGAGTGGTGCTCGTGATCTTGATTGGGCCGCCGTGGAGGATTGACCGGGGTCGCTATATCATGCTAAGGTGATTGGGGAGGTCTGCGGAACGCGATCGGCGTGAAAATTTCGGGCTCACCGACCAAGAGCAGCGCGTTTAAGCCGTCTACAGTGGTCCCGAGTTTCAGGAGTTGACATAGCGTTTGGCGACTGGGTTGGCCGAGTACTGTACAGTCCAGAGCTGACCGGGGGGCAGTTGCGGACAAATCATCTGCGAGAGAGGGCGAGAAGGAGTGGAGGTCTTGACGCCCACTAGAACAACCAGTGTGTAAAATACAGGGAACTTGGCCTCGGGGATATAAAACTTTCGAATGCAACTCATTTGGACGCTTCACGGATGATCTGTTCGTTACGCATAATTCAGTCGAGAGATGCAATGAACGATTTCAACTCATACCGTGGGGCGTTTCGCTGGGAATTCGAGAGGGCGACGTCGAAGAGATCATTTGCGGTGGGAACAAGGGCAATGACCGTGAGCTTGCTAGGACATGGAGGGTCAGGATCATGAGTTTTGTATTTCCCCATCTCGCTTCGTCATTGAGATGCGCCTGCACTTACACCAATGGGTAGATGGCCTTCAATGTCGCGTTGGGGAAGGATGCCCAGTAGCCTACACCAGGACTCGGTCGTGGTCGCGAATGAGCGTTCTCGGGGTTGATGACGAGTGAATGGTTGGTGGCCAGCCTTGTCCTTTGGAATACCACCCATTCCGGGGGCGAACTCTTCTATGTAGCCGGTGCGGTCGTTGGCAGCCGGAGAGGAGGCATGGGATGGTCGTGAATATCGATGAGCGCCGCGCTTGAGTTATGTGATTCATTGGACGAATGCGCGAGACGTGCGCGTTTGTTTGGGAGAGATTAGAAGGGAGCGGCAGTATCAGAGGGAGCAGGAGACTGGTTTTGGGGATTTGAGCGAGACTGCGAATTCGAGACTGGTGTGGCTCAGATTGTAGATTGGTTGCGACTTGCACGTGTGTGTGGCAGTCGAGAGGCGTAGCGCAGAGGCCCTACCGTTCGGTTTCCTGTGCTGGTTACCCGGTTTAGGTGTTCTCCCAGCCTTGTAAGTCCTTTTTGACCCCTGCTCGGTTTTTTTTTTGCTTCCCCACCCTTTTTTTCTCTGCCGTTGATCCTCTGGCTTGGCGGACACTTCAAGGTGGGTCTCTCAATACCTTACTCCCTCTGTTCAATTCTAACAAACAAACATTCACTAAAGAACTTCTCAGACGATAAAAGAACGAGATAATATCCACGATTCGACGCGGGTTCTCGCCGCGGCTAACGAAATCCTCGTATTTATTGTTACACCTCTCGGGTTATTTTGAGCAATACAGTGTCTCCTTGCATCTATACGTATAGAATGCCCCTCGGCTTGGGGATGACATGGGTATCTGCGACATCGTCAAGCTTATGGTAGCTTCCGTCAACCCTGTGGTATATACATCGTGGTTCCCGTCCCTTCTAGTTCCGAGAGCGAAGGACGACTCAATTCGTGAGAGGGACGTTCTTGACCCATCTTGTAATAAGATCCTACGAAAGGTGCCGAGTTAGTGTACGATGTTCGCAAACGACCAACGCAATAACCAACCAAAGCAGCTTCGGGCTGGTCGAATGGCACCATGTGTCTACGAGGCTGGTAAGCTCCGGAGTCCCAGAGTCGAACCGAACGCCTTACCCAGCTTCGTGCACGACGACGAAGGTGACGTTTCCCGTGGTGAATCCGTTTCCACCTGCGCTCCTCACACTACCAGCGACCTTCTGTGAGTCTTCGGTGATCCAGGGAATGTGCTTTCCTGCTAGGAACTCCTCTTGGAACACGCTTTCGAATTTTTCCAGCCATCGCTCGTTGCCGATATAGTTGCAAACGCTGTCTGCGGATCATTCAGTCAGTGGTCGCGCCAATTTCGACCTCTTCACCGAACGTACCTGCGTTTCCGGCGTACACGAGCAATCGAATACCGTCGTTGACGAGGTCGGTAAGCAGTGGGGCACTGTTGCGCATTCCGTCACCTGAAGCCCGGAAGCTGAGGTACACCACCGCGCTGCCTCCAGTGAATTTTCGCCCCGGTTCTACGCCTAATTGTGCTTTGACCGTGGCGTTGTTCATGAACGTGTCAACCCAGTCGAGTTCTTCGTAACAGGTGTCTCCCCCTACGCACGGCCTGCGGACATCGTATGGGTTCAACCCCAGCTCTACGGGAGGAGGGAGTCAGCCTTCCGAGTGTTGCACGCGGCAAGGACGAGACTCACTTGAAACCGAACTCTCGAGGGCATGCGAACAGTAAACCTCGGCAGGGGCGCAAGTGACGCGGGTATCGGACTTGTAACAAAGTTCAACGACTTTACTGCAACGGGGGACACTTCGTCTGAGGTCTACGCATTCGCGACTATTGGGTTCGAATAACGCGTAAGGCCCTTCGCAGATCCAGTCGGGGATGGAGGAGTACTGCTCGAGTGGATTCGTCCACCCATTCGCGAGGATGACGGAGGCCAAGTTAATCTTTATCATTCCGGGCACGGGGTTAACCTCAAGCTCCTTGTTCTTCTTGTGGAAGACGGCTGCAGCGTTGGGGACATACGTTCCTCCGTAGCTTTCCCCGGCCATATGGAACTTGGCCCTCGCGTATTCTGGGAATCGCCCGAAGAAGAGTTGGAAGAACGCGTAGACGTCTTCACCGGCGACGTTACTCCGGCTGACTTTCGACCCATCGTCGGAGTAGGACCATCCGACGTTCACCGGTTGGTCGAGGAATAGGATGTTGCTGTGTGTGTTCCAGGAATATTTGTTTCTGATTACACTTCCATCTTCGGCTGCGACTTGACAAGGTCCGAGTTCGAATAAGAGACCCGTGGCGGAGGAGGCACCCGGTCCGCCTGGCGAAACGAACGAAATAGATGGAGGACGAATCACGAGGTCAGGAGGATCAACAATTTCAGGAACGGCGAAGCTTTGCACTTACCATTGGTCCAATAGATGAAATCAGCGGTCTCTGGAGAGTGTCTCGACTCGAAGAACCAGAAGAAGAGGTGTTTGCCGGAGGTGATGTCCAGGTATCCCGAATACTGCTTAACCCCCGGGTCGCAAATCGTTGGTTCCGTGATTCGAAGTCGGTAGGAGGCGAAGCTGGGATGGGTGAACAGTTGGACTGGAGTTGGGGTAGCCGATGGACGCGTAGTGAAGGTCCGATATCAGAAAACTCACCGACCAAAGTTCGCGACGCGAGTACGCACATGTTTGACCGTTACGGTTTATGAACTCCCGACCATTTTCGACCCATTGGTCCACAATGTCCTCCACCGTGTCGAAAGTAGGGGGCCGCCATTGGTACGGCGCTTGCTTCCCAGGATTGTCGAGGATGGTTTGGGAATTGTCGGATGTGATGGCGAAGGTAGATACAGCCAGGGCCCCAAGCCAGACAAGCTTCCGGAGAGGTGCCTTCATGCTGGTCGCAGTCGGCGGGAGACCTGGGCGATGATCGGAAACCGATCCCGGCTTTCCGCCGCGCTACCGCCGTCACGGTGTGCCGCCCCAAAGAGAATATCAGCAACGGCGATTTCACCGGGGGTCGTGGACCAGATTATTGACCACGTATGTGACCCCTCGTCACCCGTCCGCTTACCACCGGAGATCCGGTCCCTCCACCGTTTACACTTCAATGATTCACACCGCCGGGACGTCACGGGGAACGCCTTCGTTCGACCACTTCGTTTATATCAGTCACCCAATGCCCAACGGTCGTCCACTTCCTCCCTGCGCTTGTCGCTTGTACCTCAGCGGGTCAATCTGATTCCCTCAAGTATCACGGCCAATCTGGAGGAGATCAGGATGAAGCGGTGAGAAATCCGATGGCTTTGCAATTTCATCTTTTCTGATTTCACCTGCAGCCGCGAAGGTGAGGAGCCGGCACGCCGGGTGGGAGAGGAGCCGCCCGCAATTCCCAGAGAGAGCAGGTGAAGGTACGTCATATCGCCGCTTCACCATTCGCCTCGCCGAGTATTGTGGCTTCAGGTCTAGGAAACGCCGGAATTCAAGCACTCGGTCTTAATCTGGGTGGGGTTCGCGCCTGTCAATGCTAACCCCTCTAATGTCCAACCGTAGCCAAGGTACTGATCCTGAGGAGAAATCAGAGAACGGATGTTGCGAACGGGCCATGCCGGTAGATAGGTCAGTTCAATCTTGTGTCCTCGACCTACGCTATCACTTCATCGTTCGTACCAATCAAACTGCTCAAGCTCGAACGGTCCCAGCCCGAGTTCTCGTCAAAATCTACCTGGGGCCTCCTCCGCACACGACCATGTGAAGGACTAGGAAGGCTATCTGAATTTCTTCGGTCCCTCTCCGCCCCCGTTTCGATCGGTGTATGTGTGATAACTCCTCTGCGTGAAGCGGTGGTCCCCCTGATGCGTTTGGCGGGCCCGTTTGCCCTCGTAGTTTACGTCCTCTAAAAGCCGTTCCTTTGATACCGTGCCCGATACAGATGTTCTCTTCACGCTGTTATGCCATTAGCAATAATGTTGTATTTAGCACTCATCCACACGTTTATCGAACGAGTATCTGTGACGGGGTTCGGGTTTACCAGGCCGGCGATCACCAGCCCTCGTTGATCTCGAGATCTCAACGATCATGTCTACTGGGACCCCCGCCGTCAGTCGGGGCCCTTCTATATCTCACCACTTGCGTGCAGCAAGGA
>Ga0307511_10000968_pt1 | contig 30433 bp, 39 predicted proteins | sample 13_EM_MG_FD_200266 | JGI IMG/M metagenome (GOLD analysis project Ga0307511, IMG submission 200266) | Populus trichocarpa ectomycorrhiza microbial communities from riparian zone in the Pacific Northwest, United States - 13_EM | ecosystem: Host-associated > Plants > Roots > Unclassified | place... | reverse complement strand
GATCCTGTGTGTATTTTTTCAAAAACAAGCTATCAACATGCAAACAGCTGTCACGGATCGAGCAGATGTAGTCGCTGTGGTGCTGTGGAGGAAGGGGGTCGAGTCTGAAGAACTGGATGAGAGGGAATATCCCTAAACCGCCCACAAAACGTGCAAACGAACCGTCGTCCACGGAGATCACGGCCAACCCACATCCCGAATACGCCATCAGCGCCTGAAATTCATTTCCAAACGCTCGGATATATCTTCGCAAACAAATATGGCGACCGTACCTCCGCCAACCCGTCGAGCATGATGATCCCGTAGCGCTGCTCTCATCGAGAAAAAAGGCCGAAGGCGCCGTCCTCGGACGCAGGCCAATTGAGGCCCAATTACGTCTGGTGAGTGGGCGCAGTGACCTGGAATTTGCCCGCGCTCGAACTGGATTGCCAGTTCCTACCATCATCGACGATTTCCGCAAACCCGAAATACGCGCCATGAGGGACGACGACCATACCCAAAGAAAGTCAGATCTCGCAAAAGAGTTCAAACACACCAAAGCCGATATCTGGGAGGTGTACGAGCAGATCCCGACCGGCAAGATTGGCGCCATCATCCCTGGGGTATCGAAACTGTTCCGCAACCTTGAGCTTATCGAAGACTTGCCGTTCGTTTGGAGGATGGTGAGGGATGTAATCAAAATCAAGTCGTGTTGGTATTATCTGTGCCTGTTCATCCTCGTCAAACTTCTGTCCTCGTTGGAGCCTGCAGCGTCACTTTGGTGTGTGATCATAAGTATGTACGCGTCATCTACGTTCCTGATCGTCCTGATCTTCGCCGCTTAGGTTCACCAGCCACTACCTCACCATCGTTCGTACTCGTCCGAAAGTTCCTTGCGTCCCCTGATCGGAGTTCCAGATCCAAGTAGCCATGGACAAACGGCGCTTAGACGAGAAGTTACTCATCTTCACATCCATTGGTCGGCTCTGCTGCGCCATCGCCAAGGCGGTCCTCGGACACTGGGAACAAAAGCTTCAAGTCCCACTCGACCTGCTAATGAGAGAGCACTTTGATAAGCACGTGTTCAGCGTTAGGGCTGACTTGGATGTACCCACGTACGACGACAAGGTTGTACAAGGCAGATTGGAAGCCACTTCAAGGGGTTCTCACGGCACTCGCGGCATCGCTTGGGAATCGATTTCAGTTATCCTTGGCCTATTCTCTTCCGTGGTCCGCCTCGTGACCGAACTCGGTGTCCTGGCCAAAGTCGTTGGCAGTCAACAAGACGGATTCTCTTTTGCGGCCGTACACCTTGGTCAGGAGTTATCCAAGTTCCTCTTGGCTCCAGATTGGACCCTTTCACGCACAGCCGGTTGGTCGCCCGAGCTCTCGGCTTTTGTTTCTTGTAAATTTACTGATGTTTCATCCAGCTTGGGTCGCGATCACTAACAACGAACATTACGTCAAGCTCCATGGACTGAGGCAACTGGTCTCGAACTCTGATCACAGACAGGAGATTGTTGCGGGAAACCTTGCCGACTTTCTCAAAGATGGTGAGTGGCCTACTGGCCTATCCACTCAAGCGTAGTCCATAAACCTTCCGCAGGGTACGATCGGGCCTATTCCCATGTAAGTGGCAAGTGTGCCTCATATCATGAGATCATGTTGCGGGTACGGTTTAACGGGATCCAAAATCTTGTGACCACGCTCTTACCCCACTCGGTCGAGGAAGTGGCTGAGGTACGTCATTTATTACCCAGGTGTACCACCCGAGTAAATCACCGTGCTGATTGGCTAACGTTCAGGCGGCATATCTGCTCAAGTCTGCCGCACGACCAGAAACCATCCCGGTTTGTCTTACGACCATGAGGCTTATTCAAACGACGAACCGCAATTTCACCGCTTCGCTGTGGGCGATTTCATACCAAGCGAAGTCCATCGGCGAACAGTTTCATATGGTCCGACAGTTGTACGAGATTCATGAGATCCGGAACAAGGTCCCAGATGGGACAGCATCGTTTCCTGAGGACAGTCGGTCATTAGCGTCTGGTATCACTGTCGAGTTCCAGTACGTGCTTCGTTCCTCATATCCCCTGCCTTTCGGACTGCTGAGGTATTCCCGGTCCCTTCCTGCACCCAGAAATGTCTCCTTTCGTTATCCCAACTCGGACGATTTCGCCCTCCGCGATGTGTCGTTTAAAATCGAAAAGGGTCAGCTCTGTGTCAGTCCGGTGCTCTTAGTTTCGGCCTTTTGGTGCATGCCTGACTCTTGGGCGATAGGTTATCGTTGGGACTAACGGTTCTGGGAAGAGCACCGTGCTCAAATTGATGCTCCGGCTTTACGACCCCACCGAGGGTACGATACTGGTCAATGGCCAGGACATCAAAATGTTAAAACTCGCCGATTTACGTGAGAGTATCGCGGTCCTATTCCAAGACTACACGCATTTCCCATTAACAGTGAGCTACCCCAGCCCAAAGCGTCACTCTACGAGCTGGCTGACACGCGGCCTGTGCGCGACAGATCAGAGACAACATCGCACTTGGGGACCCTCAGAACGCACACGATGAAGCCAGGATTCGAGAGGCGGCGCGGCTAGGCGGTGCCGAAGAGTTTATCGAAAAGATGGCAGAAGGGTTCGATACGTATTTGGATCGACCCGTCAGGGATACTTGGTATATACCCAGCAGCGCGAAGACCAAGTCCGGGAGGAAGATCGATTACGATTTGGTCCGGGAAGCCATCGGCGGTGTTGGGAACAAGGATTCGATCCGGTTGAGTGGAGGTCAGCTGCAGAGGCTAGCTGTGTAAGTAATCCAATGTGCTTCTTGGGCCCTACTCATTTTTGCGAATATCTCTCAATCAGGTCTCGAATGTTCATGAGGGCAGTACTTTCGGAAGAAGTAAGAGTGGGATTACTGCTGTTCGACGAGCCGAGCGCGGCTCTCGACCCGACCGCTGAGCATGGTACGCCCAGTTCTGACCTTTTAGCTCCCCTCAGAACCGTCAATCGCCTGATTGGCCGTTAATTAGACTTGTTCACACGAATTCGGAGGCTGCGGGGAGAGAAAACGATGATCTTCTCGTCCCATCGGTTCGGGCAACTCACCAAACCCGCCGACCTCATTATGTAAGTGGCTCGGACTCTCGAGGGCACATGAACTCAAACCGAAAACTATGTCGTTACCTAGGTACATGGATGATTCGAGGGTCTTGGAATGTGGCACGCATACCGAGTTGATGGCCAAAGGAGGGAAGTACGCAGAACTGTGGAACCTACAGGTACAGGCATTCTTGTGAACCTTTAGGACTCTTCAGGCTGTGGTAAGGCGCATCGTATGTGTATTCGAATCGTAATCGGCCCATGGTTGACATGTGAAACCAGCTCTTGACGCATAAAACATGACGGCGTGTTGTGAATTTGCGGAAATAAACGAAGCAGGGCTCGGGACCGCTCGTAGGTGCTTAACGTCACCCTCAACTCTGAAAGTGGAGGTCTCGTTCGACAAGGGGTTTACGGGGCAGCCCCATATGTGGTTGCGGAACGGGGTAACTGTCAGGATTTCCCCGATCACGCGGAGGATCGACCACTACCACCGTGTTCGGACCCGTGACGAACAACTTGTCTCCTAAGTTGCAAACCAGAATCGTCGTCGATGTAAGTAAACGCGTTCTGGATGTTGGCGGTGGCTGATGCAGAAGTTTGACTCTCAGCATGGGCCTCGACTCCGTAAGGCTGGCACTGGACAAACGAATCGAAGAAGTAACGGCGGAACTCATTCAACCCAAACGCTCTCGAAACTCCTTTTTGGCCGCCACGAGCGTGTCCCCAGAAATCCTCAGATATATCTTTCGTTTAAGCGTCACGCCAGCGGCCGATGAGGGGGGCTTTGCCGGGTTAGAAGAAGACGCTTACAACTTCCTCTTCCGATGAGGCGGAGCATCAGGCTGGACCTTTCAATGGAACATTGCAGGATGCGCTCAGGGATCGGGCTGCGCGGGGTGCCATACGAAAGGTCCATCTCAGGGGCGATGTCATACAACTCTTAACCACCATCATCTCCACGTTAACCCCAGAGGACGAAGGTGCCAGAGACAGCAACATTGAATCGATTGCTTTGGATGGTGTGATCATCAACCTTCCAACCTTCCGGTCCCGTCCCCCCCTCCGTCATGCCCCAACGAACGGTGTGGACGCCTCCGATTTCTTCTCCCGTCACCGCTTCCCAAAATTGCAAAACCTCTCCCCCTCGGGGCGTTTCATGATCTCGCCCCAGGCCTGGGCCTGCCTGACATCCCACACCACGGCAATCACCGACCTCTCGCTCTCCCTAAACTCACCCTTCTCCGTCCTAAGAACGTCGCAGATCCTTTCACTCCTGGCCTCAAATCCCAATATCCGGAGTCTAGAGTTGGTGTTGGAGGTGGCCATTGATGACGGCAGTGGCCCAAAACTTCCCGTCCCTCTGCGTCACCTGGAGGCTCTCTACTTGAAAGGAGATCCCCATCGTGTCTTCTCGATCCTACGCCGAGTAGAATTCTCAGATAGGGTGGACCACACGAGGATGGAGTTCTACAGCCACACAACACAGGAAGTTGCAGAAGCCATTGTGCCGCAAACTCGAGACTACCTCCATCATGACCCAAGGTTCGAGGGGAGGCTAGGGATTTCCATCTCGATCAACCGCAACACTATCTTGCTCCAGGTCGGCGTCATCGGTGTTGGGTATCATGGTTCGGATCGACTACCACAACGGCGGGCCGCCCCATATGCGAGGTTCTCCATGGCACTACGATTTGCTCCTCTGAAGGAAAGAGAGAGGTTGTGCATCTACACCCTCGCTCACCTCCCCCAAGAGAGTATCGTCTATCTCCAAACAAATCTTTCAGCGGCTGCAACGAAGGAGATGGTCGTTGGGATGTCTAACCTTGAAGCATTATACCTCATCGAACCGACAGTATCCGACAGGTTCCTGTTGCCAAACCTCGACGGACCAAACCCGCACGTGAAACTCCTCCCCTCTCTGCGCCGGCTCTATTTGCAAGATGCGAATGCGGTGTCCTTTGACTGGGGCCCTCTTATCCGCTACGTGACCCATCAAACCTCTGGCGATCATGCATTCTCACTCAATCTATATGGCAAAGACGTAGAGATTTGCCCAGGACTTGTGGGCAAATAGAGGATTCGGCTGAAGGGTTTGTTTGCGGACCAGGTCCAGACATGGACCTCCCCTTTTATATACATGAGGAGACGGGACCCGCGGTAACTGTAGTTCGTTGGTGAGATCCATGTAACTATTATAGATTGCGCGATATGGCCTCACCATCTGTGAACCCTCGGGCTCGGAGTTAGACTTCGCGCCTTCAAAATCTTTGAGATAGTGAAGTCGACTTGGAGGTTTTGAGGTAAACACGCGGGATGGAGCCATTTGAAAGTGTCCTTATTCTTCTACCTACGACAGCTTGTCATATACAGTTCTGATACTTAATCGGAAACACTTTGGAGAGACTCGAGTCCGGGCTCGAGCGAGAGTACCGTGTGGATGTTCAGTCCCAGTAAAAAGTTTGGGTGATCAAGGGCAGAACCGACACCGGGCATTTTCCGCCTCTTTCTGCCGTGCGCTGCCCTCGACCGTCCAAATGGACCTATTTTAGAAAATAAGCTATACGGCCGGCAAGCGGCAGTGCCCACGACCAGGCAACTCAGCCAGGCCCACGCATCCCATGGGGTTCCATCAAAGGTCCCGTCCTGGACCCCCTGTTCGTCAACCCGTCCAGCACCAGGTCAGTTCGGGAGGCTCGAGAGCCAAGGCACCGTCGTTCTGATCTTCGGAATTGCTACCCCGGAAACTCCAGAGCGCGGGGCGCGACGGGCGACTTCGAACCGTGGTGACAACAAGGAGGAAGCTGTACGGTCCATGGATGTACGCGCGCGACGTTCGGCGCGGAGTTTCGAGAACGTTTGGCCCACATGCAAGGTCAGGGTGCAGGTGATGTTAATCCCGCGGTCCATCCCAGGTATGTATCCCAAATACCTCGGAACACATTTACTCACGTAGATCCCGGTGTTTAACCTCTTTTTGGGAGGGCAGGTTGCTCATCACAGTGGAAGAGGCATGGTGTCTTGATCACACCGACGATCACCTGCACGCGACACGACGCGCAATTCGACAGTTCGAACTTCACCAAGTCCCTGACAGGGTCCATTCGTATCAGCAGAGAGAAAAGTGCATTATGCTTTTATTGCGGGTGTAACTGTACATGAGCGTGGGATTAGTGTAGCTATCATCATCGCGATTTTCTCTCGCAAGGTAAAAAAAAAGGAAGAGCGAAAAGAGTCAAAGAAATATATGGCATGACCAGAACGATACGAATGGGGGAGAGGCGAAAAGAGGGAGGAAGAAACGGTGGAAGAAGGGATAAGCCATCCGTCTAGGTCCGAAATCTCACCAAATTCGGAACGAGAAGTTTACTCCCAATACCTTGCCACCTTGGGATCGTTCCCGCCCCCAACCTCCAGGAAATCCGACGGTCGATCCCTCTTGAGGTTCTTCCTCCGGTTGTTAACTGGTAGCCTCTGATACGCAGAATCCTGGCCTCCCTGTTGCTGCACACCCTGATTCCACATCTGCTGTGGTTGTCCCATGCCTCCCATCTGGTTCAGGTTCCCGCCCAAACCCGGAATGTTCATCCCCATGTTACCCATACCTCCCATATTCCCCATGCTTCCCATACCTCCCATGTTACCCATGACGCCCATGTTCCCCATCGGCCCCATCCCCATACCCGGAATGTTCATCCCCATGTTCATCGCTGCCATCGGGTTCATGTTCATATTGAACCCACCCATACCCATTCCGTTCGCCATTGCAATCGCCATCTGTTGCTGCTGTTGTGCTTGCGCCTGTTGTTGTTGCTGTTGTTGTTGAGCCTGCTGCTGTTGTTGGTGCTGGTGTTGAACCTGTTGTTGTTGAGCCTGTTGCTGGAGCGTCGAAGCCGCGGCAGCGAAAGCCGTCATCGCCTGTGCCTGCGTCAACTGTACTTGGAGCTGACTGAGCTGGTACTCTGTCGATTGTCGGGCCTGTGGGGGTAATGATGGGTTCTGGAGCATCTTGGAGAGTTGTGCAACCTGCGCTTGCAGCTGGGGGATGTCCTCGTTGAGCATCCGGGCGACACTTATCTCGTCCTCGGGCTGGTATTCGAGGTTACTATCGTCGTCTTCTATTTTTGCCGAGGAGCCCTAGCGTCGTGAATGAGCTTAGTGACGGTGGGGAGGTAGGAGCGGGCACAGGTTACCTGTTCGGTTTCGGTGGTTGAGGTGCTTTGGGTCGGCGTTCCGGAGGAGCCCGCCGCTTCGGCCTCCCTCCGACTCTCCTCAACCGCCTTGTCGACGTAATCACCAACCCTGGTCCTCAGGGGTTTGTTGATTACCAGCTTGTCCAGCGATGCGATCTTCTTCTGACAATTAGGACAGACGAAGTCGTGTTCCAGTAGCTGTGTCTGAATACACTCCTCGCAATACGCCTTCTCGCAGCAGGGTGTCTTGACGGCGTCGCGGAACAGCCGGTTGTCGATAGGGCAAACCAAAGAAGGATCCGTGGGTTTCCGTTCCCGAATGTCGGCCTCTGTTAGTCCTTTCAGCCGTGTGACCTGTTTCTGCCAAGCTACGCTGAGTGGATAGTCAGTAAGTAATTGCGTGTGACGGGCAAGGATATCTTACGAGTCAGGCTGGGCTACCACAAAGCCCCCCTCAGGAGTCACCATCACGCCGCTCGAGAGCTGGCCAGAGGGGGAGTCGACGGATTTGAGGAAGCTACGGGGAATACCTGTTGTTCGCTTGATTCTCGGCTTGTTGTCAAAATCTCTGTCGTTATTCGTCGGGCAGTCCTGAATCCAATGCCCTAGTATATGTGAGGACCTAAGTGTCACCGCAGTGTTGGACATGAGGTCGTACCTTTTTGTCCGCACCGATAACATACGTAGCTGGGTGGCAGGGGTTTCTCGGGTTGGTGGCTGAACGGTTTCCCACCTCGAGAGTTGTATGTCCCTGCCCGGGGTTTAAAGTCGATGCGCGTAGCTCTAGCGGAAGAGGAGGAAAAGGGAGAATCCATTAGACCATCTGATATACTACAAACAAGGAGCCCGCGCCAACGGGGAACACAAACTGTGACATTTTTTCCTGAGTTTCCTCCCAGTTTGCGGACTGAGCCTGGAACATGGCAGCCATCGCAGCCGCTTCATCGTCTGTTGCCACCGACGATTTCAAGACCTTTCAAGGACAAACCCATGTGAGTTTGGGGCGTGGAGCGCTCGAGCCCAAAGAGCTTTGAACAACACGCACATGTTTCTGAGGTTCGTCGCGTTCCCTCTCTTTCTCCCTGGAGTCGAAGCGTTTAGATGAGTGGCCCGATGGAAGACCGGGTCTATGCCATGTGTTATTAGCTGGGGTTACGATAGGGGTATGTTTTTCGGAGCCGGCGCCTGGAGTGCCAGAAATGTACATGGCGGCTTTGCCCTTGCCGGGACGAACGGCCGGACGACGCTTAACGATCACAGAGGTAGAACGAGGGACGATCTGAGAGTCATCTTTGTACTCTGTGATGGTAGAGTCCATGAGAATTCGAATACAACAGACGCCACGGGTGCGGGAGGGGTAGGAGGTAAGAGAGTCTTGGTCGAGGATGGGCACGAATCCTGGTACGCACCCTGGTTAGAAGAATCGTAAACGAAGAGGTCAAAGTCATTGGCTTTCCCGAGGTTGTTTGCGAGGATGATCTCCTTCTTGAGGTCGAAAACGGATATCCCTGTGCCGTCGAACGTGACCCGAGACTCTGTTCTTTGGGACGCGAACTTGTAGAAAACGGAGGACGACATAAATTGGGAAAAGGACAGACAAAAGTATACACAAACAAGTACAACTGGGGGTGAAGAGAAGCTATACCGTGAGGAGGGGCGGAGGGAGGAAGGGAGGGAAGGGGTCGTCGCAGTCGTCCGTTGTGTGTTAGAGTCAGGGTTGATGGAAAACAAAAATGTCCGACAACAGGTTCGGCATCATCCGCGCCGAGTCACGTGCACCCCTCCACGGGGACCCCTCACTCCGCCACCACGCTGAGGTTCCACCTCGCCAACGGAATTGCGTACGCCGTTCCTGGATCCTACGTGATGGTAGAGTCAGAGGTGCCCCTGCCGTTTGGGGAGCTAATGGTATCCTCAGAGCAATTCTCTGCGACCCTGCCGGCCGATCTTCCCACCTTGGCTGGAGTCCAACCTCAAATTCAGAGGGATCGGAGGAGGGGAGGCGTTCTGCATTCCCACCCCAGAGCAGGATACAACAGCCTATGACATTCTCACTCTGCCGCCTTGATTCTATGCTGATGTTAAATATTTCAGGCGACGAGCCCAGGACCTCGAGCCCGAAGTCAAAGAAATCTGCTGAAAAGGGTCACTGTCAATAAGAATTCGTCCGTCCACCAGCAGCGAGGACAGGCACAGAGGCCTGAGGGCTGCGATCGTCATTTGTATGGTGGCAATCATCACCTCCCAGATTAACTTCTATGTTCCTTCCGCCCTTTTCTGATGACCTACTACTTAGGTCCCTCACGCTGGGGCGGCCTGTCAGCTCCTCATCCCAGAGTTGATCGCTGAAGCTGTGTTGCGACGATGGAAGGTGAGAGCGGCTTCAATCACGTACTATTACATTCGTTGACCATCAGTCCGCAGTCCTTTCGGCGCGAGTAGCGGTACACCTACGAGCTATTGAAGTGTTGTACTCTTGCCCTTCCGTCGGTGCACAGGCTTTGTCGGACTCGGAGCACAGGTACGTCCGCCCCTGAGCGACAAAAATACACCAAAGACCTCCACACACGTTTACGTAGTGATGGGGAATCGCGCATTGGTGTTGTTTAGGGCCGGTTATTACTGTCCGACCAATGTCCCATACGTACGCAATATGAACGGGGTTCTTCGAATCCACTGCCTCCATGCCTAGGGGGCTTACAGAGATTAGAGTTTCATCCGGATCAGTGATCGTGACAGATGATCCGCTTTCTCCAAGGCTTGGCCCGAATGCCAGGAAATGTCATCTCGCAAGCTAAAGCCACTGAGTGATGTGTGGTTCTTACGGCTTGGCTTGCATCCGAGACCCGGTATACACATGCCCGTCACGATTAAAAAATGGGCGAATTGCGAGTTCGCCCCACCTACAACCAGTGATCGATAATTGTCTGATGGATGGGAACGTCATGAGTACGTTCCTTGGGAAGAGTTGACTATCACAGCCACAGCCCCTCACAGCCCGTAAGCCAACCATTCAGCACTTCCCAAGCACTTCCTGTCTCGAGTTTTCCCCAAGCGTCCGCGAACTTATCCCACGTGCCCCTCGTTCTTCATTACATAAGCTCTGAACTCCTCCTCGCACCCAGGAGAGTCGGGTGCAGTCGGGAACGCGGCGTGCCTGGGCTGTGACACTATCCCACAGCCTTTCAGGAGGAGGATCTGTCAAAGCGCTATCGAAGATAACGGGTCAGGGGCTGTGCCGGATTTGTTTATAAAGTGGGATATCCGGACTTCCTCTGGCAATCTCGCCGCCATGAACGGAAAGCTGTTTAACAAGAGTGCCGCGCCGCCGCGGTATACTTCTCAAGGCGCGGGTCCTTCTGCGAGTACCTCTGAAGACCGTTCTGCCCCGCCTCCCTACCACCTTGAGGAGGTCCGGTTTCCTATAGGGGGGAAGGTTCCGAAAGACTCCCTTGTGACCCCCTCTCAGCTCAAGACACATCTCGGCCTACTAAGGGCTTTCAGAGAGCTGAAGACTCGAGTCACAGATTTGGAGGCGAACCAGGACGTACGGAACAAATTGCCGCCGCTTGCCCGAACTCTGGAGCCCGAAGAAAGGTGGACCTGGTTCTCGGAGCTCGCCCTGGAAAGGTGGGTTTTTTGTGATCATTGCTTGCCTAATTTTGCTAGATTTCGGTTTCGCAGGTTCCATCGTTGGGTTTCCAAGCTATCTACGCTTCTGCAGCCAAACGGCACTGTTCATAACCCTCCCTTGGATGTGTGGCTCATCTGGCACGCGTATATTTTGAATCCGACGTAAGTTACGGTGTTCACGATCCGGGTCGTAAACTGAAGAACTACACTATCCAACGTAGATGGTATGCGGAGGATGTCGTTCGAATCCAAGACCTTCGGGTTCTCAAGACGCTCGCCACGAACCCTATTGAGATGCTCGTACGTTATTTACAACCTATCTCCTCGGGATACCACTCACGGAACGTAGGAGATCATGGGGAACATCTCCGAGTACAAGCCGGGGGATGACATCGCGCAGTCGTGGGAAACGGCAACCGGCCTTCCCTGGGACCCGTTCAATTCTTGTGCGGTACACACTCAACGTGAACTTGTGTGCCCAAAATGCGGTGTTCCTGTGGTTGCGCGTAAGTCTCCACACAGACATGATCTGGTAGCAAGGTTCTCATCATTTTGTCCTCAGCTTACCTTGCGCCGGACAAGACCGGTTTGGCACAAGAGGGTTTCACCTGCGTCTGTAATGCGTGTCGGTTCGAGGTCACGAGAGAGAACCTCGCGCTTGCAAAGCTCGTGTGCGATCTAGTGAAGGATCCAAAGAACTCCAAGGACGTCAGTCGGTCTGGGGACGCGGTTTATCTTCCGTGAGTACCACTCCGTTCGCGATTAGTAGTCAGCACTGAAGTGCGCTCAGTGGAACCCTATTCACCAAGGCCGGAGGGTTGGACAAGAACAGGGCCAAGTTGATCAAAGGAAGCATCTATGCCAGCAAGAACCTATGCTACCACCTCGATACGCGACACAAACAGACGGAGGTTGGGTATACGAAATCCACTGACATCGCGGCATGGGAAAACAATATCAAGGAATTCGTTTCGTACAAATTCGTCCCGCTGACGGAGGAACTGGGTCGACACCTCAGGGCTCCTATGTACGTTGGCTTCTTCCGTATTTTACCATTTGTCCTTGGCTGATCAACGCCCTCCAGGCTGAGGAGGATCCTGAGCGCATATACCGACGATCGTCCGTATTCTATCGACCTCGTCAGCGCCGTAAGTGATATCCTCGCTTATATCCGGGTGCTAGATCTCACTCTTTCTGGGGGTAGGTGCAACGACAGGGAGCGTTCACCGACAAGATGCATAATTTAGGTTGGAGTCGACCGGGTTTCTTTGACAGCAACGAAGACAAGATAGCGTTGAAGCACTGCGTAGCGCGGTATCATGCGTGAGTAAAGTCCTTTAAGTGTTTTTAGGCTCAACTGGACATGGATTGAAGGTTCCTGGACTTGATCTCCACGTCGACCGCCTCTTTCTTTGTCCCAACCTTGGATATCGATATCGCGTGGCAGTAAGTCAATAACTCTGGGTCCCCGGATGGTTATTTTTAACGACGTTTGCACACAGCACCCACCAACTCCTCCCAAAGAAATATTCCAAAGACTGTATCTCGTTCGTTGGGCGATTCGTCAACCAGTACGTCTATGTGTGTGGATGCGAACTGTTTACTTACATGTCCCAGCGATGATAAGGTTGAAGAGGGTCACCTATCATCCACCTTTGACATCACTTGTCTTACGTGGCAGGTGGGCGGGTCGTTTCACCATCGAGACGGCCGTTCTGACGTTCATGGTAGCAACGGTTTGGTGTCCCCTATATGTACTGTGGTTGTCCGTTGCCGGTCAGCGTTTGTTCCATTTTCCTGAGACCGTATTAACGAGCGAAACAGGGAGAGACAATTGGCCGGAAACTAAGCCGCCTTTCTGGCTCGTTCTTCTCTCAGAAGAAATCCCTAATCAGCCCACCGGACCGCGACGATTGTCTCCTCGCGACGCACCCCAGTGATCATAACGCGGTTTACGTGGAGGAGATCTCCCACAGAGCGCGCGACAGACGGGCTTCCACCACGCGTAAGAAGAAGGATTGGGGCTCGAAGAAATTAAGGAAAGGGGGAGTGAGTCGCGAGACCTCCGGGAACAACCAGTGGCATAGTATGGCATTTTTAGTGCCCGTCCCTATCATTTACGGGTACGGGTATCCGTCTGGGATTCCATGTGGACCGGATGGGGAGTGTGCAGCTGTGAGTGGTTGTTTCTCCAACAAGTTCTTTCATTGCTGAGTGTCGTGGTTTAGGGTGGGTGTGGAAGTGGGACCTCTGGTGGCGGTTGTACAGCTCGTGGAAGCGGGTGTGGTGGGGCCGGTTGTGGTTGGAGCTCAAGCGGTGGCTGGGGCTCAAGCGGTGGCGGGGGTGGAGACAGTGGTGGTGGAGGTGGTGGATATGGGGGAGGCGGTAACGGAGGGGGGGATAGCGGAGGAGGGGGAGGGTATAGTGGAGGAGGGTATAGTGGAGGAGGGTATAGTGGAGGATGGTATAGTGGAGGGGGGTATACTGGAGGAGGGGATAGTGGAGGGGGGCATAGTGGAGGGCATAGTGGAGGGCATAGTGGAGGAGGGGATAGTGGAGGAGGTGGTGGTGGATGCGGAGGAGGAGGCGGCGGCGGCGGGGGTTGTGGTGAGTCCTTCACGCTCAGGTGGCATAACTACTTCCTGAACTATTCCCGACACAGGTGGTGGTGGTGGTTTCTAAGCCCATCGGGTGAAGTTATACGACAGAACATCGTACCGTGGATGAACTATCCAATCCTCGTATTCTCGGTCTTATCTCTCTATTTGCTGCTTCCTTATCTAGATCTGTCCCAACGGGCCACCGATCCTAAAATACCGTCTGTATTATTCACGTCGATGCTCAAGCTCCCAAAACACGGCAAGTGAAGTTATACAGAAACTACACGACAGCAAGGGGCTGCATCGAAGTTGTGTGGTTGCCCAAAACCACCACTCAAAATGTGAGGCGCAGCAAACCCCAGCAAGCCGAAACTCCTTGCGGTCGTTGTACCACATCCAATCTGGTTTGTAAGACGAAAGACGAAGTAGATTCCATCCCCGTCCCTTACCGTTCCGCCCTCAGTGTGCGAGCTGATTCCTGCATCTTCGCTCGGCCCCTGTCCTAGTCGTTTTCCGGGAGCACTTCTAGTCATCTGCTCAAGGTATATTCAAAGTGGTTGATAAATGACGCCCTTACACTGCTAAAGGTTCCCGTTGGTACATGACGTTCAAAAAGACAAAATCGTCAACGTCTCCCTCCCATCGTTTCGTTGCTGTGTAGCAAGTAACGACGCTATCATGATCATCCGAAGAGGGAAGAGCCAGGAGGATGAGACGTACCTCCCAAACCACTAGGTTATCCTCCGAGATCATCACCCTCATGAGCTTTGTGCCTTCCTGGAATACTACATTTGCGAACTTCTCGCGGCGAACTAGTGGGATCGCGTATACCGAATCACCTGCTCGGGGCCCCACTTTGCCTGGGGGATGCTCAAAGAAGTGGATCGGGATAGGTTGTGGGTAGAAACGGGATCTCTCTTTCCACGTGGCCATCCTCGAAGAGGTCATCGGCGCACCGTGGAACTCGCTGGAGAAGTTAGAATTCCAGGTGAACCACCGCCATTCATTCCACGACCAGCTTTCGCCCTTCCGCCCCTCCGCCAACCACAGAAGCACGGTAACGGGTACCACATACGGGCGCAGGGTCGCCGTGGAGGTGTGCCAGGGACCTGCCGTGTGGCAAGTGATAGAGATTATCCGGTTTTCGGGTCGCAACTGGAACGTGGCCCCTGGTCTGTGAGATGGGTAGCCGGCGATGTCGAGGAAAACATCACGGTGCTCCGGTCCAAGCTGGAAAGCGCAAAGGACTCGACCATCCAGTCCCAGCGGTTGTCCATCCCCGCGGGCGTTGATATCCACCAACTGCAGTGAAAACGTGCTCGCGCTACGCTTGAGACAAAGTAATCGGTTCTTTGCCAAATACGAGAAACCATTACACCCATCCCTCTGTATTGATTGAGTGCCGTTAGCATCGGCGATGGTGCACAGAGAGGGAAAAGCGTTACAAATATCAGTTCTCCATTCGTCCAGTCCCATATGAGCACCCGGTACCCTTCCCGGGCTCGTTTCATGAGAAGCCAAACGTGGGTCCCACAGATCCCTACCTTGGAACCGCTGGGGATCTGGAGACCGGCTGGGGAGTCGAAGTTGTCGGGAGCCCCTAGTTGCGCGCGAGAGTGGGGAGTTCCATCTGAAAGTCGAAGTACGTACAGGCGTACTCTTTCCACGGCGACGTCGGAGACAAAAACGCCATCAGCTCAAATGGTTTTGATTCGGGGAAGGAAGTTCACCTGCGGTCTACTTGCATCGCTCGCCCATTATCGAGGAAGATAAATACATCCCCCGCCGGATCAAAATCCATATGATCTCCGTAGAACTGAAACACGGATCGAGGCTCGAGTTTAAGCGCGATATGCCACTCCCGGGCCCGAGATTCATTATTCACTTCTGAGGGTAGTTGGACGAAGCGTAGACATGTAGGGCCGGAGGGGAAGCAAACCACGTTCCGCCTCAGTACCGAATCGGGCTCTGAGCCGCTGATCGGCAATTTGATTGTCGTATTGCTCACCCACTCCATTTTGTTCCAGCGTAAGCGATGGGCGCGAAGTCGAGCACACCGATCGGCGATGGAGACCTGTCCGGTGGATTCGTGACCGAGCGTGAATGCGTCGTCTTGGTACGCCGAAAGAAAGAGTTCTTTGAGGTACGAGAGGGAGGTAGATCCTCTGATAACTTCGAGGGACCGATGGTTGACCTAACGAAGCACATCCAAAAAGTTCAACATCTCATCGATCTTCGATCAGTCGACCAACCGGAGGAAGGGGTATTTCCCTCTCGGGAGGGGGTGTAAAGAATACTCCGCTTTACGCACCAGTTTGACGTTGCATAGGTCAAAGTAGTGTAACAACAGGAACACCCTTTCTAAGGTTTCCGTCGGCAGGTCGAAGAGTTGCATCAAAAGCGCGTGGTTGCCCGAAACAACACCGTGACAGTTCGATCACCTTTATTTTTCGGCGTCAATGGCCACACCAGGAAGAGCTACGCAGGATTTTTACGCGGTCGACTACAAAACGTACACACCCTCGTAACCACCACTAGATTATATAATAGCGACACGCAGAACTCACATCTGCAACGAAGGGTTGCCGGGATCAGCGTAAGACCCGGGAGTGCTTTAAGGGCCATCCACTAGTGCAGACTGAGACTGATCGAGGGTGAAAAGAATTGCACGAAGGAGTGCCGTGGATTGTTCGTATGGGTCGGGTCCGAAATTCGACCGAACGTCGATGACAAATGCAGAGCTGACTGCAGAGAGTAAACCCGCCTGGAGACTCAACAGGTTAGAGGGTGTGTCAGGATGAACGAGGAGCGGACAACGAAAATCAGCGTGGCGTTGAGGTCCTCGTCGTATTTCTTATAATAACATAATCAGCGTCGTACACGATTGCTTCCTTGTTGTAGATGGTGTAGGAATCGATACCAGGGTCGTGGTTCTTGATAAGTTGCAAAAACGCTCTAAGAGCATCCCGTATGCTATGAGTCCGTCCAGCGATCTATTCGAGGGGCAATTTTTAACGGAGGCGACCCCATCTTGCTGTCTCTTCCACCGTTGTTGCTCATGGGATGATACCGGTGCTTGGATCCTGGGTGTGGTCAACCCGAGCAAGTTCCATTCAATTGTCCGGGTGCCTCTTCCGACGCAACTGTCTCTAACCGGAACCTCCCAACCACAAACCGAGACCCTGCAGTCGCCGCATTACATTTATTTAAACTAGTAACGACAAACACAAAGGTCAACTACGAATCGCTCCTTATCTGCTCGGTAGGCCTAACAACCCCACCTATTTTCAGGAAATCACAATCGAAACTGAGAATTTGGGGAATTTTCATGTCCGAGAACGTTCACTCCACCCAGGACCACCCCCTCTCCCACCTCTCTTCGGCCAACCAGAATCCCTCTGTCTATCTCCCCGGTCCCGGTCCCTCTCTCTTCCTCTATCTTTATCTCGTCCACCGCCTCTTCCTCTCCAACCACCCGATTCGGGGCGCCCTCGCCCCCCTCGTGGTTGTGGCCCATAGCCACGTTCATACCGATCTCTTTCGTAACCCGGTCCATCAAACTGATCGTGGCTCTCGTAAGGGCCTCCAGGACCCCCGGGATAGGGTGGCCGATGAGGAGGAGGTGGCCCGGGTGGAAGGTACGGAGGTTGCTGATGGAGTAGTGGTGGAGGCGAAGGTCCTAATCCAGGAGGTTGGCCGATATTCGGCAGGAACGGTGGATACGCCCCAGGAGGTCCAGGAGGTACGGGAGGCGGGGGGTTATTGACCCAAGGCAGTGGCGGACCGTGTCCATTAGACGGAGGAACAGGTGGAGGCGATTGTTGAGGTATCGGTGGCGGGATCGGTACCGGCCCCACCTGCGTGAGGGATTGAATCATCCTTTGAACCTGGTCTGGTGTCAATGAGGCAACTTCTGCTGCTAGCGCCGCGGGGTTAATCGGTGGTCCAGACACGGGTGGCGGAGCGATCGAAGGTATGCCAGGGATCGAAGGGGGTGAGATTGATGGAGGCGGAGGAGGGTTACCAAAGCTTGGATTAGTGGCTGTTAGCTGGAGCTGAGAAATGATGGAAGCCAATCCCGGTGTACCAGTCGGTACCGTCGTCGGAAGCGGAGGAGGCGGAGTAGGTGTTGGAGGTGCCGCCAGTTTACCTTTGTTCAAAATCCAAACCCCAATCAGATAATCATCGGTCCGGCTCTTGGGGAGGCGAAGTGAATCGAGAAGTTCCACATAATCAGGAAGCGGCTCCGATGATAGCAACGGGATGATGTACAATTCACGTCCGGGATGGTATTCCTTTGGTTTTGTACCCCAAGGAAACACGAGTCCGTGTCGGCTGACGAGGTGAAATTAAATCAGCAAACGAGTCCCTGGTCTAACATATCCCCAATCACCACGAAAAAGAAACCGAGGCACCAACTCACTTCTTTCCCAGCAGGTGACCAATCAGGGACTTGAACGGTCCGTTTTGTTGTTCGCTCGGCGGAGAAAACGCGACGGCAACAAGTTCTTTCGAAGAGTTCATCCGCATCTGCAGAAGGAACTGTGCCGACCTATCTATCGGTACGCGTCCATCAATACGAAGCTGTATCGATGGAAACAACGTTTTCCACAATGGCGAATCGTGTTCCATAGGTCTGCCACCCATTTGACGCGCGAGAACGGGTATTTCTGTCGGGGTGGTGGACTCGAGAGGCATGCTGAGCTACAGTCATCAAACGTGGGATCTCGCGTCAGTAAACGTGTGTCTACGAGGAATGTAAACGCTGATGAAATCGTGTTTATCACTCACCGATCCAACCCAAACTTGTGGTAGTTCGCAAAATGACGGCTCCTTTGCCGGTGCATCCGAAGCGAGATTGGCGCTGGCGGAACGCCCCTCCAGACTATCTCCATCTGGTTCAGCCTCCAAGAACATATCAAAGTCCTTATCGTCAGCCGCCGCGCCTCCAAGGATATCGTCGTCCACAAATGGATCCTTCAGCTCCACCTCCTTGCCTAGATCAGGCGCTTGTTCCACAGATTCTCCGTTCTCGCCGGGACCTCCGATCACCTCCTCATTGTCCTCCTGCTTCTTTGGAGATGGTACTGGCGCCGACCAGACGGAGTTAAGATCGAAAGAGGGACGGATGGTGAGATCCGGCTGTGATGTGTTGACAGCGAACGGGGAAATCCCAGTGGGTCGAGCGGATTGAGAGACGACCGGGGATCGAGGCACTCCGATTGTCGGAGGTTCTGGCCCGTCCTCCCCAATGACGCCAGCACCAGGAAGCGCGGGCGACGTATCAGTGACCATAGAGGAGTCATGCCCATCGTCGTCAATATTAATTAAATCCGCTAGATTCAGCTCTCCTTCAACGTGGCTGTTAGTCGGTGTGAGTAATTCCGATTGGGGTTGGGCGAATAAAGGCGGCCCCCCCGTCACCAAGGGAGAGATGGGACTCTGCTGGAGGTGGAATGGTATGGGGGGAGGGCCACCCCACCCAACAGCTGACGGGTGGTCTGGGACGATAGGCGACTCGGGGGGCACAGAACCTGAACCAGACGTCATGGTTCCCGACCTCATTCTCCTCCTCGCCGTCCTCTCCCTCTCTCGCCTTTCCTCTTCTTCGATTTCCTTATCCAGATCGATATCACGGACGACTGGCCGTCCATCGATGTCCTCAATATCCTGCAAGCCCTTATGAGTGACCTTCGCTCGAGGCGCGACGACTTTTTGTAAGATGGAATGCTCCAAAGCCTCTTGTTCAGCCTGCTTGATCGATTCCTTTTCAGCCTCACTAGCAAGATCTGTAGACGACATGTGGGCAAGGGCAGCCGGTGGGATGGCAAAGGACACGATGCGTTTGTGCAGTGCAGCTCTGTCAGGTCTCTTGAGATTGAAATCTAACATTCTGAATCTCTCCCTATCATCGCAAGAGGCTGTTAGCGCTGACGCCGGAAAGTTCAACCTTGAGCGCTTACTTGTATTTTCCAGCAGCGGATGGAATTCCCGCCTTGTCAAACTCAGCATGAGCCTCAAATACGGCTGTTTCGACCTGAGTCGCATACGCTTTGGCTCTGTCCTCCAACTGAACCTTGTCCTCCTCAGTCAGCTCTGCCACGGTCTTCATGAATCCTTTGAGGGAAATCAGCCGCGTCGCGTTTGGTCCCGAACCATCAAAACCTCCGCCCTCGGTCTTAATGGGGTCCTCAGGAGGGAAATAAGGGAAGGCAAGGAAGATGCCGGAAAACATCGCTTGTAATTTTCCCAAACAATACTTCCTCGTCGGGTCGTCATTCGGTCCCCCGGACGTCTTGCTCTTCTTTGCCGGTTGGTTCCCTTCAGCAACGGATTGCTTCCGTTTTAACTTTGACGAAGAAGGTTGGCCTGGCCCAGGGGATTCCGTGCTGCGTGCTTTTGCGGGACGCGAACCTCGCGACAACCTTGATCGTTTGGCTTTCGGCTGACCGTCGCCCCCTTCGTCGTCAGAGACGTCCTCGTCTCCGTCCGATGATTCCATCCTTCTGATCCGTCGCTGCCCAGGCCAAGCGCAGACCGCATTGTCGTCAGAACTGGCGATCAGAACGAGATTGACCCAAAATGAGACGTACCTTGGCCCCCGTTTTCTTTGCATTATCTACCACGTACTCGTCGCTGCTCGGGTCGTCGTCCTCCGATTCCGAGTCGGGTGGTGGCGGGGGAGCGTGAACCCGTTCGGGTTCCGATTTGTAGGTCCTGGTGGACTTGAGCTCTTCCGCCCGCGCCGCAAGGGTCGCCTCATCGATCTCCTCGAGACCTTCGGGACCTTCCCAATCTCCTATCAAACGGGCAGAAGTGGTCAGTACGTTGTCGAGGGGGCTGCATCACAGGGTATGAAAGTCGGATGCCCTTTTGCCTGTCTGTCGTCTCCGGAACTTTGACCCTCTGCCTCGACTTGCTCTTTGGTTCTCAACTACGGAAAAAGAGACCTTCTGAGGGCTCAAGACAAAGAGGGCGGACGAAAAGGTGGCTCGGAGCAAGGTACTATGCACGAACAGTCTACCACACAAAACGCATGAAGGGCAGATGAAGGGCAGAGGGTTGTCTTGGCTCCGGTATGGACACACAACGGACACAGAGAGACAGGACAGAGGACATGGAATTTCCGACGTTCTTGTTCGAGGGAGGAGAGGCAGGACGACTACGCGAGTACAGATCAAAGATAGATACTCACTTGCTGTCCGCAATCCTGTTTCAAGTGAACATGGCCCACAAATATAGATCTCTGCAGCCGGTGGAGATGGGTGAGATGGGTGATGTCGTGAGTAACAAAGGGAGATGCAACTGACCGATATCCTCCGCATCCTCCTGCTCGAGACCGAGGCAACTGAAATGATACCTATCGTGGACAAGGAGACGTCAGCGAGCCGCAATCGAGACCTCAACACGTCAATGGACAACCAGCAACGAGCCGCTCACCATTCTCGACAAGCGCCACAGCACATCATAGGGGTTCCATAATCTTTCTCGCGACAGATACAGTAGACCTGTTCCTTTTCCTTCGCCTTGCCCTTCTTCTTCGCCCCAGCGCCGCTCTTTTTGACCGAAGGACCTCTTCGTTGTTTGGCGTCTGTCGTTGTTGTGGTCTTGCTGGAGGATACGGCAGCGGTGGTCCCCCGGGTCGACCTCGTTGGCCGACTGGTCGCGATGGAACTCGTATTCTCAGACATGCGTGAAAGAAATGACAAAAAGAGATCGCGAATGAAAGGGAAATCGGCAGGCCGCTGCGCAGACAACAGCCTGGAACGAGTGGTCCGCGGAACTTGAAAAACTGGGGGTGGTCCCACGTGGAAAGAGGCGCAAAGAAAAACTGTGGGACTCTCGCGCGTCGCAGCGATCCCCTCCTCGTCGTCAACGGGAAAAAGAAACTCGACAGGAGATTTTCGAACGGCGGTTGTGTGCGAGCGTGTGACGAGTGGTGGCGTCAGCTTTCCATACTCGGAAGTTCATTTCAGACTCCGCTGGCGAGTAGGAACCGGTCCCGACGTTGCGGCACGTGAGACAAACACGCTTAGCCCAGACCCCATCGTCCAGTAAGTAATTATAAACTGAGCACTGCCACCCCGGATGTGAGACATCCTACCATCCGGATGTCCGTGCGAGACGTGCATAAAGTGATTTATGACGGCACAATCGCCTTGACCGATCCACCAACTGATAGGATGTGGGTCCAACACAACTCCGATTGCGCCTCGATATGCATATGCACACGAGCACTCTTCTACTTAGTGCATACATCCGCCCTATCCCGATGTTGGCACGTGTAAGTGTGGAGTCGGCTTGTCCGGACATTCACCGTGGACCGTCGGAACACAAAAAATTTGGCAAAGGTAACGCAAAGAAGATTACACTCCGAGGCGGGCACCAACCTACCTCCTCCCGATACTTATATCAACGGATCAGATGTTCCAAACCCCCCTCCGTGTCACAGGGTATCGGGAAGGTCCCTTCGGAACTTGATTGCGCCAACGATACTGTGTGACCCCATCTGGGAACCTCTTCTACCCACCCAACCCCAAACTCTCTCCGAATCCCAAACGTTCAGCCGGCCATCGAACTTTATGGCGTGATGAATAGCTTTCTGGAGGTACTCGTTCCTCAGGACGGAGAAACTCCTGTGTTCCCAGGGACGAAGGATGGCATTCTGAATACCATTGAAGTGAATCATACTGCGATTGAGGGAGACGCCCTCCTTCCAAGGAGTGAAGTAGATTCAGTGTGTTCACGAAGATCCCGAATATCGCCTCCAGTCGCAGAGTCGCAATACGCCAGCCAATCCTTGGGCTACAACTGTATCTCTAGCGATGATTCCAGAATCTCCGGTGGGGTGGCCAGCGTGCCGGCCTGGTCCGCGCTGACTACTCGGACGAATCGGGCGTGGATCTCGCGCAATGCAGATGGCGATGCTCATGGGAAACATGTTACGGCCGGCTCGGACGGCTTTTGGCTGTGGTTATGGCACGATCTGTGGAGAGAGCATCTTGGGATCTCATCGCCGCAGATGACAGGGCGCGCCTTGTCATCGGTCACCTCCCGGGAGAACCACAAGAGGATGGATCGGGGAAGGGATCAGCTGGATGGTCGAGAAGCTGATGGTTGATCGCAAAATGGACGCCATCGGGAAAGCGCACCCGAACATTCCTTCTGTAAGTACTTGCTGCGATGGGGAGAAGATGGAATAGACACCGATATCAATCCTGTCAGCTCTTCCTGTACACGTTCCAGTACACGAGGACGTCGGTTCGACTGATGAATTCTGAAGAAACACGGAATGCTGACCGCATGGCTTTTTGTGAGGCCTCCAATCGGCTGATTGACATTGGGAAGGACAATAGAGTCGCCCAGGGTCAGGGGAGAGATAAGGTGAATGAACGTAACGGCCAATAGACACCTCTCCGGCAGCTTGAACACAACTTGGAATGCCCGCCTTCTTTGAATAGGCGCCGTGACGAATCATGCGCGAACCGATAGGCAAGTTGATTGTTCGAAGCTTACCATCAGCTTCTGGGCGACGGTGGAATTAAGCTTCCCCACTTGTCACGTCGAGTTGGCGGGGTATTAAGCCACGAAGAGATAACTTGAACAGCTGGACAAGTTGACCGACAGACGGGTATTCTTGGTCGCGATAAGCCATGGCTCCAGCCCAGACTCCCTCTGAACGCAGGTACTCTGGCTAGTTTTTGGATTTTTGAGTTTTAGTTAGTCCCAAATGACGTCTGCGGGCCCGGAACAGCCATGTCGGGCTTGTTTGGCGCGAATGGAGCGGAACTGATGGACTGACCGTTCGCGGGTCACTTGGTCTCGGTTGACCCTATCCGGTGCTGGATTCCAGTTACGACCGTCTGACGCAACGCGAACCCACTGTGACCAGAAAGTAGTCCGGATGGGCGGTGCTTGTCCTCGCCGTAGTTTATCAGAGTTGACCATCCTAACAATCGCTTTTCCCACCCTCGGCTCGTGGACGGCAAAGCTGCCGTGAGACCGACAGCCGCCAAGATCAAGCTTGCTGAAGCGAATTCCCCCTCTCTTATCCTCGATACCCATTCACGACGACGACAAGGTGGTTTCCGTCCGCCCCCATCCCCCATATGGGCCATCTTCTTCGCTGATCGCCACACCCCCCATATCTACGCCTCAACCGGGCCTAGGACGTCCCCCCGCCTGCTCGACACGTTCCAAACGTCAAGTTATTCCCCCTCCATCATTTCCGCCCAATTTCAGAGCCATCTTTTCGCATTTTAAGTGGTCTTATATCCGTGCAGCGGCGCGAGGCAGCTCACCCCTGTTTCGTAATCGCTGTGAGTCGTGTTCGTAACGCACGCAAGCTGCTCTCGGCCTCATTTCATACCCTGTTTCCTAACCCCTGTCTTCTCCTTCCTACCCTTTAGATTCCGATTCTACTCGCCCCCCGCCGTCACATTGGCATTGTAATCCCCCCCTTCCCCGCCCTCTCCTCCTTTAGGGTGCTCAAAATACATGACATCCGCGGTCCTGCACCTCCGAGCGCAGCTGGCGATCTCCAGTCCTTTCAGCATGACCCGCGACCCAAACCACAAAGGCAACTCCACATCCACCCCGCCCAAGACTTCTGAAACCCCCGTTAACCCCGACATCCAACTCAGAACGTTCAAGCGCTTCAGATCGTCCCTCGAGCAGAGTATCCGCTCTGCAACGAGGACGAGGTCGAACAAGCACTCCACTTCTTCGGTTTCCGCAGACGCAAATGGGCTGAGTACCGCCTCCACGACGACGACGACGAAAGGGAAGGAGAAGGAGGGCCTCACCGCAGAGGAGTCTGCGAAAGTTAAGACCAACAAGATTCTTCCAAAGGTGTCGTTCGGACTCATGACCCTCGGTGGCGCTGGTCCTTCTTCTTCTGCAACTCGGAAGGCTCATGCCCACAAGCGGTCAGAGCAGCTGCCCGCCCGGGAACCTGGCTCTACTAGTTACTCGACCCCCTCGTTGCGCCTGGCCTCTTTATCATCCCCAACCCTCCACCAGTACTCTCAGAACATCTCTGATGAGGCACACAGTTCTAGGGTGGTCTCACCGACCTCCAATGCTGGCAGTCCGGTCTCACTTCAACGGGCGCGATCAAAGTTGTCCAAACCGCAATCCCCATCAATCAGCGGACCTAGCGCGCTAACTCCCCGCCGAGGATCCAAAGAGACTGCCAGGGAGTCTAAGAACGCTTCAAAACCAAAACTGACGTTAACGCAATCGCCTACTACCATACGTCAGCGGGACTCCATGGACACGCCGAGGCGGGATCGATTTGAGGTTCCCGATTCCCCGTCTCCTCCTTCACGTCGATTGGGCACCACCCGCGGATCGGCTAGTACGAGCCACCTCCCACTCTCACCTTCTTCCCCTACGCGAGCAAGATCTCCAACATCACGGCATGGCCCGACCACCCCTTCTCCTTCCCCTGGTGACAAAGTCAGACGTCCCTCCCTCGACTCGCCGACTCCCCGCCGACCTTCCGTCGAAGGAAGACGTTCTGGACTCTCTGTAACCCGGCCCAACTCTCCGCCATCCATAATCCGACCCAGAGTTGTCACTCCCAGCTCACCAAGTAGGACCACTTCACCAACTCCACCGCCTCGTGGCGATTATTACATGTATAACAGCAACTTCAGTCTGTCGGCGGCTTCCCTCTCCTCGTCCGTCCCGGCAATTCTCAACAACACCGGGAACTCCACTTATCACGCCAATCTGGAACACCGTGATTTATTACGACAGGCAACGTCAATCTTGTGCAAAGAGCTTTTGAAACCCCCAGGGCATAACACGACCGGATTAGGAGTGATTGAGCTGAAGGAGATTGAGTTGAGGCTCAGGGCACTGGCAAGGCTAGAGAGGATATGGGGAAAGAGCGGAAGTGGCAACGTCAATGGGGTTTCCAACATCCCTGGGGGTGTAGTTACTGGTTTCGGTGGACTTAGTCCTGGTGGCATCAGCTCTATGGGAGAAGATCGAGAACGGAGGTTGTTTTCCGAAGCTTTGAAGGATGGTTATGTTCTGTGCCAGTGAGTACTTCTTCCTCAGTCCCTTCGTCTTCCCCCTCGTCCCCGCCCCTCTCCATCTTCGATATGGAGCCCGCGGGTTCCACTCGTTGAACTTTTCCTCCGATTTTTCCCTCCTTTCCCCTTCCCCTTCCCACGATACTCGAGACGAAACGCCTACGTTCTTGGAAACCCCCGCTGACTCGGAAAATGAAAAACAGATTGATGAACAAGGTCCGTCCTGGATCGATCACTCACATCGACAAGCGGGAGAAAGGCGTGGTCCAAACTTCAAACGTCACCAAATTTCTCGCCTCGTGTTCTTCGACGTTGGGGCTCACCTCGGGAGACCTCTTCCTCCGCGACGATCTTATCGAAGGCTCTTTCGAGTCGCTTGCCCGCGTTTCGAGAACCATCATCGCCCTGACCGAGATCTCGGGAAACCCCCCTCCCGATCTTCCGAACCGCAAGAGCCGCGGACCATATGGACAATCCTCCGGGTTGTCGAGGGCCGCGCAGTCTACTCCCAACTTGATCCGATCCATTTCGCCGTCTCCGCCTTCTCGTGACCGAGGACGTGGTCGAATGGAAGTTCCCGTTCCTGTACCTATTCCGAAGAGCGGGTCCCCTCCCATTCCTATCGTGAGGACGAGGAGGAGTCCGGCTGTTGGAGTCCTCCCTCCCGTTCACTCTTCTACCCCCACGATCGATGACGATGTCGAGGTGGACGTCGATGAAGATGGTATGGTGAGATACTCGAGGAGAACCAGGATCACTCAGGATGAAGACGATGGCGATATTACCAACGGGTATGACAGTAGCAGCGGGGGCAGGAGCGGGGGACCAGGAAGATCCGGCGACCGAAGTCGAGACGGCGTACCATCAATTTTGACACCCCCACCGAGGTCTCCACTCCGTCCGAAGCTCAGTTACGACAGAAATCGCCAGATCACTTCTTCCTCCATGACGATGTCTTCGTCACAGGTTGATCTGAGCCTGTCGTCCACCCCCCCAAGAGACATGGACGCCTACCGTTCTCGGCTTTTGGCGAACGAAGCGAGGCAGAGCGTTGCATCGAGTACTCTTACGGACACGACCACCTTCTCCAGCCTGTTAGATCCTAGGCGGAGCCTCGTCAGCAATCAGGGTGGCCTGAATGGAGGAAAGTTTGGCACGATGAGGACAGCCACCACCGAAGCTACATCGTATTTTGTTTCCGATCCCCCTTCGTTCGGACGCACGGACGCCAGCTCAATCATCCACTCGCTCAACGACGAGTGCCACCGTGGTAGGAAAAGGTCTGGCGGTGACTCGAGGACTCCCGGGTTGCAAGATCGCAAACCGAGCGAGACCGTTGGTGTTGATCTCACTCGAGTTGCTGAAGAGGCTGAGGGTGGTGGATCTGGTGTTGTGAGAAGGCTCAGACCCAGGGAGAAGTCATCCAGTGGAGAAGACGGCCGCACTCGGGCCCGACACGCCATCAGGCTTGGAAAGGGGAAGTGGCCCGACGACTTCTTCCCTCCCGGCTCCCTTTCTCCTGGGAGCGAGTTATCGGAGAGCCCTAGAAACGCCACCCCACTGTCGACGACCCCACCTAGGAAGTTAGCTATCGTTGGGAGAATAAATGGCAGCACGGAATCGTTATCCCAGTTCCATCGAAAACCTTCCCACCGTTCAAGGCACTCCCTCGATAATCCTCCTAGTCTCTTACCCAGAGACTCCAGCCCAGACAACCGAACCACACCTCCCACTTCGAAGGTTATTGTACCTCGCCGAGTCTCCCACAGTCGCAGCCCTGGTCTCCTCGGGCGAAGCAGTTTGGACAGCGAAGGACGGCCGGCACTCGATAATCCTGTTCCTTTCCCCCGTACCGTCTCCGGTTCCGGTGATCAGTCAAAACAGAACAGCGCTACCTCCGATCCAGCCGTGGTCGCCGAGATTGGAAAAACCCAGGCGATGGAGAGACCGAAGCTCGTTCGCGGGCGATTCCAGAGCGAGATTGACGGTTCAAGTTCGAGGAGGAAGTCTCGTCCGACCTCGTACGACGGGTTGGGCCAAAACGCCCGGCGGTCGAGATTCGAAAGCATGGTTAACCTTGGTGTTGCGACGAATACTGCGAGCGCAAGCGACCTTCTCAACCGGAACGCACCTGAGGACAACTCGGTTCGACCGACTCTGATAGTGAGGGAGGAAGGGAAGCCAGCTACGCAGTTCGTGAGTGCCTTTTTCAGTCCTTCTCAGTCCCTTTTGTCCGCCTGCGGAGATCCGCCTGGCGCCCCTTTTCGCGCACTGACGCCTCGTCTTTTTTCGGCTCCGGCTATTTTTCGTTTTGCTGACGCACCGCATTTCGTTTTAGCAACTGGGGAACTGTATTGGCCGGGGACAGTTCGGAGCGGTATACCGGGCGCTAAACCTGAACACAGGCCAGATGGTCGCAGTCAAGAGGATCAGCTTGACTGGGTTGAAAGAGGATGAGATCTCGCAGCTGATGAGGGAGGTCGACCTCGTCAAGAGCCTTTCGCACCCGAGCATCGTCAAGTATGAGGGTATGGCGAGGGACAAGGATACTCTCAGTATTGTTCTCGAGTGAGTCCCGTTTTATCCGTCCTCCGTTCCTTTCTGGGTCCTGACCGATCTTCCCAACCTCTCAGGTACGCCGAGAACGGCTCATTAGGTCAGACTCTGAAAGCCTTTGGAAAGTTGAATGAGCGTCTGGTAGCCAGTTACGTGGTCAAGATCCTCGAGGGCCTGCACTACCTCCATCGGAGTGACGTCGTCCATTGTGATCTCAAAGCGGCCAACATTCTCACCACCAAGAACGGCAACGTCAAACTGTCGGACTTCGGTGTCTCGCTGAACTTGCGCGCAATGGAGAGGGAAATGAAGGACGTTGCGGGGACTCCCAATTGGATGGCTCCGGAGGTTATTGAGTTAAAAGGAGCCTCACCCAAATCGGATATCTGGTCCCTAGGATGTACTGTGATCGAGTTGCTCACCGGGAGACCTCCGTATGCCGAAATCGCTAACGGCATGTCTGGTGAGACTAAACTTAATAAGCCTCATGATGTGGATGCTAATCGTCGTGTGAATAGTCATGTTTCGTATCGTGGAAGACACCGAGCCCCCCATACCGGAAACGGTCTCGCCCCTCCTCGATGACTTTCTGAGGCAGTGCTTCCAAAAAGACCCCGCCAGCCGGCCTGATGCCGAGATCCTATGCGAGCACGAATGGTTGAAGAAGAACTGGGGCCTTCCCAACGTTTGTTTTTTTCCCGCATTCCTGTCAGGATGCGTTTGCTGACGAAGTTTGGTTTAGGACCTGCGTCCGCAAGACAGTATCCCCTTCCTCCGCCGTGTCAGCGCGGATTACAACAAGACCGACATACGATTCCTCCTTGCCACGACCGGCGAATCCGCGGAACCTAAGACTCCCGTTCGTGACGAGACACCACGCATCGAAGAGCCCCCTCCTACCAACACCCCACCTCTCACCCCCGGTCGTCTGACGAGTCAAGATAACGATAACCCCGCTGTTCAGGAGCATTCGTTCGTCAAGACCACATTTAGCAAACGTAAGCGATAACGCAAGTGTACAAGAATGTACGTTGGTTTACTAAAACTCCTTATCTAGCCGTCATTTGTCGAGTCTGCAACCTGCCCGTCAAAAGGAGTGCCGTTCTCTGCGACCAGTGTAGCCTCATCGCCCATTCGAAATGTGCTCATAATGCCCCTCCAACATGCAACCTGAGGGCTCAGTTGCTCCTGTACGCTCAATACGCGGAGAACGGTTCTTCGCCCCTGGAGCTTTTGGGCCCAATGACCCTTAGCCCAAGCACTGATGGGGTCTCAACGCCGAGGACGAGCTTCGACTTCGGTCAGCAACAGGCTCCAAGCCCTGTGACCCCTCACCCTCCAACGGCCTTCAGGGTCCTTACCGCATTCACACGATCGCGACAGTCGTTGTCTCCAGATCCCGCGGCCCGATCGACTCCTTCGGTCAACTCCATACCCACCCCTCGTGAACGACGTACTTCTCTCCTTCCGTCGAATCCGTTGAGGCGGAAGGACAAGGAGGTTGCGAGGTCGTTATCCAGCAATAGCACCTCCCCAGGACCTTCGAGCCTTCGTAGTAATGGGCAGGACAGCAACCCCAATAATACCCACCGAAGTGCAGGCACGAGAAGCGAAAGTATTATTTCCGGGGGTAACGATACAGGGGACGCTAGGCTGTCTAGGATCACAGGGTACTCTGTAATTTCCGTCGGATCGGAGCACGAAGATGGCAGCCCTACCGATATTCCTGGCGGACTGCCCTCCTCACCCACGACCTCGAGGAGGCGCACCTCAAAAACCGGTGAAAGTTGTCTTGTTCAATGATTGTATCCCTCGGCTTTCCGTCTCGTCCATTTCTAGGACGCAAGTTTGTACATGACGCCTTTCACGAAGTTATGGCGCATTTCTATCCATCCCCACTCTTCCATCTTCATTCCCTGACTGTACAACACCCTGTACGCCTAGAACTATCAACAAATTCACATCCCCTCCGCTTGCGCATCCCCTGCTTTTTCTATCCCTGGCCCATCCCTTTCTTGGTCAAAGAGCTTCATTCGCTCTACAACATCTCACTCGTGCGGACTCTGTCGATCCGGGGCATCCTGTGTTGTGGATGTCCGGAACAATTATGCAATAATTCCCCCAGCTTCATCCCCTCTTATACTTGTGTATACTCGTCCGTTTGTCGATTAATTCTCTGCATACCTTTTTCTTTTTTACAACTTGCAACTGTTCACCCATCTCTCCCCCATCGCCTACCCCCATTACTTGGTCCACTATCTGGGTCTAGTTCCCCCTCCCTCACCCCCCTTTCACTGATATCTCATCTGAGTATCGAACTTCAT
>Ga0307511_10000967_pt1 | contig 30446 bp, 23 predicted proteins | sample 13_EM_MG_FD_200266 | JGI IMG/M metagenome (GOLD analysis project Ga0307511, IMG submission 200266) | Populus trichocarpa ectomycorrhiza microbial communities from riparian zone in the Pacific Northwest, United States - 13_EM | ecosystem: Host-associated > Plants > Roots > Unclassified | place... | reverse complement strand
CGACGCATTGCGTGGGGAGACCATCGTCGTAATCGGCGCTGGCGATGCGGCCATCGAGAATGCCATTGCCCTGTCGCGCAGCAACTCCGTCATCCTGCTGAATCGCAATAGCGGCTTCCCGCGCGCCAAGGATGCAAACGCGGCGCGGATCACCAGGGCCATCAGCGCCGGCCGCGTCAAGTGTTTCATGCATGCCGAAGTTCGCAGTTTGCATGCCAACAAAGGGCCGGCACACGGCCCACAGGCGAGCGACAGCGGCGCAGGAGCGCCCTATCGCATGGTCATCTCAACCCAGGAGGGCGAGCGCACTCTCCCGTGTCACCGCGTCATAGCTCGCCTGGGAGCCATCCCTCCACGCCAACTCGTGGAGTCGATCGGGGTCCGTTTCCTGTCGGGCGAGCCGGATGCACTACCGGAACTTTCGTCTCAATATGAATCCACCGTCCCGGGGCTGTATGTCATTGGCGCGCTGGCCGGCTATCCGCTGATCAAACAGGCCATGAACCAGGGCTTCGAGGTGGTCGAGCACCTGCTGGGCCGCTCCGTGGCGCCCGCCGACCACGAGATCCTCCGGGAGAAATTTCGGATCCTGCGCGGCGGCGATGACGTCGAGCGCATCGTCAGCCTGATTCACAAAGGGTTGCCCCTTTTCCGCGGCATACAGATGTTGGCGCTGCGCGAGCTCCTGCTCGTGAGCAGGATTGTCACGCCCGGGAAAGGCAGCAGCATATTTGCGCGCGGCGACTATGCCTCGAGTATTTTCAACGTCCTGCGGGGCGAGGTTCACCTCGAGGCCGGCGGCGGCGCGCCGATGATATTGCGCGGAGGCCAGCTGCTCGGAGAGATGAGCCTGATCTCCGGCCGGCCGCACGAGACATCCGCCATCGCGGGTGCAGATTGCATCCTGCTGGAGACACCGCACAGTGCGGTCCGCAAGCTGCTGCGCACTGAGCAGTCGGTGCGCGCATATATAGACACTGTATATTCGCTGCGCGCCCTGCGGCTGCTGCTGATGCCGCATGCCGCACCTGAGACCATCCACACGCTGTCGAAGGCCGCCAGCCTGCATCGGTTCGCTCCAGGGACCGAGATTTTCAAGGAGGGCGACCCCATCGAGCGCTTCTACCTGGTGCGCAGCGGCTCGGTGGCGCTCTCACGGCGGACCGGGGACCGGGACAACGTGGTCGCCTATTGCGCAGCCAACTCCTTCCTCGACGCGCTGGGATGCCTCTCAGGGGAAACAAGCCGATCCCTGAATGCCAAGGCAATGGTCGCCACGGAGGCCCTGAGCATCGATCACGCGAGCTTCAAGGCGCTCCTCAAAGCAGACGCACGGCTGGCCGCCAAGATGGATGCCGAACGCACCGAGCAGCTGACCCAGTACGCCCATATGCAAGCGCGGCCTGGGGCCGGCAACGTCTTCTCGTACCTGATGTCGCATGGCCTGGGCGAGGCGACCAGCGTGCTGGTGATCGATGAGAATCTGTGCGTAGGCTGCGATCAATGCGAAAAGGCTTGCGCGGCGACCCACGAGGGTGTTTCGAGACTGGACCGAAGCGCGGGTCCCTCGCTGCATTCGCTACATCTGCCGACGTCCTGCCGTCACTGCGAGCATCCGCATTGCATGCGCGATTGCCCGCCCTCCGCCATCCACCGGCTTCCCAATGGCGAGGTGTACATCGATGAAACCTGCATAGGGTGCGGCAACTGCGAGGAAAACTGCCCCTACGGGGTCATACAGATGGCCGAGACGGCCCCGAAGACCAGTCTGCTGGCCAAGCTGCTGGGGACCAAGCCCGCGGAAACGGCCAAGACCGCGGTGAAGTGCGACGTGTGCGCGAGTCTGAAAGGAGGTCCGGCCTGTGTCCGCGCCTGTCCGACGGGAGCGGCCATCCGGATCCACGCGGAGGATGTCCTCGAACTGGCAAGGCAACGAGCCGTGGCGCTGGTGGAGTAATTGGGCCTTGAGTCCCAATCCATGCACCAGTCATTCATCAACTTTCGCCACTACCGTTACGGACTGATCGCCGTTGTTGCATCCCTCGCAACTCTGGTTACTTACCTGCTCGACCGGCCGCGTGTAGCGCCGAACGGCGGGACCTGGCTCGGTTATACCCTGGGCACGATCGCAGCGCTTCTAGTCATCTTCCTGGCCCTCTTTGGCATCCGCAAGCGCTCGTTCAGCTCGACTATCGGTACGGCGATCGGCTGGCTCTCCGCCCACGTGTATCTGGGGCTCGCGGCATTGCTGATCGCCACGCTGCACAGCGGCATGCACTTCGGCGCCAATGTCCATACAGTCGCCTACGTGCTCATGTGCCTCGTCACCCTCAGTGGCTGTTGGGGTGTCTATGCCTACGTCAGCTTCCCGGGCGCCATGATCCAACAGCGTGGCAATCTTCGCCGCAGCGAATTCCTGCGCCAGATTGCCGAACTCGACAGCAGCGCACTGGAGCTCGCCGAGAGCATCTCGCCAAGGATCACGCAGTTGTTGAGCGAAGCCGCCCGTCGTACCGACCTCGGCGGGGGAAACCTCTGGAAGCAATTGCGGGGCAGGGACGAATCGACGTTGTTGCTGGGTATCGGCGGCGCGCCCCGCCGCGCGCAACTGGTTCCGAATGCCAACCAACGCGCGCTGATCCGGACTCTGGCACAGATACGGCCCGGCCGCGCCAGCAACGAGGTTGCATTGGCCAGCGTGCAGAAACTGCTGGAACTCGCAGGCTCCAAGGCTGCCCTGCTGCAACGCCTTCGCCGCGAGACGAAGTTTGCGGCCCTGCTGAGAATCTGGCTGTTCCTCCATGTGCCGCTGTGCTGCGCGTTGCTCGCGGCGCTGTGCATACATGTAGTCACTGTATTCCTGTACTGGTGACACGATGTTGATCTGCCTGATACGCGAGACCACCGGGAGTGCGTCTGCGGCCAGCAAGAAAACCCCTGGTACGGTATTCCAGACGGCAGAGCTCACTATTGGCAGTGCTCCCGACCAACAGCTGCAGGTTCCGCACAAGGATGTTGACCCACAGCACGCCCTCCTGCGCCTCACCTCGGGTGGCCGCCTGCTGCTGACAGCCTCGAGCCCGAAGGGCGTCATCGTCAACGGCAAGCGCGAAACCCGCGTATTCCTGTATCCCAACGACACGCTGCAGCTGGGTGACACGACCGTCAAAATCGAGCCGCCGGACAAGCTCTCAAACGAACAATACACCTGCGTGTTGCGAGTCAACGATCCGTACACGCCGGATGAAACCTCGCCGGCCGCTGCCGCGCATACGAGCGCGCCGGCGTCGCGCTTCACGATCAGCTTCTGGTCCTGGACATTGAGCCTGGGTGTGGCCGCAATCTTCCTGTTGGTGCCGATGGGCACAATCCTCGCTCCCTCGGTGCGCAAACTGCTGCGCACCGCTCCGTTCGTTCCGAGCGACGCGCTGTGGTCCGCCGGACCGCTCCACGCAACCCACCGCTTCATCGGCAACGACTGCACGGCCTGTCATGTCGAACCGTTCGAGCGCGTCCGCAATTCGGAGTGCGAGAAATGTCATGCAGACGTTCAGCACCATGTTGACGTACGCACGACGGACGTTGCGCTGTTCGACCGGCAGCGCTGCGCACAATGCCATTTCGAGCACAAGCAGCCCGCCTCGCTCATACCCCGCGACGAGCGTCTGTGCACGGACTGTCACGCGCGCCTCGACAAGCTCAAATCCAACTCCCAGGTCGAGAACGCCGCCGACTTCGGGTCCAACCACCCCGAATTCCGCCTCGCTGTGCTCAGCCAGGATGAGATGGTCGCGCCCGGGCAATGGCAGCCGCAGTGGCTCGACTCCAGTAAACCGGCGACGTTCAAGGAAATCTCGCACCTGAAGTTCTCTCATGCGCAACACCTGAACCCCAAGGGCATCAAGTCACCGACGGGCGAGCGCGTCCTGCAGTGCGGGGATTGCCATCGGCCCAACTCCAGCGGCCGCGAAATGATGCCCATCCGCATGGAGACCCAATGCAGCGGCTGTCACAGCCTGCACTTCGACGAACACGATCCCACGAGCGGAGTACCGCATGGTAGTCTGCAGAGCATGTTCAGGGTCCTGCGCGAGCACTTCAGCCGCCAGTACCTGGAATCAACCGGGCCGACGACGCGCACCCAGACTGATCGATTGCGCCGCCCCGGGCAGGAGGCCCGGCAGATGTCAATCGACGAACAACGTCGCGCGCGCGACTGGGCCGATACCGAGTCGCTGAAAATGGCTCGCGAGCTGCTCGAGAAGCGGGTGTGCGTCGACTGCCACGACGTGACCCGTGTGTTGGGCGCTTCCGGCTTCGACCAGTGGCAGGTTGCCCCCGTCAAACTCACCCAGAACTGGATGCCGCGCGCCCGCTTCAATCACGCTGCCCATATCACCCAGCCGTGCACTGCATGCCACAACACCGCTGAGCACTCCAAGGTGAGCAGCGACATCCTGATGCCGCGGATCGCGAAGTGCCGCGAGTGCCACGGGGATGCGGGGGATACCAGCAAGCTCAGCTCCGATTGCGTGATGTGCCATCGGTTCCATCTGCCGCTCCGGGGCCGGTTCGACAAGCAAGCCCTCAAGGTTCGCGCATCGCAATGAGATGTGTCCCTGCCCTCATGTTGGTATCGGTCCTGAACGCAGCATGCAGCCAGGCAAATGCCGTGGAAGTCGATCCCAATTCGGGCTGCCCGCCGGAAACTTCCGAGCCTGTGAGGCAGCGGCCCGGCCAGGAGCCTCCTGAGCGCCTGCAACCGGCCGAGTGCGATCCAACCCGTCTTCCCACCCCGGCCGCCTCGCCGCTGCCGGGCTCCATACCCGTGGACCGCTGGCGAATCATTGACTCGTTGGGACACCCGGACAACCGGCTCGATCCGTATGCGACCAACAACCCGCTGAAGGGAGACCGGCCGGTCTGGGGACCGGACGGCTTTTCCGTACTGACGGTGAGCTCGAACTCGCTGTTCGAGTCGCGGCACGTGCCGACGTCTGCCAATGCCGCTACGGGCCGGCTCGATGGGCACCAGCAGTTCTTCGACAGCCAGACGGCCACTATCGATGCCGTCCTGTACGAGGGCGACACGATATTCCGGCCACCGGACTATCAGCTGCGCATCACGCCCATCCTCAACTACAGCTCCACGAATACGGGGGCGGCCAAAACAACCGCGACCACCGTCGGCGCCCAGGCATTCTTCTTCGAGAAACACCTGCGTGACGTATCTGCGCATTATGACTTCGACAGCGTACGGATCGGTATTCAGCCGATGACGAGCGACTTTCGCGGCTTCGTGCTCGCGGACCAGCCGCTGGGCGTGCGGTTCTTCGGTACACGCGACAACGACATCTACCAGTACAGCGCCGGCTGGTTCCGGCGTCTGCCGAAGAACGCGGCGCGGCAGAACGATCTCGGCGCCCCCATTCCGGCAAACGATCTGCTGATGGCGAACCTGTATGTCCAGGATCTGGGCAAGGCCGGGCTGACATCGGAATTCGTCGTGATCTATGACCGCAGCCGGGCCCCCGGCACGCACGTAGTCCTCAACGGCGCAAACGCCACGTTCACAGCGGGCGCGCGCCATGACTACGATGTGTTCTACCTGGGCTACGGCGCCGATGGCCATCTCGGCCGTTGGAATCTCACTGGCTCGGTTTATGAAGTCATTGGGCGCGAGTCCCAGGGGGTATTCACGGCCGGCGCGACCCGGGTTCAAGCCAGCTTCGCCGCGTTCGAGCTGTCGCGCGACTTTGATTGGATCAGGATCCGCGGCTCCGGTCTGTACGCCTCCGGCGACGGAAATCCGCTGGACGGCCAGAGCCACGGATTCGACGGTATCAGCCAGTCAGCGCTCTTTGCAGGCGCCGACTCGACGTTCTTCATCCATCAGCGCCTGCCGCTGGTGCTGGGTGCGATCGATCTGAAGCAGCGCGATTCCCTGTTTCCCTCCTTGCGATCGACCACCGACACCGGCGAGTCCAACTTCACCAACCCTGGACTCGAGCTGCTCGGAGTCGGGGCGGACCTCGACCTCGCCCCCTCGCTGCGTGTGTCATTCGACGTCGATCGCCTGATGTTCGACCGTACGGCCTCCCTGCAGGCCGTTCTGGGCGGTGCTACCATTCCGCGCAGTATCGGTACCGATGCATCCATGGATGCAATCTACCGGCCTTTCATTTCGCAGAACGTGATTGCGCGCCTGTCCGTCGCGAAGCTCTTCCCAACGCCTGCCGCGCGCACGCTGGTGGGCGGAGTCGCGCCTTTTTCGATGTTCTTCAATCTCGTGCTGACCTACTGAGCGAGCGAAATGACGCCGTTGAGACATGCCCTGTTGTTGCTCGCATTGATTCTCGCGCCGGCGCTCGTTCGGGCAGCGCCTCCTGCCCAGCACTTTGAGGCGGCGCCGGCGGACCAGTCCTTAGGTGACGTGAACCGCAAAAGCGTGGGCTGCCTCGGCTGCCACCAGCGCACCGATGCACTGTCCATGCATGACAATCCGGCCGTGAAACTCGGCTGCACGGATTGCCACGGCGGGGATGCGAGTGTCATTCCACCACGCGGGCTTGCGCGGCTGGAGTTGGAATACAGCCGGCTTCGCGACCTCGCCCACATTCTCCCCCGTTACCCGGAGGAATGGGGTTATCCCAAGAGTGCCAAGCCGCAACGCAGCTACACGCTGCTCAACCGCGAGTCGCCGGCTTTCATCCGCTTCGTGAATCCGGGCGACTACCGGGTCGCCACCCAGGCGTGCGGCGCCTGTCACCTGCCGATCATCGCAGCCGCACAACGCAGCCTGATGTCAACAGCCGCCATGTTTTTTGGCGGCGCCTCCTACAACAACGGCGTATTGCCTTTCAAGCGCTACATCATCGGCGAATCCTATGCGAGCAACGGACAGGCGGCCGGCATCGAAGGCCCACTGCTTCCCGACCCTGCGAGCGCGCTGTCGTTACATGGGGTCATTCCACGGCTGCAGGCTTTGCCGCAGTGGGAAACCGTACCGCCGGCTGACAACTTCCGTGTATTCGAGCCCGGCGGACGGGTGACCGGCAACCGCTTCCCCGAGATCGCTCTTCCCAACATTACCGGCGGGCTGCAAAACCTCAACGAGCCCGGGCGCCCCGACCTGCACGTGTCCAATCGGGGGCCGGGAACCTCCGGGCGCGTGGCGATTCCGGTCCTGAATATCCACAAGACCCGTCTCAACGACCCCTACATGTGGTTCATGGGGACCAACGACCAGCCCGGTGATTACCGCGGCTCCGGCTGCTCGGGCTGCCATGTCGTGTACGCCAACGATCGCGACGAGAAGCATTCAGGTCCGTACGGCAAGTTCGGCAACACCGGCGAGAGTCGAACCATCGACCCGGTCATCCCCAAGCACGAGTCCGGCCATCCCCTGACTCACCGCTTCACGCGCTCCATTCCGACCAGTCAATGCATGGTCTGCCACATGCACCAGCCCAACGTGTTCGTCAACTCGTTCATGGGCTACACCATGTGGGACTACGAGTCGGATGCTCCGGTCATGTGGCCCGAGAAACAGAAGTACCCGACAGCAGATGAAATAAAAGAGGTGAACCAGAGAAATCCGGAAGGCGCCGCTCCCCGCGGAAAGTGGGCGGACGTCAAGTTTCTGGAACACGTGAGTGAGCTCAACCCTACTCTGCACGACACTCAGTTTGCCGACTACCACGGGCACGGATGGAACTTCCGCGCGATCTTCAAGCGTGATCGCCACGGAAACCTGCTGGATGCCAAAGGCGCGACCGTCAGCGACGATGATCCGCAGAAATTCAAGAAGGCCGTGCACATGGCCTCGGTCCACATGGATAAGGGGATGCATTGCGTCGATTGCCACTACGCGCGCGACAGTCATGGGAATGGATATATCTATGGAGAGGTCGCACAGGCGATCGAAATCGCTTGCGTCGACTGCCATGGGACGGCAGATGCCTATCCAACGTTGCGCACGTCAGGGCCCGCCGCACCACCCACCGGCACGGATCTGTCTATACTGCGCAATCCCGATGGCTCGAAGCGCTTCGAATGGCGCGAGGGCAAGCTCTATCAGCACTCTCTCGTGAATCCAGGGCAGGAATGGCGTGTGCATCTCGTCAAGGACAGTGTCGATCCACACTCGAGCGACTACAACGAACGCTCCGCGCGCGCCAAGCTGATGAGCCGCGACACGCATACCCAGGCGTGGGGCCTGCAGGTACCTCCCGATCAACGCGCGCATGGGACGAAAGACCTGGAGTGCTACTCCTGTCATACCTCCTGGACGACGAGCTGCGGCGGTTGTCATCTGCCGACCGAGGCGAACTGGAAGAATCCCAGCCATCACTACCAGGGAGGCGAATCCAGGGTCATCGCAACCTACAATCCCCAGGTCGCCCGCGACGATATGTTCATGCTGGGCCGCCGCGGTCCCACCGATGGAGGCCGAATCGCCCCGGTGCGCTCGAGCTCGGCGCTCGTGGTTTCCTCGACGAACATCAATCGCGAGAAGATCTATATCCAGCAGCCACCCATCGCCGCCAGCGGCTACAGCTCGCAGGCATTCAATCCGCATTACCCGCACACCGAACGGCTGACCGAGACCAAGACCTGCGACGACTGCCATCTGGGGACGGCCAATGACAACAATGCCATCATGGCGCAACTGCTGCTGCAGGGAACCAACTTTATCAATTTCGTCGGTTATTACGCCTGGGTCGGCACCGGCGGCGGGCTGACGGGCGTGCAGGTCACAGAATGGGACGAGCCGCAGGCGGTGTTGGGCAGCTATCTGCAGAAATATGCGTATCCGGACAATTACGAAAAGCATCACAGCCTGCAAGGCAAGTTGCAGAATGCGCATGAGCACTCTGGAGATGCCATCCGTTGCCTGCAAATGCGCGGTGAATATGTCTACGCCGCCGAGGGCAAGAGCGGCATGCAGGTATACGACGTCGCGAGCATCGCCAACAAAGGGGTCAGCCAGCCGATTCTGAAAGGGCCGACCAGCCCGTTCGGGCACAACACACGCATTGCATCTGCAGACGCTACGTGTGTCGCTCTCCCGACCAACCAGCCGATCAATCCCGCGCGCAATGCGGGCAAGCTCATGCGCCAGGACAATGAGGAACAGCCCTTCCACCCGATCTACAACTACGCGCTGATCACGGACTCACGCGAAGGACTGATCCTGACCGACATCAACACATTGGCCGACGCAGAGCCGCGCAACAACTTCCTGCGGCGCTCGCTCACCTGGAATGCCGGAGGCATTCTCAAAGGCGCACGGCATATCACCATCGGTGGTCACTACGTGTACATCGTGGCCGACGCTGGACTCGTGATTCTCGATCTGGATGATCCGCTGCATCCCAAAGTGGAAAGCGTAGTGCCGCTGCAGGACGCACGCGCTTCAGCGCTGCAGTTCCGTTATCTGTTCGTAACCGATCGCGAAGGCCTGCGAGCCATTGACATCACGGACAAGAAACATCCGCAGGTCATCCCCGGGGTCGTTCCTTTCGAGGACGCGCAGCGCGTCTACCTTGCGCGCACCTATGCCTACGTAGCTGCCGGAAAGCAGGGACTTGCGATTGTGGATATCGAAAAACCGGAAGCCATGCAGCTGCACCAGGTCTTCGACGGCGGTGGCGCGCTTCGGGACGTCAGGGATGTGATCGTTGCATCCACGAATGCTTCGCTGTTCGCGTACGTTGCCGACGGGCTCGGCGGTCTGAAGGTGCTGCAGTTGACCTCACCGGCCCTGCAGCCGAAGTTCTATGGCTTCAGCCCGGAGCCCAGGCCCCAGCTGATTGCCAGCTACGCCACGCACAAACCGGCACTGGCCTTGTCCAAGGGCCTCGACCGCGACCGCGGTGTCGATGAGACCGGCCACCAGATCGCGGTCTTCGGCCGGATCGGCTCCCGACCGCTCAGTCTCGAAGAGATGGAGCGCCTCTACCTCGATTCGGATCGCAAGCCGTGGTTCGTTCGACCTCATTAGTCGCAGCGTTGGCGCTGCTGGCTGCCGCACCGCTGCTGGGTCAGTCGAATGGCCGGCACATAGGGGTTGCGAGTTGCTCATCGTCTGTGTGTCACGGCTCGGTCAGCCCAAACAAGACATACGATGTGCTTCTCAACGAGTACGTGACCTGGTCGCACGAAGACGCACACTCGAAGGCCTACACCGTATTGAGCTCACAGCGCTCGCGGTCGATAGCGGCCAAGTTGGGGCTCGGGAATCCATCGACTGCAAAAACCTGCCTCGATTGCCACACCGACAATGTGGCCCCGGAGCGCCGCGGGCCAAAATTCTCGGTGTCGGATGGCGTCGGGTGCGAAGCCTGTCATGGTGGCGCCGAACGTTGGATCACGACGCATACCTCCAGGCGTGCGAGCTATCGTGACAACGTGGCACAGGGAATGTATCCGACGGCCAATCTGCACGAGCGTGCGACCTTGTGCTTATCCTGCCACTACGGCACCGCTGACAAGTTTGCGACCCATCGCCTCATGGCAGCGGGCCATCCGCGGTTAAGTTTTGAGCTCGACACGTTCCAGGCGATCGAGCCGGCCCACTACCGCGTGGATGCCGACTACCAACGGCGCAAGCCTTCATACAGCCGCACCCAGACCTGGGCCTACGGACAGCTGGCCGCCGCCCTGGCGGAGCTCGAAGCGCTGCAGGGGCCCCGGCTCGATAACTCCGCGACTTTTCCCGAGCTGGCGCTGTTCAACTGTTATGCCTGCCACATGAACTCCATGAAGCGCTATGACTGGAGCCATCGGCTGCTGACACTCGGAGTGGAGCCGGGCAGCGTGCCGGTCAACGATGGGCACCTTCGAATGACCTGGCTCATTGCGCGGCGCCTCGATCCGCCCAGTGCCCCGACCGTTCTGAAGCTGAGCCAGGCCCTGCTCGCCGCGGGCCCCGGAGGCCGGGGCCAGATCGTGGCCCGCAGCCGGGATCTTGCGGTACTCGTGGGCAAGCTGCGCGATCGCGCCGTCACCTTCCAGTGGGCGCGCGCCGACCAGCAGCAGCTGCTCAACATGCTGGTGTCCCTGGGAGTGGAAGGTGAATTCCACGACTACATCGGCGCCGAGCAGGCCGTCATGGCCATTGACGGCCTGTTGATCGATCTGGGCAGATCCAACCAGTATCGCACCTGGCTCGATGGGCTCTACAAGCTGGTGCGCAATGATGAGGCCTACACGCCGGAACGCTTCATCAGCGCGCTGCGCGAGCTCCAGTCGGCCCTGGACCGGGCTGCGTCTTCCTGAGGAACCGCGACAGCACGCCAACGCAATAGTGACGCGCGATCTCGCGGGAGAAGCGCGGGAAATCGTGTACCGAATTTTCGTCCGCGGAATCTGAGATCGTCCGCACGACTGCGAAGGGAATGGCGTATTCGTCACATACCTGCGCCACGGCTGCCCCCTCCATCTCGACGCAGCAGACTTCGGGCAGGCGCTGCCGCAACTCCCGGACTTCATCAGCGCTGGCGAAGAACTTGTCGCCGCTGGCCACGAGCCCATGCACCACTCGCGCAGCAGTGATCTTGAAGAGATCGAGCTCGCCGGGTACGACCTGCGTGCTCAGATCGTGAGTCAGGAAGGCCCTCGCCGCAGCGGCGAGCTGTTCGCACATCACCGGGTCGGCGCTGAATCGGGCCTTGCCCAGCAGCGGCACCTCGTAACGCGGAAACAGCGGACTTGCGTCCATGTCATGTTGCACCAGCTCGGTCGCAACGACGATGTCGCCAATGGCCAGTCCCGGCCGGACTGCGCCCGCGACCCCACCAAACACGAGGCCGGTGACCGGATACGAGCTCAACAACTGAGTCACAGTCGCTGCCGCCGCGACTTTGCCCCACCGCGAGAATACGACGACGACTTCGGTACCCTGCAACGACCCGGTGTGGAATTGCCTGCGGCCAAACTCCTGTATCCTGACATCGGCGAGAGCCTGCAGGACACCGGCTATCTCCTCCGGCATTGCACTGACTATTGCGAGCATGAGACATCACGTGCGCGAAATAGTGACAGTGCCACCAGGAGAGTCACGGCGGCCAGGCCGTAGAACACAGCAACTGTCACGGCCAGGGCGGGTCCGAGGCCTTCGGCGCCAAACCAGTAGTCGCTCGCGAGCGCGACCGCCGTAGGCCCCACAGCGCCTCCCACAGCCACATTCAGGAAGAAGCTGATCGACATGGCGAGGCCGCGGGAACGGTTTGGAACCACGTCGAGGATGGCCGAAAATCCGCAGGCCGTGACGATGCCCGACAACGCGAAGTAAGCGGGTACAGACAGCAGCACGACGGTGACTTGCGCGGCGTTGATCGAGGCCGCAACGGGCAGAATCAGCGCGCCTGCGATCAGGCAGACGAGGAGTTTTCTCGACCAGCCGCCGCGCGACCCGGCGCGATCGGCCAGCCAGCCACCTGCCAACACGCCGCCGCCGAATGCGGCGGTCAGCAGGATCCCGAGCTCGACGCCTACCTGTGCGCGATCCATGTGGAATTCGCGAGTCAACAGGGTTGGAGCCCAGGCACCTACTGCATTGTCTACGAGTGATGCGATAGCGACGACAACGTAGATGGGGATCACGCGCGCCCATCCGGTAGCACGCCAGCCGCCCGCCTCCGTTGCGGACGCAACTGCCAACGGCGTCTCGGTGGAGCGCCGAACCGGCTCGCGAATCGCCAGTATTGCCAGTGCCCACAGCAACCCGGGGGCTCCAATGACCAACAGGACCAGTCTCCAGGGCGCCAGCGTGGCAAGCGGCGTGTTGGCCAAGGCTCCAAGCTGTACGAGATGCAGAACTCCGCCGCCAATCAGAATGGAGGCGCCGATGCCCATGGCGATGCCGCTCAGAAAGCACCCCACCGCGGTGCCCCGCCGCGAGGGCGGAAAGTAGTCGCTGATCAACGAGATTGCGGCCGGTGACAAGACCGCCTCTCCGAGCCCGACCACGAGCCGGCCCGCAAAGAGTTGCCCGAAGCTCTGCGACAGTCCACAGGCAAGCGTGCCAATGCTCCAGACCAGCACGCCGCAGAAGATCAGATTGCGCCGCGAGGTACGATCCGCAAGGTAGCCCAGCGGCACGCCCGCAACACCGTACACGATCGCGAACGCCGTACCGAGCAGCAGGCTGATCTGCGTGTCGCTGATGCCGAGGTCTGCCCGGATGGGGTCCACGAGCAGGCTGAGCACCTGCCGATCGGTGTACGACAGGACCGCCGTGGCAATGAGAATCGCTACGACGGTCCAGGCGTACCCGCGCCGCGGGTAGTCTTGCTGCGATGCTAAAATTTGTAGCTCGCGTCAGCCCCGATCGTGCGCGGCTGGTTAGTCGCGACGCGATCGAAGATCGGTACGTTCGCGGACAGCGCGCCGGTGTCGCTGAGCAGCGCCCTCTTGTTGGTCAGATTGTCCAGGAAGAGCGCCGCCGACCAGCGGTCGGTTTCCACGCCCAAGCGGGTATCAACCAGGTCGTAAGAAGGCAAGGTATTGCGCGCGAAAGTAATATCCTGGATGGAATCCACGTAGCTGTTGCTGACTCGTCCAATGAGGTTCAGGGTTCCGGCGAGCGGGTATCTGTACGTCAGGGACGTGTTGGCGGTGACCTTCGGAACATCCAACAGGCGATCCCCATCCTTCACACCCGCTTCCGGCACCGTGACCGCGTTGGTCGCGTGCGTATAGCCGACGTTCTGTGAGAACACCAGGCCCGGAATCAGCACGACGGCCACTTCCAGCTCCGCACCGTAGACCTTGGCCTTGCCCGCATTGGCCGTGAACTTGAAGCCGCAGGGAGGCGCGACCTGCTGCTGAATGTTCGACCAGTCCTCGTAGTACACATCGCCATTGATCGACACCCGGGCATCGAGCATTTTCCATTTCTCGCCCAATTCATAGCTCCACACACTGTCGGGGCCGAACTGCTTGGGTGCGGGCGTGCACGGTGGTGGTATCGGTGAGTTCGGGCCGCCCGGCCGAAAACCCTTCGAGACCGTTCCGTAGACAGTCAGGTTGTCGTTCGGAATGTAGGCCAGGTTGGCCTTCGGTGAAACGCCGGAATTCTGTGCGACACCGAACAACGTATCGCTGGTTCCATTGGCGGACACACCGCTCACGGAAGTCGCGGAGTTGCTGTGGAAGTTGTAGTAGCGGGCACCCACTGTTGCCTTCAGACTGTACGGGAGCTGATACGACGCTTCGCCGAACAGCGCATATTGATCCACGTCCAGCAGCCGGTGGTTGTCCGCGAGATTGTTGGTTCCGAACAGTGCTGTGAATCCATCGTAGAAGGAGTACACGTGCGAGGTCGCGTGGAAGGTACTGTAGTAACCGCCCACGAGCCACTGAAACGGACCCGAGCCCGTCGAGGCCACACGCAGCTCCTCGCTGGTCTGCCGTGTGTAGTCGTCTTCGGAGATGGTGCCAGCTCCCAGGCCGCCATCGGCGGTGTAGAACGGAAACTGGTTCGGATCCCCGAAGAAATGGCCGATATAGTCCTGCATGGCCTCGGAGATATCCTGAGTCTGGTTCTGCTGGCGACTCCAGTGCGCAGTGGCCGACACCACCTGGAAACCGTCGAAGTCATACTTGATATTCAGGGTCTGCAGGTTGAACGTGTCCTTGAAGGGCTCGGCCAGGTCGAAGGGCTGGTAGTGCACTTCGTTACCCGGCGGCACATCGATTGTGTTGGGGCCGCTCTGATTGATGCGCTGATAGAGCACGCCACCCGTGATGCTCAAGCCCTCGACAGGTTGTACGAGCAGCGCGGCGCGGCCACCCTTGAGATTCTCGGTGTTGGATTCGCTGACGCGCTTGACCACTGGAGCTGCGGCCACATCGGCGCGGCGGGAACCCTCGAAGCCGGTCCCGATCTCGAGCGGGAACGGATTCACCACGTCCCGGTCTATCCATCCTTCGATGTGCTTGTTGGTGACCACCAGGCGAAGAGCCGCGATATCCTGCACCAGCGGCAGGTTCAGCATCGCATTCTCAGTGTGGTTGAAGCCGCCGCCGTCGGTGCCCGAGCCGATTCCCTGGACGTTGGCTGCGATCTGCTTCGGATCGGGCGCGTTGGTGACGAGCTTGATCGTGCCGCCCATGGAGCCCGCTCCGTAGAGCGTACCCTGCGGACCCCGGAGTATTTCCACGCGATTCAGATCGAAGAGATTCGGATCGACGACGACTTTGCCGTTCTGTGCCATAGCCGGCGGTGTCAACGCCGTCTCGTCCAGGTAGAAGCCCACGGTCGGCGATTCACCGCCGGTGGATGTCAGGCCGCGCATCTCAAATTCGGTCTGGCCGGGGCCGGAGGTCTTGAAGGACACGCCGGGGACCTGCTGGGCAACGGACAACAGGTTGGAAAGACCCTGCGACTGCAGATCGGCGCCACTGATGGCCGTGATGCTGATAGGTGTTTTCTGGACGGTGGACTCGCGCTTTTCCGCGGTAACGAGGACCTCTTCGAGAGCGCCGGAAGCCGGCGCCGCTTCGGGGCTACCCTCCGCGCACCAGGCGGCACTGTTCAGCATCCCTGCGCCGGCCAGTGCCAGGGCCACCTTGAGGCTGCATTTACTGCTCATTTTTTATCGCTCCCCTTGGCTCAGTTCGTACTTCATGATCTGACCATGACGGCCAGTCCGATCACGCTCCAATGTGTATACATCTTCCCTGGGGCCGCGCCGATAGTCGGTCACGGCCGAGATCGCCGACAGGTCCTCCGCATCGAGTTGCAAAGCCCCGATCTGCGCATGCGCGTGCAAGTGTGAAGTGTTGACCGCTCCTACGATCGCCGCAGCCACCAGCGGACGGTCGAGAATGGCGCGCGAGGCCACCGTGGCAATGTCAGTTCCATGCCTGGCGGCCGCCGTGGCGAGTACTTCGAGCAACTGCTGGAACAGATCCCAACCCCCGAAGTCATCGATGATCAGCTTGTACTTGATCAGCGAGCGGTTCTCCAGCGGGAACCGCGGCTCGGGTTTGCCGAGCCAGCGCTCGGATAGAAAGCCGCCACACACGGTGCCGTAGCACAGCAGTGCGATCCCTTGCGCGCGGCAGAATTCGACCATCTTGATGTTTGGACGGTCGTCGATCAGTGAATACTGCAATTGGTGAGCCACGATGGGCACACCCGCTGAGACAATTTCATCCAGGTGCGGGGTGTCGAAGTTGGTAACGGCGAGGCGGGCAATCTTGCCGGCGCGGCGCAACCGATCGAGCTCGAACGCAGTCTGAACGTAGCGGCGGATGTTCAGATCCCACCAGTGGAACTGTACGAGATCGAGGCACTCCAGGCCCAACCTGCGCAGCGACCTGTCGATGATGTTTTCAACGTAGCGGCGGTCCACCGATGCGAGATCGGACAGGTTGGGTACGAACTTGGTATGAACCTGGACCTGCCGGGCGAGCCCGGGGTACGCGCGGCGGAAATCGCCGATCAACTGCTCGACACCGACGTAGATGTCGGCGCAGTCGAAGGTGGTGATGCCGGCCTCGACAAAGCTGACCATGTCTTTGATGGCCTGCTCCGGCTGCACCGAGCCGTGGTCGCCCGCGAGATGCCATCCGCCTTTGATCAGCCGCGAGACTGAATAACCGTCAGCGAGTGCGTAGCGGGGAATCACGGCTTGCCGCGCTGCGGGAGTGCAACCGCGGTCGTGTCTGACCGCTTGAAGTAACGGCGTCCCGTACGAGTGATCCGGAAGCGTGTGGGGCAATGAGGATCGGGACAGGCAACCTCCGCATCGGAGGTCATCCAGTCGTTGGGATCGGTGACACGTTGCTTCGCGGGGAGCAAGGGCAGCAATGCGGCCAGCGAATAGATGGAAAAGCCCTGCCCCGGCGGCAGCTTCAACATCTCACCGTGCAGCTCGAAATGGTCGCCGAGCCGCGCGCCGCAGTAGATGGCTTGATCCGCGGGGCCCACCACCTCGACGCGCAGATCGTAGAGCTCGAAGCCTGCGTCTGCGTCTGCCGGCGGACCACTGCCGGATGAGTTCACGCCGCCCCGTCCTGTTCCTGCCAGCACGACGGGTCGTTCATTACGAGATCAAAAGCGCGGCCAATGTCGGATTCCAGCGCTTTGCGCGCGCCGTTCTCGTCGCCACGGGCAAGGGCTGCGACGATCTCGACGTGGAAGTTGGTTCCGCGCCCTTCGCGGCCGTCGAATCGTTCGGACGCGACACGCAGGTATGGGCCGAACTGCAGCCACAGGCTTTCGATGATCGGCAGCAGCACTGCCGAGCCGGAACGGCGATAGATCGCGAAATGGAAGGCACGGTTCTGCTCGGCGCTGGCTTCGGACACGTGCTCCGCGTCCGTCTCGCTCTGTGCGTCGATGAACTCCCGCAGCGTCTCCAAGGTGGCCTCGTCCATGTTGGCGGCCGCCCGCGCGACTGCCAATCCTTCGATCGCAAACCGAGCCTCCATCAGGTCACGCAGTGACTCCCTGGACAGAGACGGTACGCGGACGCTCCTGTTGGGCATCGATTCAATAGCACGCTCTGCTGCCAGGCGATTCAGGGCCTCCCGAACGGGCATGGCGCTCGTGCCCAGCGCGCTCGCCAGGTCCGCAATCTTCAGTTTCTGCCCGGGCTCGAAGCCCCCCCGCATCAGCTGGTCGCGGAGCACGGAATACACCCGATCCTGAACGGTTTCGCGCTCAATACGCGCCAGCCCGAGCTGTGAGCGGTCTGCCATGACTACTCCTAGATCTTTGATCACAGATTTATAATCAAAAATATGATCGCCCGCAAGGGCGACTCCTCCACCGAGTTCCCGTTTCGGTACGCTGCACTGATGAGTACTGCAACCGAACATTACGCCCATCACCTGGGCCCCGTTTACTGCTGGATGGTAGGCGACCTTGAAGCCGCCTCCGCAAGAGCCACTTCGGAGCTTGATGCGTTGGGACTTCCCAAGCACGCACACGGCGTCGCCGTCGATCTGGGCGCAGGTTTCGGTCTCCACACCGTGCCGCTTGCACGCCGGGGGTATTCGGTAATCGCCATCGATAGTTGCCAATCCTTGGTCTACGAGTTGCAACGGCGCGCTGCGGGGATGCCCGTCAACGCCGTAGCCGGTGACATACTCGATTTCACAAAATATGTGTCGAAACCGGTAGAGGTCATTTTGTGCATGGGCGATACCCTCACGCACCTACCGGAACGCGATAGTGTCCAGCATCTGTTTGCCGACGTCGCGTCGTTGTTAACAATGGGTGGCCTGTTCGTGGCGACCTTTCGCGACTATGTCTCGGCACCTCTGCAGGGCGACCGCCGCTTCATACCTGTGCGCAGTGACGATGACCGGATACTGACCTGTTTCCTCGAGTACGGCGAGGAGACGGTGACCGTGCATGATCTGCTGCACGAGCGCGTGAACGGCCAGTGGCAGCAACGAGTCAGCAGCTATAGCAAGCTGCGGCTGCTTCCGGAATGGGTCGCGGCAAGGTTGGGCGAACTGGGGTTGAAGGTTCGCACTGGGAACGGCCCTGCTGGGATGGCTATGGTGGTTGCAACGAAGGGCTGACGACACAGGGGTTGTCGGGCACGGCGGGTTGTCGGCTGCGGCTCAGTGGTGCGTGCCCCGGTCTCCCGCTGATCAGATCTGCGCGCTGATTACCCCGGAGCGGCTGCTCTCGAGTCCGACTGAGGAGTACGAGGTCACCGCGAAATACCAGGTGCCGGCCGGCAGGTTGGTCAAGGTATAGGCGGTCAGGCCCGGGTTCGAGACCTTCACGGACTGCGTCAACTTGTCAGGGGAGCTACCGTAGTACACGGTGTAGCCGGCCAGGTTCGTGAGGGCCGAGCCGTCGCTGTTCTCTGTCGGAGGCGTCCAGTCCAGAGTCACGGCGCCGGTCGAAAGTTTCTGGGGAGGCGGGCTGGTAGTGCCAGCGACGACCGTTGCGGAGCTCGCAGGAGTCGTGTTGCTCGACGCAGGTGCTGTGGTTTGGGTCGTACTGCCGGTTCCGGTCGAGCGGTCGATCAGTCCGACGTTGGGCGCCACCTGTGAGGTACTGCTGGCCGAAGCGGCGCTCGAGGCACTCGATCCCCCATCTGAGCCGCAGGCGGCCAGACCGAAGGTCACCAGAGTGCACAACACGACGCTGCGGATGTGCGAGCGCGCGCCAAAAGCAGAATTTTTCATTGACCACCACCCCGGTTTCGTCAAACGGCGCCAGGGCAGCGGTACTTCACGCGAGCGTGGGACCTTGAGGTCGTCGGCCGCGATCCGATAACGACAACCATCGTTGGGTTGCCGGTAACCCCGCTATCTCGAGCCTTTTACAGCTCCAGACCGGAGGCTTTGCGTCCCCGCCTTACGGCGGGTTTGCCCTTGCGTTGTGGGCCAGTAAACCCGATTGAAAAAACCGCCGCAATTGTCTGGGGGTGCAGACAGTCCGATGCTGCAACACGGAAAAAAGGAGTTGGTTCTCAGTTTTGCAACGCGGCGCTTGGGGGCGAGCGCAGTACACGGCTGGCGCGGCGCGTTTTAAGCGATGTTCGAGGCAGTCAGGGCCGAAACCAGTCGTACGAGTTGTTCAAACTGTGAACCAGTTATCCATTTCCGCTTGGGGAAAGCGCGCGGTGCGGACCGCACCAGGCCGCAGGAGCTGGGCCAGCGCGGGAGGTTCTGAGGTTACTGAGTGCTAAGGACGCTTGGGTGCGGTTGGTGCAACCGCCCCCGGCGAGCGCAATCGCTGGGCCGGAGGCGGCGCGGGGTAGTCGTGCGGGGTTAGATGGTCGTGCTCACAACTGCGGTGCGAGTGCTCTCGACTCCCGTCGAGGAGTACGAGGTCACCGCGAAATACCAGGTTCCGGCCGGGAGACTACTCACCGTGTAGGCCGACAGCCCTGGGTTTGTGACCTTCAAGCTCTGGGTCAGACTGCCTGGGGACGTACCGTAGTACACCGTGTACCCGGCAAGGTTGGTCAGGACCGAGCCATCGGTGTTCTCGGTCGGCGGCATCCAATCGAGTGTGACCGTGCCAGTCGATGGGGTATTGGACTTCACCGGCGGAATCGAATTCGTCGTGGTCTTGTTGCTCGCCGTCACAGTCGTCACGCTCGAGCTGGAAGTAACGGCCGACACAGGTGCAGCGCTTGACGTCGTGGTGGCAGCGGCGTTTGTTGCGGTCACATCAGAGGTGCGGTCGATCAGACCAACGTTCGGCGACACGAGGCTGGGAGTCGAGTCAGAGGCAGCGGACGCGGTGGCCGAGCTGCTGGATCCCCCTTCACCTGCGCCGCAGGCGGCCAAGCCAGACGCCAGGACAAGGCACAGAGCGACATTGCGGATGGCCGAACGGACGACGAAAGCGGCTTTGTTCATTGATCACTACCCCGGTTGACGTTGAATACATTCGCCAGGGCAGCGATACATCACGCACTCGCACGACCCACATGGTCGCCCGCTTGCGATCCGAATAACGGCAGCCATTGTTGGGTTGCCGGTAACCCCGCTATCTCGAGCCTGTTACAGCACGAGACCGGAGGCTTTGCGTCCCCGCCTTACGACGGGTTTGCCCTTGCGTTGAGGCAAGTAAACATGAGCGCAAAAACGGCTGCAATTGTCTGGTCCAACAGACATCTCGATGTTGCAACTGGCAAAAAGGAGTTGGTTCTCAGTTTCGCCACGGGTGAAGTGCGGGGTCGAGCCCACGGCTTACGTGCCGCAGCGCCCGCAGGCCGATGTGCAGCGCACGTTGCGGTCACAAATTTTTTTTACGACTTGTTCATACTGTGCGGCACTTATCGGAATCGACGAGGGTCCGCAGATGGTGAAGAACGTGATTTTCGACTTGGGCGGGGTGGTGATCGAGTGGAATCCCGATCGGATTCTGGCCGGCTACTACGCCGATCCCGAGCTGCGCGCGTTCATGAAGACCGAGCTGTTCCTGCATCCGGACTGGGTGCAATTGGACCGCGGGACGCTGAACGAAGCTGACCTGCTCGTGCGGGCTGCGGTGCGGACAGGACGGTCCACGGCTGAGCTCGGGGGGCTTCTCGATGTAGTGCGCAGCTCACTGCACACCAAGACCGAGACCGTGGCGCTGCTGGAAAGACTGTCTGCCCGTGGCGTGCCGCTTTACTGCCTGTCGAACATGTCATCGGACTTTTTCGCGTACCTGCGCGAGCGGCACTCGTTCTGGGGAGTGTTTCGCGGAATCGTGATTTCAGGTGACATCCAGATGATCAAGCCCGAACGCGAGATCTTCGAGTTTCTGCTGCAACGCTACGGCCTGGTGGCGGCGCAGACCGTATTCATCGATGACAATGCGCCGAACATCGAAGCAGCCCGACAGCTGGGAATCCACCCGATCTGGTTCAAGGACACCCAACAATGCGAGCTGGAGCTTGAGAAACTGCTTGCAAGCTCATGATTTTTCGGGAGACAAGCGGGCCGCAAGTGCCGCCACCTTCTGGCTCATGCGTTTCATATCCACCGTCAGCCCCTCGTTGAGCGCCACTTGGATGATGATGGCGTCCTGCGTGCGCTCAATCGAACAATCTGCGCTGCCGCCGGTCCATCGTCCTACGTCCCATACAAAACAAGCGAACGGGGATTGGACTGGACGATGGGAGATCGGAGATTCTCGGAGCAACGTCGTTACACCGCTCTTGTTGTAGTTGTCGCCCTTCATCTCGGTCTCGTCGCGGTACTGATTGCCGCGTCTCGAATTCGATCTGCGTCACCCGCCGCGGAAAACGTCATCACGACGATGGTCTCGGTGCCCAGGGCACCTGAGCCGCTGGCCAAGGGTCCGGCGCCCGAACTCCATCTTGCACCGCTCGCGCCGGTCGCACCCTTCGTGCCGGCGCCACCATCAATTACCTACCCGACAGACAACATGCCACAGGCTATCGATTGGCAAGCGGAAGGACAGAAAGCAGCCGCTGCGATCACGGGCGCCCGAGGGCCACCTTCGGAAGATGAGGACAGGCGCAAGACGTCCTCTTCTCATGGACCTCGTCCCTGGATCCCACCACCGGCGCATCACGCTGGCGAGCAATATACGACCGTCACCGGTGAGAAGATCGTCTGGGTCAGTGACAAATGCTTTGTGATGGTGCCCCGCCCGATGCTCGGCGTGCCCGACATTTTTGCCCGCGCGAGGCTGTCCACAACAGTATGCCCCCGTACTTCCGGGACTGCGCGGGGGGACCTGTTCGAGGCGCTACCCGCATACAAGAAATATCACCCTGAGCCAGACCCACCGAAATAGCCATAGAACGGGGACTATCAGCCGCTCGGCTCCGCCCCGGTCCCGCTCGTCCCGGAACGATTGCCGCACTTCAGCCTTGGCCGCGATGCTGGTCACAGGAATCAGGAGGGTATATGGGCGCGCAGATAACTCAGGGAAATCTAGGCGAGCGGCGTTACGACCTTGATTGGGTGCGCATCGGCGCATTCATGCTGCTGATCTTCTATCACGTCGGCATGTACTACGTGACGTGGGACTGGCATGTGAAGAGTCCGCACACAACCAGCGCTATCGAACCGCTGATGATGTTGACTCAGCCATGGCGGCTATCACTGTTATTTCTCGTATCGGGTGTAGCAACGGCCCATCTGTTCGAGCGTCAGGGCACGCGAGGGTTTTTCGGACAGCGATCTTTCCGGCTGCTCGTGCCGCTGTTATTCGGTATGGCTGTCATCGTTCCGCCGCAGTCGTATCTCGAAGTAGTTGAGAAAGTCTCATACGCCGGCACGTATGCCGACTTCCTGAAGCTGTACTTCACCGCCTACCATGGTTTTTGCCGTGGTTCGGATTGTTTGATCCTACCTACCTGGAACCACCTGTGGTTCGTTGCATATCTGTGGATTTACACCGTCGTTCTGTACGTCGCCATCCGCCTGGTCCCGGCATCCGTAAAATGGTTGCGGAAGATCACCGACAGCACGCTTGGCGGAGCAGGCATAGTAATTTGGCCGGTTGCCTTTCTCGCCGTCGCACGCATTGCGCTGATCGCCGTCTATCCTCCCAATCATGCATTGGCAGGAGACTGGTATAACCACATCACGTACGGAATGACATTCCTACTGGGGTTTGTCCTCGCTGGCACACGGGCACCCTGGGTGACTATTGAACGCGCACGTTGGATAGCACTTGGGTTGGCTATTCTGGGTTGGGCGTTTCTGTGTGCCTACTCCGGGTTCTACAGCAACCATGCTGCGCCGGTGCCACTCCAAATGCTGAGGTTGTTTCAACGTGGTGTTTACGGCGCCGAGCAGTGGCTCGCGATAGTTGCGGTGTTGGGCTTCGCTCGCCGCCACCTCGCACATGACAACGCGGCTCGCCGATACCTCACAGCAGCGATTTTCCCCGTGTACATCCTTCATCAGACCGTTATCGTCGTGGTAGCGCACTCGCTCAAACCGGCGTACCTGGATCCCGGGGTAGAAGGCGCCCTTCTCGTCCTTGTCACGGCATCGGCCTGCTTCCTCGGCTACGAGGTGATTCGCCGCCTGCGGATCCTTCGACCCTTGTTTGGCCTTCCAATCGGTGGCAGGACCGTGGGTAATGCCGGCTCGCCTGCAGTAGGATGTCATCAGAGCCCCTCTTTCTAAACGTGGAATGGCTACGACAACCGACCCGTTAGCGACGACTCTCGACCTGGCCAGCGACCGCGCTCCGGCGTGGCGCTGGTTACGACCGGGATGGCCGCTGTATGCCCTTTTGACAGTGTTGTTTGGCCTCTACCAAGGCATCAACGCGCTGATTGGGTTGCACGGGGCCCGTTCTCAATACGCCCCGTGGAAACCCTTCCTGTGGGAGATGAGCAGCGTCATCGTCATCCTTGCCCTCATTCCGCTCATTCTACGTTTGGAAACCAGGGTCCGGATCGATTCACGTCCGCGAATGCGAGCATTGCTGGTGCACATTGCCGGCGCAGTTGCTTTCTCGATCGTACATACGACCGGCATGGTGCTCATCAGGAAACTCGTATACGCGTGGGCCGGCGAGTCCTATCTCTTCGGTAACATCCTCGTAGAATGGATTTACGAGCTTCAGAAGGACCTGCTCACCTATTTCACGATCCTGCTCGTCACGTTCGCCGTCCGCGAGTTTCGCATCCGCCGCGCTGGCGAGCTGCGCGCACAGCAGTTGGCGACGGAGCTGAGCGAGGCACGCCTTCGTCACCTGACCGCCCAGATCGACCCCCACTTTCTCTTCAACGCACTGAACGCAATCTCCAACCGGATGCATGAAGATATCGATGCGGCAGACAGGATGATCAGCCAACTCGGCGATCTGCTGCGGGCGGCATACGAATCCGACGATAGCGTATTGGTTCCGCTTGGACGCGAGCTGGGTTGGCTGCGTGGATATGCGGCGATGATGGCCGAGCGTTTCCGGGGCCAGCTCACCTTCGAGATCGAGGTTGATTCGGGCATCGAGACACTGCGAGTTCCACGCCTGCTGCTGCAGCCGATCGTCGAGAATGCGCTCCGGCATGGATTGAAGGACGGCCACGGCTGGCTGAGAGTAGAGGTGCGCCGCGTCGGGAATGAGCTTCACTACAGCGTCAGCGATGACGGCATCGGCCTCCCCGAGAAGCCATTGGAGCGCGGCACGGGACTTTCCAACATATCGCGACGCCTCGAGCTGTTGTTCCCGCACAGCCACGCGCTGACATTCGGTTCGCGTGAGCCGCACGGAGCTGTTGTTTCCCTGTCTTTCCCGGTGTCCACATGAGCTATTCCGCCGTCATTGTCGATGACGAACCGCCAGCCCGCAGCAAGCTCGTACGATTTATCGCCGAGTTGGGAGACTTCCGAGTCGCCGCGGAGGCAAGCTCTGTCGAGGAAGCTATCGCGGCGGTCAGGAACACCACACCGGATGTGCTTTACCTGGACATCCAGCTCGGCAGTCACAGTGGTTTCGACGTAGTAGACGGACTGAAGGGATTTGCATCACCGCTGATCGTATTCACAACGGCCTATTCCGAATATGCGGTCAAGGCTTTCGAGTTGCAGGCCCTCGACTATCTGCTGAAACCATTTGACCGCGACAGGTTCTTGCGGAGCATCGAGCGCACCCGAGCCGCGCTTGCGGAACCGGACCGCAGTGACGTCGAAGAGAGGGTTCGCCGTCTGCTGGCGCAAATTCCCGGCCGGCCTGCCGCAGCGAACCAGATCCTGGTCCGCGAAGCTGACCGTGCCTTCTTTCTATCTGTCGATTCCATCCAGAGAGTTTCGGCGGCAGGGAACTACGTAGAAGTGCATGCGAATGGCAAAGTACATCTGATCCGCGACACACTCACCAGTTTCATAGCTCAGCTCGATGCCAATGAGTTCCTTCGTGTGCATCGCTCACACGCCGTGCGTGTCAACTTCATCGCCGAGCTGCGGCCGATGTTCCATGGGGACTATGAGCTCGTGCTGCGCGATGGCCAGACGCTGTCGCTGAGCCGCCGCTACAAGGCGCTGCTGCCAACGGCAATCCGCGAGCGACTTTGAGTCCGGGTTGGCAGGGACGACCTGCCCCCCTCCTATGCGAGGCTAGCGGACGGTACGGTTGTAGGGGTCCCCCGCCCAGTCGTTTTGACGATCAGGCTCTCCATCCAGGCTCAACGAGCCCGGTTCGAGCGAGGTGATCAATTCCGCAACTGACTTGCGGGCCAACACACCGGTGGCAATGTCCCAATCCCAGACCGCATTTCCGCGCGAATCGTGGGTTATCTTCCCTGAAGGTACGAGCTCCTTGACCGAATTCACCAACTGCAAGTTATGACGACGAATTTTTGACATCGGAAGATTCCCAAAATGACGCGGTGAATCAAGTTGCAGGTTTGATGCCATCGACACTTGCCGGCGGCATACCCGTCAGATCTGTGGGCCGTGTCTCGCGAGCGCGGTAACCGATGTGACGGGCTCCTACATGCCATCCGCGACGCCTCAGGGTTTCTGCGCGGAAGCGTCAATCCGGGGTGCGGCAAGGGGTTGCCGCGAGGCAAGAAGCTGCACTGCAGGTTGTGCGGCGTATCACGAGGCGGCCCGGTAAGCTTCAGCAGCGGGCGGGTGATTCGGCAGCAGTCGCCATGGGGGTCGGGTGGCGCGGCGCCCGTGCGAGAACCCGGCCGAATTCCTGACCGGACGCGGGCCTGATGGCCCGGCAAACGGCTGCGATTAGGGGATCCAGATGTCAGCGTTTCAAAGAGAGATCCTGGTGCGGTTTGGCCATTGCGATGCCGCGGGCTGGGTGTTCTACCCGCGCTATTTCGAAATGATCAGCGACTTCGTGGAAGACTGGTTCGAGGATGGGTTGGCGGCGAGCGCACCCGGGCTGTTCCATCACAAGCAGATCCTGACACCGTCGGTGCATTTCACCGTGGACTTCGTCAAGCCGACGCGCTACGGGGATCGCCTGACCTTCAATCTTTGGACGGTGAAAATCGGCAACACGTCCTGCGAGCTGCGTATCGAAGCCTCCCACCAGGGCGAGCTGCGGATGCGCGTCCGGCAGGTACTGGTTTTCATCTCGGCGAGCACCGCAAGCTCGACGCCCATTCCCCCCGAGCTGATCAGCCGCATGCACCGATTCGCAGTCGAGGCCGAGCCGCCGGCAACGCCAGCGCCGTCAAAGAAGCGCAAAACCGTGCGGTCGGCGCCCCCGTAAGGTCGGTCAACGCCGCCGTGCCGGGGTGCGAACTTTCCACGGTCCCATCGGCAATCGAACCAGTGGCCCCTGCCGTGTGAAAAGCAGTGCTCTGCCGCTATCGGCCGGGTCACAGCTGGGCGCGAATTCCTGCGAAGGCACCCAGCGTCGGCTGCATGAATCCCGCCGGATTCTGGAAGTGCCGGTCAAAGAGGTTTTCGATCCTGCCAAACAGCGTGAAGTGCTTGTCGATGGCAAAGCTGGCCGCGAGGTTCACGACCGTATAGCCAGGGGCCCGCAGCCGCGGAATTGAAAAATCGCGATTGCCATCGATCCACGAGCTGACTGTGAGCACAGTGGCATTGACTGAGAACGCCCCGGTGGCTTGCCACTGCGCATTCAAGCTGGCCTTGTGCTTTGGGCGGCGAAGCAGCTCCTCGTCCGAACCCTCGTCGGTCGCATGCGTATAGGTGTAGTCCGCACGAAGTGTCACGGCCTTGATCGGATTGTAAGCGACGAAACTCTCAACGCCGTCCGTGCGAGCGCGCCCGATGTTGCCGTAGGAAAGATTGATGCCGTCGGCAGCCGGTGCGGTCACAATCAGATTTCGAATGCGATTGTAGAAGTACGTCACACCCGCTCGAAGTGTTGTCTCACCAACGAGGGCCTGCTCCACTCCCACGTCGTAGCCTGTGCTGGTCTCGGGCCTCAGATCGGGATTGGCAATGAAGAAGAAGGCCGGGTAGCTCTGGAACAGCTCACTCAGCGTTGGCGCCTTGAATCCCGAGCCCACGCTGGCCTTCAGCTTGGTACCGGTACTCGTAATGACATACGTCGGGGCCACACGATACGTAACCTTGCCGCCGAAACGGTCATTCTTGTCGTAGCGTGCGTTGATCGCGGAATACAGGTTGCCGATCAGCTGTGACTGCAACTCCGCGTAGCCGGAATCGATCTGGTTGCTCGCGGAAATGGGCTCGCTGAGCTCATCCCGCGCGTGCTCGGCACCCAGCACCAGCGTATGGGCCGGTGTGAATTTGAGTGCTCCCTGCCAATCGATCTTGGTGCGCTCACCCGTCGCCAGCCCTTCCGGTGGTGAATCCGGATCCAGGGTGGATGTACGCTTGCGCGTATAGGCAACACCTAAAGTCTGATCGAGAAGGCCTTCGAATGAGACCAGGTGGGCCGTTGCGCGACCGTAGTATTCGCTCGTGCTCGAGCGCGTCAGCTGCGCGGCTGGAAAGCTCGGGAAGGTGCTGAAATCCTGACCCGTGACCCGCAGATGGGTATTCGTGTAGCGCGCCACGAAGCCAACATCGAAATTCTGCGCAACATCATATCCGAGCTTCGTTGCGGCAGTCAGATTGTCATAGTAGTCGTCATTGCGCATCTCCCCGGGGGCAAGCAGATCCAGCGGCGTCACCGGCGTGGCGCCTGAATGGAAATGCTCCACGTTGGCGTTGTAGTGAAACTGCTCCGCCGAGCCCCGTACACCCGCCGATTGATTGAATGTCTCGAAGGAGCCGCCTTCGGCTGACGCCTGCAGTTGCGCCGGCCCCTGCCCGCTCTTCGTGATGATATTGATTACACCGCCGATGGCGTCGGACCCGTAAAGACCACTTTGCGGCCCGCGCAGTACCTCCACTGTCTCGATGTCCTGAGTCAGAAACTGCGAGAAATCAAACGAAGCATTGGAACTACTCGGGTCGCTGACATCGATTCCGTCAACCAGTACCTTGGTGTGATTGTTGTTGGTTCCGCGCATGAACAGGGCGGTCTGTCCGCCGGGACCACCCGTCCGGACGATATTCAGGCCCGGAACATCTTTCAGAATGTCCGGCAGCGACCGCTCCTGCCGCGTGGCTATATCTTCGGCTGTGATGACGGTGACGCTGCTGGCGACCTGCGACTCGGGTGTGGGCAGCCGTGTTGCCGACACGATGACTGATTCGACTGAGTCGGGCGCATCCGCTGAGCCCCCTTCCGCCGCGGCAAAGGCTGCAACCGCCCAAGCGGCCAGGGCCATTGTCCGAACAGTCGTCCGGACTAGGGAAAACACCAGGGATTTGCACATACAGACAAGGCCTCCGCAGTAACGACTCCGACAGGTCGTCACAGCGGATACCCGCAGCCCCCAGCACACCCCGGCCGGAAACAGGACGACGGCGCTAGGCAGGTCTCCTGGCTTCCGGGTCATCGCCATCGCTCGCCTTCCCGAGGCATCACCTCAGTGGCACATCGAACGATTGCTCGCCGGCTACAGTTGCGGGGGCAGCCGCGGATTGAAACCGCGTTCCCTTTCAAATCCCCTTGCGGGGAACCTTGCGCGTCCTAAAGCGGGGCGGAGTATATCGAATTGACCCTCCACCGGGCCAGTGGCTATCATCCGGCGCGTCTCAACGGCATCGACCAGGGATCTCCATGACAACGACCACTCTGTCCGACTCACGCACCGCGGCCCAGCCGAAGGATCGGACACTGGTCTCACCGAGGGATCGGGCTCTGGTCTCACCGAAGGATCGGGCTCTGGTCGGAACCCTTGCGTTGTTCATGGGACTCGGGTTCATTTTTCTGGTGGGTTTCGCACCCGTATCTGCGGTCCACAACGCGGCCCACGACACGCGACACAGCGCTGCCTTCCCCTGCCACTGATCTGCAGTGGTACGAGAGACAGTTCTCGCTGCGATCGTCGCGGGCCTCATCGCCGCGCTCGTCTTCACGCTGGTCCAGTCAGTCTGGGTTACGCCGCTGATCCTTCAAGGCGAGACTTACGAAGACGCCGCTGAAGCGTCCGCCGATCAGCACGAATCTGAAAGTCACAACGCAACACACCACCACGACGACGATGCATGGAAGCCGCAGGATGGGTGGCAGCGGACATTGTTCACCTTCGGCGCCAACCTGTTGATGGGTGTTGGCTACTCCTTCGTGTTGGTCGCGCTGTACCTGCTTTGGCACGAGCCCAAGAGCACACTTGCTGGCGCGTTGTACGGACTAGCGGGATTCTTGGTGTTTTTTGCGGCTCCTGGACTCGGGTTGCCACCGGAGCTACCGGGAACCGCCGCTGCCGAACTCACCTCGCGCCAAGAATGGTGGGCGATGACTGCCGTAGCCACGGCAGTGGGACTGATCCTGCTCTGCTCGCAGCGGCGCTGGTGGCTGCGAGTGCTCGGTTTGGGTGTCATCGTCGCGCCGCACCTGATTACCGCGCCCCACCCGGCTGTTGAATCGTCGCTGGCGCCGGCGGAGCTGCAGAGCCAATTTCGCCTCGCGACAACTGTTTGCAATGCCATATTCTGGCTGTCGCTCGGCGTCGCATCCGGCGGCGCGTTCCGCAAGCTCGTGGTCGGGGGCGCCCGCTCCCGAGCCTAAACGCATGTTGAGCGCCTGGCGTTCAGATCTCGACTCCTTGAGTTTTCAGCCGCAAGGCCACACCGGTCATTGCATAGTGCATCGCCGGGCATTCCAGACCCTGCTCGGATTCAAACCGACACCGGAGGACTGCGCCGCTTACTACCTTCGGAAGCATGATGCGTTCCAGCGCGCGGCGGCGGCCAAGATCCGCCGGGCCGCCTTGGCCGCCGAGGCCCATTTTCATCTGACCAGCCGGGATGTGCTACGAGCCTGCAACAGCACTGCCGGTTAGGAACCTGCTGCCGACTGTCAGTCTGTGGCCCGCCGAGCCCTACTCGAGGCTGGCGTCGAAACCCGCACGCAGTGCATCGCGGTCGAGGTCGCGCCCGATGAAAACCAACTGCGTGCGCCGCGTACGCTCGCCCCAGGGCCCCAGAGCGCTGGTATCGACCATCATGTGCACCCCCCG